>JAESFM010000221.1_pt1 | contig 15544 bp, 15 predicted proteins | sample 9266171 | NCBI WGS metagenome assembly JAESFM01 (sample SAMN14505069, study PRJNA617099) | algae metagenome | isolation source: Hassallia sp. WJT32-NPBG1 and co-occurring heterotrophs from well developed... | place: USA: Mojave Desert, Joshua Tree National Park, California | collected 2006-06-22
GGGGGGGGGGGGGGGCGGGGCCCGGCGCTCATGCCAGCGGGCGCGCCGGCACGCCGCCAACCTCCGCGCCGTCGGGGATGTCGGCGATGACGGCGGCGCCGGTGCCGACCACCGCATCGGCGCCGATCACGGCATGGGGGCGGCAGGCGGCGCCGGCGCCGACCAGGCTGCGCGCGCCGACCCGGACGCCGCCCGCGAGCACCGCGCCGGGGCCGATATGGGCGGCCTCGCCGACCTCCGTGTCGTGCTCGAGGATGGCGCCGGTATTGACGATGGCGAGCCGCCCGACCTCGGCCAGCGCGCCGAGCACGGCCCGCGGCAGCACCACCGCGCCGGGGCCGATGCGGGCGCTGCGGGCGATGATCGCGGTGGGGTGGACCAGCGGCGGCAGGGTGAAGCCCATCGCCTCCAGCCGGGCGGCGGCGGCGAGGCGGGCGGCGGGATCGCCGATGGCCACGCAGGCGAGGCGGGTGCCGCCCGCCAGCAGGCCGGGCAGCGCCTCCTCGTCGCCGAGGATGGGGAGGCCGAGCATCTCCCGCGCGCGCGGCGCGGCATCGACGAGGCCGGCCAGCTCGATCCCGGGCAGGTCGCGGGCGAGTTCGACCAGCGCCCGGCCATGCCCGCCGGCGCCGAGGATCACCAGCCTGCCCCGCATCCCTGCCCTCCCCCTGCCGCCACCATTGTCCCACCGGAAGGGGGCGGAGGCCAGGCGAACCGGCCCCGGCGCGGCCGCGTTGGCCAGGCATGACCGACGAACGCAAGACACCGGACGACGACACCGCCGAGAGCACCGAGCGGGCTAGCGGCACCATCGACCGACCGATCGGGTCCGGCGATGCGCAGGCCGGCGACTTCAACGAGCGGGCCTCCCAGCTGGGCGGGCCGGTCGATGTCTTCCCCAACCGGCGCGACCGGACCGGGCTCGAGGACTGGCGCTCCACCGACGCGCCGGACGAGACGCCGAAGCAGTAGCGCCATCCGGCCGGGCCGCCTCAGCCCTGCCCGAGATTGCGGGCGAGCAGGCGGGTCAGGCCGTGGATGCCAGCCAGCATCGGCACCGGCTGGCCGAGATGGCGGGCGAGGTCCACCAGGGCGCCGAGCACCGGGCCGAGCTCGAGCGGGCGGCCCGCTTCGAGGTCCTGCAGCATGGAGGTGCGGAAGGGGCCGAGGCGGCGGGTGACGGCCATCCGCTCGGCGATGCCCTGGCCCGTCGGCAGGCCGATGCGGTCGCCGAGGGCGGCCATCTCGGCCATCATCGCCTCGACCAGGCCGCGGATGCCGTCATCGTCGAGCATCGCCTGCATGTCGGCGCGGGAGAGCGCGCTCAGCGGGTTCATGTTGGAATTGCCCCAGAGCTTCAGCCAGATCTCGCGGCGGAGGTCCCCGGCCGGCTCGGCGGGGGTTCCGCCGCGGCGCAGCGCCTCGACCAGCGCGGCGAGCGGGCCGGGATTGGCGCCGGAAGGGTCGCCATAGAGCATCCGGTCCTGCTTCATCAGGCGGATGGTGCCGGGCGCCTCGACCCGGCTGCCGACATGGGCGACGCCGCCTAGGACGCGCTCGACGGGAATGGCGCGGGCCAGCGCCCCGCCGGGATCGACCGCCTCCAGCACGAGGCCCTCGGCAGGACCGCCGAAGCCCTGCAGGAACCACCAGGGCAGGCCGTTCTGGGCGGTGGCGACGAGGGTATCGGGGCCCATCAGCCGCTCAATCAGCGGCAGGGCGGCGGGCAGGTCGTGGCTTTTCAGGCCGAGGAGCAGGAGGTCGGCAGGCGGTAGTCCGGCCGGGTCGGCGGCGGCGATGACGGGGAAGGCCTCGCGCCGGTCGCCTTCGAGGAGAACGAGGCCCTGGGCCTGCAGGGCGGCGAGGCTGGCGCCGCGGGCGAGGACCGCGACCGGCCAGCCGGCCCGCGCCAGGCCCGCCGCCAGCCAGCCGCCGACTGCGCCGGCACCCAGGACCGTGACCTGCATCGCATCGCCCTCCGCCTCGTCGGCGAGGCTTATGGCGCATCGCGGGCGAGGGCAACCGGCGCCGCCTCGAGCGTTGGGAGGCGATGGACCCCTATATCATCATGCTGGTCGGCACCGGCGCCCTCATCCTCCTCGTCGCCTGGCTGCCGATGGTGCTGCGGGAGCTGCCGCTCTCGCTGCCCATGTTCTGCATCGCCTGCGGCCTCGTCGCCTTCGGCCTCTCCAACGGCGACACGCCGGACCCGATGACCTACCCGCATACGGCGGAGCGGCTGACGGAGCTGGTGGTGATCGTCGCCCTCACCGGGGCGGGGCTGAAGCTCGACCGGCCGCTCGCCTGGCAGACATGGCGGCTGACCTGGCGGCTGCTGGGGGTGGCGATGCCCCTGTCGATCCTCGGCATCGCCTGCATCGGCTATTGGGGCCTCGGCTTCGGCCTGCCGGCCGCGGTGCTGCTGGGAGCGGCGCTGGCGCCGACCGACCCGGTGCTTGCCTCCGACGTGCAGGTGGGGCCGCCGCGCTCGGGCGAGGAGGACGAGGTGCGCTTCACCCTGACCGCCGAGGCGGGGCTCAATGACGGGCTCGCCTTCCCTTTCGTCAACCTCGCGGTGAGCCTGGCGGCGGTCGGGCTGGCGCCGGGGGATTGGCTGGGGCACTGGATCGGCGTCGACGTGCTGTGGAAGCTCGCGGCCGGGGTGGGCGCAGGCTGGGGGATCGGGCGGCTGCTGGGATGGCTCACCTTCCGCATGCCGAACCGGGCGAAGCTCTCCCGCACGGGGGATGGCTTCGTCGCGCTGGGGGCGACCTTCCTCGCCTACGGGCTGACCGAGATCGTGCATGGCTATGGCTTCATCGCCGTCTTCGTCGCGGCGCTCGGCATGCGGGCGGCGGAGCGGCAGCACGACTACCATGAGCGGCTGCACGACTTCGCCGAGCAGACCGAGCGGCTGCTGATGATGGTGCTGCTGGTGATGTTCGGCGGGGCGCTGGCGGGGGGCGTGCTGGGGCCGCTCACCTGGGCGGGGGTGGCGGCGGCGCTCGGCTTCATCTTCATCGTGCGGCCTGCGGCGGCGATGCTCTCGCTGCTCGGCACGCCGCAGCCGATGGAGGAGCGGGCGGCGATCGCCTTCTTCGGCATCCGCGGGCTCGGCAGCTTCTACTACCTCGCCTTCGCGGCGAATGCGGCGGCTTTCCCGGAGATGGGCGAGCTTTGGGCGGTGATCAGCCTGACCGTGCTGATCTCGGTCGGGCTGCATGGCGTGACGGTGACGCCGGCGATGCGCTGGCTGGATGTGCGGCGCAGGCGGCAGGGGGTCCTGCCGCTGGAGGCCTGATCAGGGCTCGGTCAGCAGGCTGGAATGGATCCAGCCCTCGGGCGCGGCGCCGCCGACCTGGATCCAGCCACCGCGGGCCTCGCCATGGACGCGGAAGGCCTCGCCCCGGGCCGCGGTGCGCAGGATGGGCGCGCTGCCGTCCGGGCCGGCGCGGAGATTGGCCGCGGTGCGGACGAGAACCCGCGGCAGGGCGGAGCTGGAGGCGGCCTCGGCCGGAGGCGGCGGCGCAGCCGGGGCCGGGGCCGGGGCGGCGGGGACCGGCGCCGCCACGGGCGGCAGCGCGGCCTGGCTTTGGGGCGGCGGCGGCGGCACTGCCGGCGCCTCGGCGCGGGGCGGCGGTGGGGCGCTGCTGGCGGGGCGCGCGGGCATATCCGTCCCGCTCTGCAGCGGGGCGGAGGGCTGGTGGTTGAGGCCGACCAGCAGGCCGATCAGCAGGCCGCCGCCGGCGAGGCCGAGCAGCGGGGCGAAGCTGCGCCAGGGCAGGCTCGGGCCGGTGGGTTCCGCGGCGGCGGGCCCTGGGGTAACGACGAGGCGCTGGCGCCGCGGGCTGTGGCTCGGCGGGCGGACCAGGGGGCGGGTCTGCAGCAGGCGGCTGACCAGGGTGATCCAGCCATCGCCCCCGGCCAGCTCGAGCGGCGGCACGGCGGCGAAGGCGGCGGCCAGGCGGCGGCGGAGGTTCAGCGGCTCGCCCGGCAGCATGGCGAGCGTCACCACGGGCAGATGGCCGGGGAAGATGGCGGGGAAGCGGGCATCCTCCAGCCGCTGGCGGAAGGCGGCGGCAGCGGCCTCGGCGACGGCACCCGGCACGCCGAGCAGGGCGACGCCGAATTCCGGGTGCAGCAGCGCCATCGGCACCAGGATGGTGGCGGCGGGCCTGCCCTCCATGGGGCGGGGCTCGAGCAGGCAGTCCGGCAGGCTGATCCAGCCCTCGGGAAGGGCGGAGGTATCGGCCGCCGGTATGGGGCGGTCCCCGGTGGATGGGTCGAGGCGCAAGGCGGCCTCTGGCTGATGGTTCATGGGTGCAGTGGCCCCCCTAAAGGCTCTGTCCCGCGCGCCCGGAGGCGGCGGGTCCCCTCAATCGCAGCATAGTATACGTTAATCTTTTTTGCAGTGCAGCATGGGAGAAGAGATGCTGGCCCGGCGCAACTCCCGTCTGGTGTGGAAACACCCGGGCCTCGTCATCTGCTCATTCACAGCATGGCTAGCAGTTGATGCTGGCGGAGTTACAACCGCCAGCCGGTATGGATGGCGACGATGCCGCCAGAGAGGTTGCGGTGCGCCACGCGCTCCAGCCCTGCCTCGCGCATCATGGCGGCGAGGCTCTCCTGGTCGGGGAACATGCGGATGCTCTCGGCGAGGTACTGGTAGCTCTCCGCATCGCGGGCAATCCGGGCGCCGAGGCGGGGCAGGACCTGGAAGGACCAGGCATCGTAGAGTGGCGCGAGGGCGGCGACCTCGACCCGGCTGAACTCCAGGCAATGGAAGCGGCCGCCCGGGCGGAGCACGCGGCGGGCCTCGCGGAGGACGGCCGGCTTGTCGGTACAGTTGCGCAGCCCGAAGGCGATCGAGACCTTCTCCACGCTGCGGTCGGGCAGCGGCAGGTGCTCGGCATCGGCGCAGAGGAAGGCGAGGCGGGCGGCATGGCCGCGATCCAGCGCCCGGCCCTGCGCCACCTGCAGCATGGAGGGGTTGATGTCGGAGAGGATGACGCGGCCGGCGCCCCCCTCGAGCGCGCGGAAGGCGATGTCGCCGGTGCCGCCCGCGAGGTCGAGCAGGGACTCGCGCGGCGAGGCGCCGATGGCGGCGGCGAAGGCCGACTTCCAGGCGCGGTGCAGGCCGAGCGACATCAGGTCGTTCATCAGGTCGTAGCGCGGCGCCACGCTGTCGAAGACCTGGCGGACCATGCCGGCCTTCTCCTCGCGGCGGACCTCGCGGAAGCCGAAGTCGATGGTCTCGTCGGAGGGGGTCCCGCTTGGGGGGGTGTTGCGTTCGGTCATGCGGGGCGCACCATAGGGGCAGCGGAGCCGATGCGGAACCTATGCCTGAACTGCCTGAAGTCGAGACGGTGATGCGCGGCTTGGCCGCGGTGCTGGAGGGGCGGGTGATCCGGGCGGCCTCGATCAGCCGGCCGGCGATGCGCTGGCCCTTCCCCGAGGGCCTGGCGGCCCGGCTCGCCGGCGCCTCGGTGGAGGGGTTCCGGCGGCGAGCCAAATACATGCTGATGCGGCTCTCGGGCGGGGATTCCGTGCTGATCCATCTCGGCATGTCGGGGCGGATGGTGGCGCGGCGCGCCTGCGACCTGCCGAACGAGCCGATCGCCCATGAGCATTTCGCGATGGAGACGGAGGAGGGCATCCGGGTCGGCTTCGTCGATCCGCGGCGCTTCGGCAGCGTCGACCTGGTGCGGACCGCCAGCGAGGACCAGCATCGGCTGCTGGCCGGGCTGGGGCCGGAGCCGCTGGAGGAGGGCTTCACCCCTGCCCTGCTGAGCGTGGCGCTGGCGGGGAAGCAGACGCCGATCAAGGCGGCGCTGCTCGACCAGAAGGTGGTGGCGGGGCTCGGCAACATCTATGTCAGCGAGGCGCTCTATCGGGCGCGGATCTCGCCGCGGCGGGTGGCGGCGAGCGTCGCGGGCGCCCGGACCGTCAGGCTGGTGCCGGCGATCAAGGCGGTGCTCGAGGAGAGCATCGCCGCCGGCGGTTCCTCGCTGCGGGACTATGTCCACGCGGATGGCGGGATCGGCTTCTTCCAGGAGCGGTTCAAGGTCTACGACCGCGAGGGGCTGCCCTGCGAGGTCTGCCCCGGCCTGCCGGCCTGCGAGGGGATCAAGCGGATCGTCCAATCCGGCCGGGCCAGCTTTTATTGCCCGCGGCTGCAACGCTGATATCCTCCCGGCCAAGACGGAGGATGCGCATGGCCGACTATTCGATGATCCTGACCGAGATGCAAGGACGGGTGGCGGTGATCCGCCTCAACCGCCCGCAGGCGCTGAACGCGCTCTGCGACCAGCTGATGGACGAGCTCGGCCAGGCGCTGCGCGGCTTCGATGCCGACCCAGGCGTGGCGGCGATCGTCATCACCGGCAGCGAGAAGGCCTTCGCCGCGGGCGCTGACATCAAGGAGATGCAGTCCCGCACCTATCCGGCGGTCTATCTCGACGACTTCATCGGCAAGCGCTGGGAGGCCGTGACCTATGTGCAGAAGCCGGTGATCGCGGCGGTCGCGGGCTATGCGCTCGGCGGCGGCTGCGAGCTGGCCATGATGTGCGACATGATCATCGCGGCCGAGAACGCCAAATTCGGCCAGCCCGAGATCAATCTCGGCGTCATCCCCGGGGCGGGCGGCACGCAGCGGCTGACCCGGGCCATCGGCAAGGCGAAGGCGATGGACCTGGTGCTGACCGCGCGGATGATGGATGCGGCCGAGGCGGAGCGCTCCGGCCTCGTCGCCCGCATCGTGCCGGTGGCCGAGGTGGTGGCGGAGGCGGTGAAGGTCGGCGAGAAGATCGCCTCGCTCTCGGCGCCGGCCGTCGCGGTGGCGAAGGAGGCGGTCAACCGCGCCTTCGAGACGACGCTGGCCGAGGGGGTGAAGTTCGAGCGGCGGTCCTTCCAGGCGCTCTTCGCCACCGAGGACCAGAAGGAGGGCATGGCGGCCTTTGCGGAGAAGCGGAAGCCGGCTTTCCGGAATCGCTAGAAGGGCTTCGCTCGCTTGACGTGGCGCGCGGGGCGGGGGTAGAAGCCCCTTCCTCGCGCAGCCCGGGCCTTCGGCCGGGGCATGCGGACCTGCTTTCACCCCTGCCCGAGTTGAAGATACAGCGCCATGGCGAACACGGCTTCCGCCCGCAAACGCATCCGTCAGACCGAGAAGCGCACGATCCGCAACCGTGCGCGGCGTTCCCGGGTGCGGACCTTCCTGCGCAAGGTGGAAACCGCCATCGCCACGGGTGACAAGGCGCAGGCGCAGGAGGCCTTCAGGTCCGCCCAGCCGGAGCTGCAGCGCGCCGCGACCAAGGGCGTGCTGCACAGCAATACGGTGGCCCGGAAGCTCTCCCGCCTTTCCGCCCGCATCAAATCGATCGGCGCCTGAGCCACGGCTTCCGTCACGGGCCGGGCCTTCGGCGCTCGTTTCCGTGACAGTTCGGCAAAAAATTGATGACGGCGCCCGGCAAATAACGAAAGTTTGCCGGAACCCGTTTGCTCGCGTTTGTATTCGATCGATATTCAACCGCTAGCGCCTGATCGAAAGTTGCTATTGTCGCGGACTTTGAGGCCGCTGTATCATCCCGGCCGTCGGATCGACGTGCGGCCGAGACATTCACTTCCCGGCATCACCGAGACCGAGAACGCCGCGCAGGTCCCGCACCGTTGCGCGACCCATCGGCTGGCGGCTGCTGGCTTTCGCATGGATCGAACAGGAGGCCGGCCCGCTTGCCACCCCAATCCTCCGGAGAGTTGGCTGCCGGCTGGGCCCGCATCCGCGGCCGCCTGCGCGAAGAGGTCGGCGAGGTCGAGTACCGCACCTGGCTGCGGCAGATGACTCTCTCGGGCGTGGAGGGCGAGGATGCCGTCATCCTCCTTCCCACCCGCTTCCTGCGCGATTGGGTGAACAGCCATTACGGCGACCGGCTGCGCGTGCTGTGGCAGGCCGAGTACCCCGAGGTGCGGCGCGTCGACATCCGCGTCTCCGCCAGCCCGCCGCCTGAGGCGGTGATGGCGGGCGCCGAGGAGCGCGCCGGGGCGGATGGCCGCGGCCTCGCCGAGCCGCTTGCGCCGCGGGCCGCGGAGGTCCGCATGGCGCCGGAGCCCCGTTCCGACTGGGTGGTGCCGCTCGAGGCGCGCTTCACCTTCGACACCTTCGTGGTCGGCAAGCCGAACGAATTCGCCCATGCCTGCGCAAGGCGGGTCTCGGAGAAGCCGGCGAGCCCGGGCTTCAACCCGCTCTTCCTCTATGGCGGCGTCGGCCTGGGCAAGACCCACCTGATGCATGCGACGGCCTGGGCGATTCGCGCGCATGATCCGCAGCGGACCGTTGCCTACATGTCCGCCGAGAAATTCATGTACCGCTTCATCGCGGCGCTGCGCTCGCAGAACACGATGGAGTTCAAGGAGACGCTCCGCGCCGTCGACGTACTGATGATCGACGACCTGCAGTTCCTGATCGGCAAGGACAACACGCAGGAGGAGTTCTTCCATACCTTCAATGCCCTGGTCGACCAGGGCAAGCAGATCATCGTCTCGTCGGACAAGTCGCCCTCGGACCTCGCGGGCATCGAGGACCGGCTGCGGACGCGCCTCGGCTGCGGCATGGTGGCCGACATCCATGCAACCACCTATGAGCTGCGGCTTTCCATCCTGCAGGCCAAGGCCGCGGCGGCGCAGGTGGCGGTGCCGCCCAAGGTGCTGGAATTGCTGGCGAACAAGATCACCACCAATGTCCGCGAGCTGGAGGGGGCGCTGAACCGGCTGGTGGCGCATGCCAACCTCTTCGGCCGGCCGATCACCATCGACAGCGCCCATGAGGTGCTGCACGACGTCCTCCGCGCCCATGAGAAGCGGGTCTCGATCGAGGAGATCCAGAAGAAGGTCGCCGAGCACTACAACATCCGCCTGACCGACATGAGCAGCGCCAGGCGCGCCCGGAACGTTGCCCGGCCGCGCCAGGTGGCGATGTACCTGGCCAAGCAGCTCACTCAGCGGAGCCTGCCCGAGATCGGCCGGCGCTTCGGCAACCGGGACCATACGACGGTGATGCATGCCGTCTCCCGCATCGCCGAGCTGATGGAGGCGGATGCCGGCTTCGCTGAGGACGTGGCGCTGCTGCGGAAGATGCTGGAGACCTGAGAAATCCGCCGCTTACCCTTGCGAATCAAGGCTGTTAGAATGATAGCCTAAATTCGTTTCGGGTGTCGGGGGAGCCTGGGTCAGATGAAGTTCACGGTCGAACGGGCGATCCTCATCAAGGCGCTTGCGCATGTGCAGAGCGTCGTCGAGCGCCGCAACACCATCCCTATCCTCGCCAATGTCCTGCTCTCCGCCCAGGACGGCCTGCTGAAGCTCACGGCGACCGATATGGAGATCGCCGTCGTCGAGGAGGTGCCGGGGGTGCAGGTGGCCCGGCCGGGGCGCACCACGGCCCCGGCGGCGACCCTCTACGAAATTGTCCGCAAGCTGCCCGAGGGCGCCAAGGTGGAGCTCGACCATGCCGGGGGCGATGCGGCCCTGAAGCTCCGGGCCGGGCGGTTCAATACGGACCTCTCCGTGCTGCCGGTGGAGGACTTCCCCTCCATGACGGAGGGCAAGCTGCCGCACCAGTTCTCCCTCTCCGCCGCGCAGCTGCGGGAGCTGGTCGATCGCACCCGCTTCGCCATCAGCACGGAGGAGACGCGCTACTACCTCAACGGCATCTACCTGCATGCGACGGAGAGCGAAGGCTCCCCCGTGCTGCGAGCGGTCGCGACGGACGGGCACCGGCTGGCCCGGGTCGAGGAGCCGCTGCCGGACGGGGCCGCGGGCATCCCCGGCGTCATCATCCCGCGGAAGACGGTGAACGAGCTGCGCAAGCTCGCCGAGGAGACGCAGGACGAGATCACCATCCGCCTGTCGGACACCAAGATCCGCTTCGACATCGGCGCGGTGCAGCTCACCAGCAAGCTGATCGACGGCACCTTCCCGGAATACGACCGCGTCATCCCGCGCGGGAACGACAAGGTGCTGCGGGTTCAGAAGAAGGAGTTCGCCGAAGCTGTGGGGCGCGTCGCCGCCATCAGCTCGGAGCGGTCGCGGCCGGTGAAGCTCTCGCTCGACCGCAACCACCTGCTGCTCTCCGCCTCCTCCGCCGAGCAGGGGCAGGCGCAGGAGGAGCTGGATGGCGAGGTGGTGAAGTATGACAGCTCGCCGCTCGAGATCGGCTTCCAGGCGCGCTACCTCAACGACATCACCGACCAGATCGGCGACATGGTGGAGTTCCGCTTCGCCGATGGCAGCGCCCCGACCGTGGTGACGGATGCGGCGAAGCCAGAGGCGCTCTACGTGCTGATGCCGATGCGGGTGTAAAACGAATCAAACCCGCGGGTGTAAACCAAAATCGGAAACGTAGATATCGCAGAGACTTAGCAGGGATCTGGGCTTGGGAGTCCAAGATGTCCTAGGCACTTCAGAACGAACCAGGACTCGTAAACCAGCACGTAAACATGGCGACCCCTCGCGCGGAACCTCTAGGCTCTATGACTGAACCCTGCGATGCACAGGTTGAGGATGGTGGCGGCGAGATGGGCGAAGCCCATACAACTGCGACGGTTTTTGTCGTGCCTGAGGGCGATGCGCACCCAGTCCTTGAGCCGGGAGAACAGGTTCTCGATGGCGTGGCGCCGGGCGTACAGCGTGGGATCTCAGTCCGGCGGATCGACCATGCCGCGCCTGGGCGGGGTATGGACGGTGCAGCTCCTGGCGGCAAAGCTCGCGCGGAGCGGCGCCGAGATGTAACCACGATCGAGCGCGGCATCGCAGGCCGGGATGCCCGAGGCGAGCGCCGTCGCATAACATAGGTCGGAGTGCTGTCCGGGGCTGGCGATCAGCTGCAGGACCCGGCCCGCGCTATCAGCGCAGGCATGCAGCTTGGAGCACAGCCCGCCACGACTGCGGCCGAGCGCCCTCGGCGGCCGTGCTGCCCGCCGCCCCGCTCGAGGCCCGGTGGGCCTTGCAGGTGGTGCTGTCGAGCAGCAGCAGCCCGTCGGCGGGCCGGCTCGGGCGGAGCGCCTCGAAGACCAGCTCCCACCAACCGCGTCGGCACCAGCGATGGTAGACGCTGGACCATAAAGCCCAGCGCCTCCGGCAGGTCACGCCACGGCGCACCGGTTCGGCAGATCCAAAGTGCCGCCTCGACAAAGCGACGCAGCGCCACTTCATCACGCTTCCACGCCAGCGGGATCTACTGCAGCACCAGCATCAGCGACACCCACTCGGCGTCGTCCAAGCTCGTCCTGGTAATAGGCGTGTCCTCCAAAAAACTCGGGAGAACGTCCCAAGGCGTGCAGCCAGAGACCGATGCAAAACCGAATGGATCAGCCAGCCACTCCGGTCACAGAGCCTAGAGGGACGGTCCGCGCGCAACCGACGCCCGGCTAAAGTCTTTGCGCCAAGACGGGCACCATGCGCTTGGGAGACCGATACTGGCGAGCTGCACCACCCGTCGCCGACTGCTGACCCTGGCGGCGGCCACAGTAGCGCCCCCGGCGCATGCCCTCGCCCCCGCTGCGACCGCACCGCACCGGGGCAGCCCAGTCCTCCGGCCGAGTCTATTCCGGAGTTTCTTCCTGGGCGGCTTCGAGTGCTCGACGCACCGACGTGCGGACGGCCGCAGGCTCGACCTGATCGCGGCCACCCGCCATGACGCGCTCGTCGAGCAGGACTACCGGCAGCTCGCCAGGCACGAGGTCCGCGCCGTACGTGACGGCGTGCGCTGGCACCTCGTCGAGCCCGGCGCGCCGGGCCATTACAAATGGTCATCCCTGCTTCCGATGCTGCGCGCGGGAGAGGCTGCAGGCACACAGGTCGCGTGGGATCTGTGTCATTATGGCTGGCCAGACGACCTCGACGTGTTCTCGGCCGCCTTTGTGGAGCGCCTCGCCCGCTACGCGGCCGCTTTCGCCCACCTGCACCTCGAAGAAACCGGCCGCCCACCGATTGTCTGCCCGGTCAATGAGATATCCTACCTCGCCTGGGCCGGCGGCGACATGGCGCGGATGAACCCCCTCGCGCGCGGACGCGGGTACGAGCTGAAGCGCCAGCTCGCACGTGCCGCCATCGCTGCCGTCAGTGCCGTGCGCGCGGTGGCGCCCGGCGCGCGGATCCTGGCCATTGACCCAGTAATCCACATCGCACCAGCTCCCGGTAAGGACGCGGGCCCGGCCCTCGCCCACCTTGAGGCACAGTTCCAGGCCTGGGACATGCTGGTCGGCCGGCACGCCCCTGAACTCGGCGGTGCGCCCACGATGCTCGACCTCGTCGGGGTGAATTACTACTGGAACAATCAATGGTCATGCGAGCACCCGCGATTGCTCAAAGGCCACTGGCTATGCGAGGGCGAGCCGCTGTCGCCCTTCGATCCCCGCGCACGTCCGCTTCGCGGGCTGCTGGCCGGCGTTCACGCGCGCTACGGGCGCCCCATATTCGTTGCCGAAACAAGTATTGAGGGTGATCGACGCGCGGACTGGCTGCGCCATGTGGGTGCGGAGGTACGCGAGGCGATTCGTGCCGGCATTCCGGTGGAAGGCATCTGCCTCTACCCCGTGCTGAGTCATCCAGGCTGGGATGACGACCGATACTGCCCGAATGGGCTGCTCGAGATGGAGGTCCGGCACGGCCGCCGTGTTGAGCACGCGCCCCTTGTAGCCGAGCTGCGCCGCCAGCAGCGCCTGTGCGAATCCCTCTTCTCGGGACGGGACGAGGAGTAGGAGTAGGAGTAGGAGTAGGAGAAAGCGGACACGCTGCGCGCCCGGGCGGCGGGCATTGGTCTAGAATGAAACCGTCATGCTGTCTCGCGCCATGGTAGGGTGACATCGAAGCCGAGTTCGTCGGGCTTGCGGCCGAGGCGGACGGCGAGGCGGACCCGCCTGGTCCGGTGCAAGCGGTCGCCGCTGAGGTCCGCATATACGGACTCCTCAGCGGGGCATGGAGTAACACCAAGCGCCGTGTTCACCGACCAGAGCCCTCCGACAAAACCGTCGAACCCAGCCGTGACAAGCTCGGCTTGCAGCCGATCGTAGAAGGCGTGACCCGGCGAGCGGAGCATTCCCGACCACGACACCAACGTCACCTGACGATCCCGCTGCCGTCCCAGAGCCTTACGAAACGCGCCACTATCACCCACAGGGGCGAAGTCGACCCGGGCCGGCTTCATCAACGGGCTGTTATGCCGGAAACACTCGGGTCGAGCGGTGGGATAGGTCTGTGCGGGATGTCTTACTCCTGCCTGACGCCGGCACCTCGGGCACGATCCCGGCCAGGGGGCGTTTGCCATCGGCGGACAGGACACACGGAAATGCAGGGCGGCATGGCGAAAAACCGACTTCTGGCGACCTGGGACCAGGTGCGGACCAGCCTGTGGCTGCTGCCTTTGCTGATGGCAGCGGCCGGGGTAGGCCTTGCCTGGACCATGCTCGAGGTTGATGCCGGCCATGGCGCCGAGGACGAGGTGCGGGCTTGGTGGATGAACGCTGGCGGGGCGCAGGACGCCCAGACTCTGCTCTCGACGTTGCTCACCGGTGTGATCGCGATGGCCGCCATGGTCTTCTCGGCCACAGTTGTTGCGCTGACGCTCGCCGCCAACCAATACGGGCCGCGGCTGGTACGCGTCTTCCGAGCTGACCTCACAACACAGGTCGCGCTCGGCACCTTCGCCATGACCATCGTCTACCTCGTGCTCGTGCTCCGCATGATCCGGGACGACGCGTCATTCCACGACGTGCCTCACACCTCGATCAGCCTCGGTACCGCGCTCGCGCTCGCCTGCGTCCTGGCTCTGCTGGTCTTTATCCAGGAGGTGGCGCGTATGGCGGTGGCTGACGACGTGGTGGAGCGCGTCGGTCGCGAACTCGACGCCAGCATCGAGCGCCTACCCGTCCGGACCGCGGATGAGGTGCAGGAGCGCCGAGAAACAGATGAGGACGGTGCGGCCGAGCAGGCGCTGTGGGACGGAGCCGGCCATGTTGTGCAACGCCAAGAGGGCTACGTTCAGGCCATCGACCACGAGGGCCTGCTGGCCTGGGCGGAGCGGCATGATGCTGTGCTGCGGCTCGACTTTCGTGCCGGTGACTTCGTTGTCGCGGGCGACCGGCGCATCCACGTCCACCCGCCCGAGGCGGCAAAGGCGGCCGAGGCAGACGCTATCTGCGAGTTCGCCGTGGTGGGGCGGGAACGCACGCCGACGCAGGACATCGAGTTTGCCGTCCGCCACCTGGTCGAGGTCGCGGTGCGGGCGCTCTCACCCGGTATCAACGACCCCTTCACCGCCGCCGCGGTGATCGACCGGCTGCGCGGGTGCCTCACACGGCTGGCCGGACGTTGCCTGCCCTCGCGGATTCTGCGCGGCGGGGCGGGCCGGGTGCGCATCCTGCGCGAAACAACGACCTTCACCGGCCTGAGTGACGCCGCCTTTCACCAGATCCGCCAAGCCGCGGCGAGCCACCCGGCGGTAGTTATCCATCTAGTCGAGGCGATCGCCCGCATCGCCGAGCATGCCTGCACCGCGGAGCAACGCGGGGCACTGACCTCTCACGCCCGGATGGTGGCCGGAGCCGGGCTGCGCGCCACGGAGGAGCCGGGCGATAAACGTGACATCGAGCGGAGCCTCGCCAGGGCGGAGCAGGCGCTCGCCGATGATGGAGGGGCGCTTGAACCATCCACCGGGCACCGGCGCAACCCGCTCGGCTCGCGCTCGAAACCGGAACTGGCGGCCGACCGCGCAGCGGAGCGGCTGCAGCCAAGCTGTTGGGTTGCCAAGCGGTGAGGCCGACCGGTTGTGCACCCGCATGAGCCTGCTGACCGCGTCGATCCCTTGAGGGAGGGCGGATGAGTGCGGAAAAGTGCTGTAATGCGGGGCTCTGTTGCACGAATGAGCTGACGGCCAGGGTTCCCCTTCCCCGGATAGCCTCGTCCTACGGCTTCAGTGACGGGTATTCCGAGCGCGGTGAAGCCGTTCAGGACGGCCACACGAACATGGAACTCGGCGACCTGGCGGTCGGATTCCCTCGCTGACAGGCGTTGGCCCAAGAGTTTGACGCAATGCATTTTGGTCTCTGCGCGGCTTCGGCGGTGATAGCCGCTCCATCGTCGCCAGATAGTCCGACCGAAGCGCCGCGATGCACGGAGGGCTTCATTTCGTGCGATCGCCCCGGCGCCATCGGCCTTCCAGGGTTTGGCGCTCTTTCGGGGCGGTACGATCGCGGCGGCGCCGCGGGAGGCGATGGCGTCATGGCACTTGCGGGTGTCGAAGGCGCCGTCAGCGGTGACGCTTGCGATCTCCTGGCCAGGCGGGATCTGGTCGAGAAGCTCGGGCAACATCGGTGCGTCCCCCACATCGCTGGTGGTGAACTCCGCTGCCCGGATTTCCAGCGTCTGCTCGTCAAACCCGATGTGTGTCTTCCGCCAGACCCGGCGCTTGGCGGCGCCGTGTTTGCGCGCGTTCCACTCCCCTTCGCCCTCGACCTTGATGCCGGTGCTGTCGATCAGCAGGTGCAGCGGGCCC
>JAESFM010000222.1_pt1 | contig 15483 bp, 17 predicted proteins | sample 9266171 | NCBI WGS metagenome assembly JAESFM01 (sample SAMN14505069, study PRJNA617099) | algae metagenome | isolation source: Hassallia sp. WJT32-NPBG1 and co-occurring heterotrophs from well developed... | place: USA: Mojave Desert, Joshua Tree National Park, California | collected 2006-06-22
AGAAAAAGTGGTAATTTTACCGAGGGAGTCGGAAGACAGTACATCGGAGAAATCGGTAAAACAGATAATGGAATAGTGGTGGTAACAACTCATCTATACGATGGCAGAAAAAGCCTGCCATTAGATATAGAGTTATATCAACACGCCAACTCTTTAGCCGAAGGGAAACAAGACCCAGAATTTGAGAAAAAAACTGACATAGCGATAAAGTTAATAGACCTCACCCTATCGAGAGGATATCAACCAGGGACAGTGATTGTAGATGCTGGATATGGCAACAATACATCATTCCTATTAGAACTGGAGCATCGGGGATTAAAGTATTTAGGAGGATTAGCAAAAAATCGTAAAGTAACAATTAGTCAACAAGGCAATAATAAAGAAACAATTAGATTAGATGAATTAGCGCAGAGTCTACCTCAGGAGGGTTTTACCGAAATTCGACTAAATTTAGATAAACCCAGAATAGTGTGGGTAGCCACTCTAGAAGTAGAGATATCACGTCTAAAAGGGAAGCGAAGTATAGCTATCGTCATGAATTCTTCTACTTTCTCCCAAGCCACAGATATCGACTACTTTCTTACCAATGTTTCTGAATCTGTTGTCACTTCCGAATGGATAGTTAACACCTATTCCCAACGAAATTGGGTAGAAGTTTTCTATCGAGAAGCCAAGGGCTTTTTAGGATTGAAAGAATACCAAGTCCGAGATAAAAGGAGTCTAATGCGGCATTTTATCTTGGTATTTTGTGCCTATACTTTTATTCTTTGGCATCAGCTTACTGGGGGTTTAAGACGAAGATGGGCAAACAAACCTTTGAACACCTTTGTGGAGGCTTTAGAAGCCTTTAGAACAGCTATGTCTTTTCGATTTTTTGACTGGCTGACCCTAAATCGTGACGTATTTGCCGCTTATAAAGCCAGTTTGGGCTTCATTTGGGCTTAATTTTTGTCTAAGTCCCGTTAGTAGGGAGTTATGTCAAAAAGCGTAAGATAAGTTTGGCACAAATGCTGCAACGTTTAGAGGGGAAAGGGTTAGGTCATCCTTCTTTAATAGTGAATGAAAATGACCCCACTTGGACTTTAAATATTAGACGGGGAGTAGAAGCAGCCTTTGAATTGAGTTGGTTAGAATTAACTGAGTCCGCTCAACATTTAGGCTGTTTATTGAGTCTATTCGCTTTAACTCCTATTCCTTGGTCGTTGGTAGAAAGTGCTGGTACTCAGAAGTCCAAAGAAATTATTCCTTTTGGTTTAAAAATCTTGCAGCTAGTAGGTTTATTTAAACGCAAATCTACTGTTAAGCAAGAACCAAAAACGCTGGAAGATACCAGACTTGAGTTAGAAAATTTGCACCTGTTACAGGGCGAAAATACTTATCGGTTACACCAACTGATTCATGAGTTTCTCAGCAATAAACAAAACAACTTAGCGATTGCGGATGAGCAGAAGTATAAATTCTGTAGTGCAATGGCGAAAGCAGCACGTGAAATCCCTGAAACGCCTATTTTAGAAGAAATCAAGAAACTAGTTTTTATCATCCCCCACCTTGCTAAAGCCGCTACTGCTTATAAGGATTGGTTGAGGGATGAAGATTTAATTTCGCCGTTTATTGGTTTGAGCCGATTTTATGAGGGTCAAGGAGCTTATGCAGAAGCATTACCTTGGCGAGAGCAATGTGTATTAGTTGCAAGAGAGCGCTTGGGAGAAGACCATCCTCATGTCGCCGCCAGTTACAACAATCTGGCTCTTCTCTACAATGACCAAGGAAGCTACACAGAAGCGGAACCTCTGTTGAAAGAATCACTAAAGCTTGTGCAACGCCTGCTGGGAGAAGACAATCCCGTTGTTGCCACCAGTTACAACAATCTGGCAAGACTCTACAACGACCAAGGACGGTACACAGAAGCGGAACCTCTGTATCAAAAAGCATTAGAACTAAGGCAACGGCTGCTGGGAGAAGACCATCCCGATGTCGCCACCAGTTACAACAATCTGGCTCTTCTCTACAACCACCAAGGACGGTACACAGAAGCGGAACCTCTGTATCAAAAAGCATTAGAGCTAAGTCAACGCTTACTGGGAGAAGACCATCCCAATGTCGCCACCAATTACAACAATCTGGCAATACTCTACTATTACCAAGGACGGTACACAGAAGCAGAAAATCTGTATCAAAAAGCATTAGAACTAAGACAACGGCTGCTGGGAGAAGATCATCCCGATGTCGCCACCAGTTACAACAATCTGGCAGCACTCTACAAGGCTCAAGGACGGTACGCCAAAGCGGAACCTCTGTTTCAAAAATCACTAAAGCTTTTGCAACGGCTGCTGGGAGAAGACCATCCCGATGTCGCCACCAGTTACGGTAATCTGGCAGAACTCTACTATTACCAAGGACGGTACACAGAAGCAGAAAATCTGTATCAAAAAGAATTAGAACTAAAGCAACGGCTGCTGGGAGAAGACCATCCCGATTTCGCCGACAGTTACAACAATCTGGCTCTTCTCTACAACGACCAAGGACGGTACGCCGAAGCGGAACCTCTGTTTCAAAAATCACTAAAGCTTTTGCAACGGCTGCTGGGAGAAGACCATCCCGATGTCGCCACCAGTTACAACAATCTGGCAGAACTCTACTATTACCAAGGACGGTACATAGAAGCGGAACCTCTGTTGAAAAAAGGATTAGAACTAAGGCAACGGCTTCTGGGAGAAGACCATCCCGATGTCGCCACCAGTTACAACAATTTGGCAGCACTCTACGATAACCAGGGGCGGTACACAGAAGCGGAACCTTTGTATCAAAAAGGATTAGAACTAAGGCAACGGCTTCTGGGAGAAGACCATCCCGATGTCGCCACCAGTTACAGCAATCTGGCTCTTTTCTACCATTACCAAGAACGGTACGCCGAAGCGGAACCTCTGTTTCAAAAAGCATTAGAACTAAGGCAACGGCTGCTGGGAGAAGACCATCCCGATGTCGCCGACAGTTACAACAATCTGGCAGAACTCTACAATAACCAAGGACGGGACACAGAAGCGGAACCTCTGTTGAAAAAAGGATTAGAACTAAGGCAACGCCTGCTGGGAGAAGACCATCCCGATGTCGCCACCAGTTACAACAATTTGGCAGCACTCTACAAGGACCAAGGACGGTACACAGAAGCGGAACCTTTGTATCAAAAAGGATTAGAACTAAGGCAACGGCTTCTGGGAGAAGACCATCCCGATGTCGCCACCAGTTACAGCAATCTGGCTCTTCTCTACCATTACCAAGAACGGTACGCCGAAGCGGAACCTCTGTATCAAAAAGCATTGGAACTAATGCAACGCCTACTGGGAGAAGACCATCCCGATGTCGCCACCAGTTACAACAATCTGGCAGGACTCTACAAGGACCAAGGACGGTACACCGAAGCAGAACCTCTGTATCAAAAAGGATTAGAACTAAGGCAACGCCTGTTGGGAGAAGACCATCCCGATGTCGCCATAACTTACAACAATCTGGCAAAACTCTACTATTACCAAGGACGGTACACAGAAGCGGAACCTCTGTTTCAAAAAGCATTGGAGATTTGTGAGCAACAGTTAGGAGTGGATCACCCAAACACTATTAAGGTTAAAAAAAATTATGAAGATTTTTTGAGAGAAGGACATAGCTAATGCTGATTTGTCCACCGAACCACCGACCAATACACAACACTTCATTAGAGTTTACCAACTAAAAAATGCTTAAAAAAGCATTTCTCACTGATGCAGTAAAAAGCCACATTCTGCACCCAACGGGTTTACAAAGACCAAATAAAAATCTACACGAACTTAGGTATCCAATTCTTGATGCAGTAATTTCCTAGCTTCTGGCAAGATTGAAATTACTTTATTGACATAGGCTTTATCCGGGCAATATCCACAACCAACGATAAATTTTAAATAATCTTCTGGGCTAGAATATTGCTCCCATCCCTGGTATGGTTTCCTACCAATAAATAACCAATATCCCTTTACCGCATCTTCTAGGGTTTGAAACTTGCAATAATCATCAATTCCGTCATGAGCTTTATAAGAAACATTTTGAGCAATTTCGCTCATTTCCCTTCGCCATTTCAAACCATAGGGGTTGTTGTGCTCTAAAAATAATTCAGAAGTCCCCCTGCCTGATTCTAAAATTGCTTGCGCTAATTGTGTCGGCTTCAATTGCGGATAGGCTATATTAGCAGCTTTAAGCACATTTATAAATTCCTGCCACTTAGCCGCGCGATCTGGACTTTTGGCAGGAGTGGCAACACATTGCCCGGTTAATCCTTTGACAATAGCCGCTGCCATCGTGTCAGTATTTAATAAATTCATATCCGTTGCCGAATCTAGAAAGCAGCACTCTACAAGAATCGCTGGCATACATGTATTTTTCAAAACATACATATGAGATCCATCTTTGACCCCACGGTTGAAAAATCCCAAAGAGCAGATTTCGTTTAGTACATTCTTAGCTAAAATCTTGCCGCTGTTGCTCATTGCATAGACTTCAGTCCCGTAAGCTTTGCAGTTAAAGGCGTTGAAATGAATACTGACGAAAACATCCACTTTCTCGCTGTTGGCGATCTGGCAACGTTGCCTTAATGAATCACCAACGCTGCTAGCTTTTGTAGGAGTACAATTAACAACCTCATGCCCTAGCAATTGCAAGCCAGTCATAACCCGGTTACCGACAGCTAGAGTCAATACATCCTCAAGCTTAATTCCCATAGCCCCAATATCCGGGGTTGCGTTGTGTCCGCAATCAATTCCATATTTCATTTCTTTACTTAATTAAGTTGATTAAAATCGTGTTTTCTTAAACTTCAGTTAGCCAAACTTCTGCTGTTTCTGTTTCACATAATATTGCAGCCATTTTGACAATTAAAAGCGTTGCTAACTCCACAGTTTGAGCCTTGGTTAAGCCTGGACACTTCCTTTCTATAAACTCTAAAAACAAATTAGTTTGCGCTGCATATGCTTCCATAGCTTCTAAAAGTTCTTTATCTGGCAGTGTGTTACCAGTTACCAGTTACCAATTATCAGTTTCATCGCCCTTGTTTAAGTCCCCCACCAATCTTGGTGGAAAGCGTTGGTGGCGGGTTTAAATCCCCCACCATAGCAAGCGTCACTGGTCACTGTTCACTGTTTTAACTTCCATCTTTTTTTAGCACCCCTGGTATTATCTGGGCAAGATAGCCACCTACACCAATTTTAGCTAAATCGGCGAATGCTACCCAATAATCTCTGTCTAGATCCGCGAGAATAAAGCTACCCAAAACCAAGACTAAAACCACTATTGAGCGTGTCTGCAATCTTTCAAAAAAACTCTTCATTTTCAGCTTTTAATTTTTATTTGTAATCGTCAAGAGTGCTTTTTGCGTTTCTTCTCAGCGTCAATGTCTAAACGTAATTTTATTTCTAATATGTCTCGGTTTAAAATTTCAAAATAATCATCGATGTCTCGACCTAAGTAAGCTATGCCGTTGAATCCATAGTCAGGTTTAAAACGATTGCTGACAATCGTTTTAAACCATTATTTGCAAGGCTTTGATGGCACAAAACAAATAGTTAATCACTCAGAAAGCCAATTACTACTCTTCTATCAGCGTTTCAATAGTTGCAAGTAATTTTTCGAGCATTTTCTGCTTTTTGGGATTGTCCCACACTTGCGACTTTTGCAACCTTGGCAGTGCTTGCTTGTACCGCTCTTTAAGCGAATCACGGGCTGGCGCTGTTTCCTTAGTTGCTTTGATGCGTTCGTTAATTTGCGTCAGAGATAAATTTTTATTTATCGCCGATTCTATAAGTACCTTGCGTTGTTGCTCATCTTTAACACGCGCGATCGCCCGCGCTTTGGTGTACTCAAGCTTCCCAGAATGCAGTACTTCTAACACATCAACAGGAAGATTAAGCAGTGGCAAGCGGTTCTTAATAAACGACTCCCAACCCATGCGCCCCAACGAGCTAAACAATTCTTCAATTACACGAGTATGTTCGTGAGACATAACGTTATGCCTCAACTCGGAATCTTCCTCTTTATAGCGATCGCATACGTTACGCATTTTGTTAAGGTGGCTGATTACTTCCTGGGTACTTATCTCCAGACGCATTGCCAGCAGTTCTAAAATACCCTCAGTTTCCTCGATGGGGTTAAGGTCTTCGCGTTGGAGGTTTTCGACCAAACGCACAGTCGCCGTTACGGTATCATCCATCTCGCGGATGACTACTGGCACGTCAGTTAGTTTTGCTAGTTGGGCAGCTCTTAAACGGCGTTCTCCGGCTACTAATTCATAATCACCACTACTTAGGGGGCGGACTAACAAAGGTTCAAGTATACCCAGTTCTTTAATCGAACGTGATAGTTCTTCAAGTTTGTGTTCGTCGAAGTAACGCCTCGGTTGAGAGTCGGGCAGCTTAATTTGGGTAATTTGTATTTGGTTAGTTAGCTGTTCGGGAGTTTCGGTATCTACCAAAGCGCTGCTGCCAAACAACAAAGAGACAGGTTTTTTAATTGCGGCGTAGGGTATATCTTTTTTGCTACTCACGGTTTGGCTTCAAGTTTTTCTAAACTACTCGCTATTTTTTTGAGGATACTAACGGCGGGGTGATTTTTATCGAATAGTGCTAATGGTAGCCTACGCTCTGATGCATCGGCGAAGGCAATAGTTTTAGGGATTGGGGGAAATACTGTAGCAATCGATGACAGTTGTTGTTGGACTGCCTTAACAGTGCGCGATTCTTGAGCAGTGCGACCGTCGAACATTGTCGGGATAAAGCCAGCAAATTGTAATGTAGGGTTAGTATTTTGATGAATTTGGGCAACAGTGCTAAGTAACAATTCTGTCCCCTTAAACGATTTAAATTGACACTGGACAGGGACTAAGATGTGTGTGGCAGCGGTAAGGCTAATAATGCTGAGTAACCCCAACGACGGGGGACAATCAATCAAAATAAAGTCGTAATTTTCTTGCACTGTCACAAGCGCATTTTTGAGACGATATTCACGGGCGATCGCACCTGCTAGTTGCATTTCACTCGCGGCAAGGTTAATGTCAGCTGGAACCAACGCCATACCGTGAATCAGTTCAGGCATTACGGGTAATGGTTTGCCTTCAACAATAGAGGCGTGGATGCTTGTCTCTAGTTCGTCGGGTTCGAGTCCCATGAATGTGGTTAAAGACGCTTGCGGGTCAATGTCCACTAGCAGCACGCGATTTTTGTTTTTTTGTGCCAGGTGGTAGCCCAAATTTTGGGTAAGTGTAGTTTTGGCAACACCCCCACTTTGGTTGAATAACGCAATAATGCGGGTTTGGCTCACAATTTTTGAAGTCAGGTGAAATAATTAAGCGGTTATTTTACCTCTAGGGGTGACTTTATACAACCGGGTAGTGACAATAATTTTAAGGGGAGCATTTATGTTAAGAATCAATGGATACTTGGGGTTAAATTAGTGTTATTTGGGAGGAACTAATGCAGCGCAATGTCTTATATAATCCGCTATGCAACTTTAAACGACATACAAAGTTTAGGCACTTACAAGTAATAAAATATCCAGCCGTGTATTGAAATGGCTGGTTGGGTATCGCGGATCGCTTGTTATGCCGGGATGATATTTTATTTTTTGGATCTCCCTTAGGAGAATTGTTAGATGCTTATATGCAAGAAACCTTCCAGAGAACATGGGGAGGGACAATACAACAACTTGAGCAAGATGGTTTTGGTACTGAATTTGAAATAATTATTGCGGGAACTTCCGAGCAATAAATTATTGCGAGTGCAGCCTGGAAATCATCTTATGACCTTCACCATTGCGCTACTTTTGATTAAGCCTAGGCTTATACGGAGAGGTGCAAGATCTGAGGTAGGGCGTTCGGCGATTACAGCTTGCCACAAACAGTCATGTTTTTTACTGCACCAAAATTATGCGGTCGAGAATACTTATCACCTCACCTGGGTTGGTAGTCGGTTGCGGTCTGCTCCAATCGCTAACTTCTGCGTAGCCAACAACTTTTAAGTAGTGAATCGTACTTATCACGGCTTTGGGTGTACCAATCAGCAAGTGTCTGAGTGGCTCTCTGCATGGAATTGTTTGTGGGTTGGTTTCGTTTAATCCGGGTGCATTTGGATCGGTGCTGGATAAAAAAGCTTGGATCGTAGTTTGTACTTCATAATTTCCACCTTCAGAGGCAGCACCCGAATTCGATTGTTGAGCTATGTGCAACTCAAGTTCCAATTGGGCTAGTGCAAGCGAATCGCAGAGAATTTGTGATTGTGTCATCATTGTTTTTATCTCCCGATATGGGGGTTTACTACATGAAGGCGATCGCACTGGTTCCGGCAAGAACCCGTGCGATCGCCTTTTTAATTAGTGGCTGTAGTTATCATATTAGTCGCAACGGTTAACAAAAACAAGATAGTAACTAACATCATATTCGCAAAGCTTTATCCCATAGTCGCAGCCGTTAATGCGCCATTTTAAAGCCAGTGTAAGTTAGATATGCTGAGAGTTATAGAAGAATCCATGCCAATAAAGTGGCGTTTAGCAGTATTGATGGCTGATAGAGAAGTTGATTACAAGCAATTGGCTGACATGACAGGATTGCATCACGTCACTGTTAGCAAACACAAAAATATGAGAGTTATGCCAGAAAGACTGGAACGAGAGACATTGGAAAAATACTGCAAAGCTCTCAACTGTCAACCTGGGGAATTACTAACTTACATACCAGAAAAAGGAAACGATGACCAGAAATAGGTATCAAAGCGTTTAGGCACTCCCATTATCTCCCAAGTTTTTATGCGATGCCTGCGGCAGGCGCTCCGCGCCATCACTCACGCAATATAATCCCATAGTTAGAACGCTACTGTTGTAACACTCGCACCATGACTAAAACCACAGTTCACTTAGTCGTCAGCACCCAGGATTGTACCTTAGTAGTATTTTACACCTCTGCTCAAGTAAAGGCAGTTTAGAGTGATTAGTGCGCTTTGGTGCGGTGTTTGGTGAACGCAAGATTTATTACTCGGCTTTTATCGGCGGAGAAGGCGGGGAGGGAGTGGATTGAAAAGGGGAGTTGAGAGAGCGATTCTTTGTTAATCACAAATATTGGCGATGTAGTCTCCAATTTTCCGAAATCACCCAGCGCAGCGCTGTAGTCATCATCAGACAAGCAACTATAACGAACTTCTATAACTAAACCACGGGGACATACCCTCACCTCAAACCCAGTCGCAACGGCTGGGTTTTTGGTTGCAGTGAAAATCAATTGATTTTTGTCCGGATTCGATATTAACAGCACGGTAGTCAGTGTTTGTACTGATTATCAAGCTATTAGCTATCTACCCACCATGCAACAACTTAAATCCCAACAATCTCTGCTCCATAATGGTGCTAAAGAGAGGAATGGCGATTGCATTGATTGCATTTGCTCAAACTTCAGTACTGGCTGCTACTTCTCAAAGTGCCAAAAATGAAGCAACTCTTTCTCGGTTTTCAACTTGCGGCGCAGCAAATAAAGCTGGTTACAAAAACTTAAAAACCCGTGTTGGCTTTACGCCAAAGAACGTTTTACGTTCGTTTGATGCTGATAAAGACGGTATTTCCTGTGAGGCTTGTTAATGGCATGAATTGACATTTTTCACATTAGTTCACAAAGCATCAGTGCGATGTATCGATTCAATCAACTCCTCAACTTCTTCAGAGTCCAGACATTGTTGAACCTGGGTGTTGAACCACTTTATCTCTTCCGGTTCTGTGTCCTCGATTTGGTAGACCAGTAATGTTCCTGCAACGCGGGCAAGGGTAAGGGGCGATGGGGAAACGTGGCTGAGTAAATCACACGCATTCTGGTATATTTCCATGACTGATGCTTCGTCCAAGGGAGTTCCCAACTGAGCGGAAAGCTCTTTTAGGTTCTCCTGAATAGACGAATCAAAGTCTGGATCTTCTCCATTAGAAAGAGGGTTATTCATAATTGTCGTTTAAATGCGATCGCACTGTTATGTGGGCGCGGTGTAAGTTACGCGCTCAATCGTCATCTCCACCCGCCGATATATTCCCATACGGCTGCTGTTGCCTAATTTTTAACAAGAATGACAGCGTGAGGGTCACTCAAATTATCTCTAGTATCACCACTCTCGATAAATGTAGGTAAAACGTGAGTAAGGCGACCTGCTTTTTTATTCTCTAAATCAATAATTCCCAATCCCGGACAACTTCCTACTGCTGCGTGAGCCACCGATTGAGGAAGAGTACCGCGTAAAGCAACATAAATTCTCTTGTTCTTTAAATCTATATCAGCTAAATCTGGAGTTGGGTCATCAAGAGTCATTGCGTTTAAAGTACTCTTACAGATGCCTGAATTTTTCAAACTGTAGCTTCCTTGATATTCAAGTTTTTTATTAACTTTAAAGACTTCTACATTATTACGTACACGGTCAAATTGATGCAAGTATTTGTCTTTACTAACTACCAGACCATGAGCATCACGATTATTACCTGGTAAAGTTTTGCCGTTGTCGAGGTCAGCCCAAACAGAAGACGGTAAAGGTTGATTCGGTAAGTCAAAGCTTGCAGTACTTGCCACAAGTTCAACAAAATCGACGTTTTGCAGCAAGGAATATATAGCATCGGCATACGTTTACAATTTTATCCTCATACCAAATCCGCCAATATATCCGTCATTTGCTTCTGCAACTTCTGCCGATTGTCGTCATATTTCATCACAGTATCTGGTTTAGCATGGCGGCTAAATCGTTGCGTGGCGCGGTAGTTACCGTTGTTTTTATCTAACACCGTTGTAATCGAACTATGACGAATGCGGTGGGGTGACATTTGTTTAGTTATACCCACCTTTTTACACAACCCATCCACCAGCCGCCGGATTGCTTCTCCAGTAAGGCGTTTACCACTGCCGTTATAAGCAATTACTGTAAATAGCGGCGTTTTTACCTTGGATGCCCCCTTACTCGCAATCAACCAATCAGCTAGAGCCTCCACAGTTTTCCGACTCAAATCAACAACAATTTTTTGAGTCCCCTTACCCTTACCCAATATAGATAAAGTACTTGCTTGGGCGTTAAAATCACCCACATTTAAATTACATATTTCACTCCGTCGCAGCGCATTATCCCACAACAAGCGTAAGATTGCATAATCGCGTTTACCCTTGAGAGTTTTTCTATCAACCAACGCTAACACTTTGGCAAAATCTGTGGGTGGAATGCCTGTTGTGTCTCTGTATGATTCAACTTTCTCGCCTTTAATATCTTCAAGCGTGTAGTTACATACCCCCAGCTTTCGCCCCATCGCGGTGAGAGACTTAATCGCACTCAAACGCCTGTTGACTGTTGCTTCTGCTAATTTCTTCTTATTTACCAAATGTGCCTTATATTTCAACACCACCGCGACGGCGTGCCGCTGCTCTAAGTGCAGAAACTCCAACACTAAATGTTGGTCTGGTAAACGTCCGGCAATAAACAAGAAAAAGTCCTTAAGGTCTTTCTCGTAAGCCCGTTTTGTATTAGGCGATCGCGTATCACTAAGCAACTGGTCGATAACATCCGGGTCGCCATCAATACAAAAGTCATCGCCGATAGTTAGGGTATAGGCATTTTCGAGAACAGTGACGCTCAATGGGTACTGGTCAGGCATAACAGAATAAATGGTGTGATAATGACGATTTCCACACTATTCTATTTACGCACAAAAGCAGTGCCTATAATTGACAAGTTATTGTAAGTATTATCAGCATTCTTCGCGTCATTGTCCCTCACTTCACTTTTCTGAAGTGAGCTTGTCTAGAGAGTTAAATCGCCATCCCACCGGGCTTGGGTCTTTGCGACGACACCAATTTTCAAGCGTCAGTCGGGGTGTTGTTTTCTCGCTCACGAGTTAGGGTTGCGATATCAACTCCCAGCCTTTTCGCACTTATTTTCACTACAAGTAGTGCTGAAGTTCTAATTGTGGAGGATGATAGTTAAAAGCTTGCCTTCTGTAGCTTCCACCTGTATGCGATAGCGTTCGCGCCCAGCGTCCTTTATAGCGCAGATCGCTGCCGCAAGAGCGCAGATCGCTGTTGACTAAGGGTTGCTATAACTCCTTCAATTTTTGCCAACTGTAAAGCTTGTGCTTCTAGCTTCTGCTCTAACGAGCGCGCGTCTGTTCTCTACATCAGTGTTTACACGCTTATCTTTGTTATTGGCGAGGTGGTTTAATTGTTCTTCGAGTTGAGCAAGACGGTTTTCTACACTGTCTTCTGTACCCGGAACTGAACCCAGGACGTGGTGCAGTCCCTCGATGACCAAATCGGTGGCGGTGGTATTGCGCTCTCTGGCAACTTTCCTTAGTGCTGCTGTTAGAGTTTTGGGCAATTTGAAGTTAATTGATTCTCGTTGTCCAAAAGACACGCTAGCGCGAACGATTTTTGCCATTTCTGCACCCACGCATATACGGTCGTATAGATATTTTAGGGCGAGGGATACTCAAAAATTAACTCTTCTGCAAGTCCCTTGCCTGAATTAACTCCTACTGCAATTGCTGAGTGTAACGCAGCACTGCAAAAAAGTGACCAACCTTTTCATAATTGAGACGCTCTTGCGCGAACATCCGCTCATTGTCGTGGGCTATTGTTCGCGCAAGAGCGTCTCCCCGAACCCTTGAGGATCTAGAAAACAAGGCAGGTCACTTTTTTTTGCCCGTCAGATACTAACTAGAAATGCAGCAAAACCAAACTATATCTCCACAGGTAGACGTAAAAAAAGCATCTGTTTCCTACAAGTAGGAAAGTAAGTAAAATAGTGTGCTTTCCAACCTCCTTTGTTAATCAATCCAGTATCAGTGCTTTTCCCTCTTCAATCGCTTTGAAGTTACAGGAAAACAGCACTCGACTTAATCGATCAAGAGGAAGATCGTCTGGGCGGCGATTTGGATTTTTGCTCTTACTATAAGAACAAAGATGAAATGAGCAAAGGCTTTACACACTTTGTCAAAAATGCTAAGAAAAGTGTTGCACAATTACCTGATACAAACTTTTATCAGATGATTAATCAGGCTTTGTTAGAGATTTATCTTACAGATAAGAAAGTGAGAAAGCAAAAGGAAGTACAAGGAATGGCGAAACAATTATCCGTCTGGGTGGCGGTTCGACCTTCTTTTTCTTTTTAAATCGTCTGGTGATGGCTCGTCTTCGCTACTGCTAACTGCAAGTAATAGCAATAGCATCTGGCAAGAATAGTCAGACCATTGACTTAGAATGTACTTCTCCCGTACTTTTCCCCTCAACACCAACCTGAACCGCTGCAAAAAATCGCTTGAGGCTCATACTTATGTCCAAAATCGTTGTCATTGGGGCAGGTCCAGCAGGATGCTCGGCAGGATATCATCTTGCTAGAAGCGGGCATCAAGTGACCCTCATCGATAAAGAGAGCTTTCCTAGGGACAAAATTTGCGGAGACGGAGTCAGTCTTCAGTCAGTCCAGGCATTGTTCACAATGGGAATCTACCCACAGGATATCAAACGAAAGGTGTCCGAACTTGCGCCTATCAATGGGCTTGTGCTTGGAGTTTCCAACGGAAATTACCATATACAGACCACTCAGCTTGAAGGGTATTGCATCCCCAGGTTTGTATTTGACAATCTACTCTATGAAAGAGCTATAAACGCAGGGTGTGTTGCTCTCACCCAAAGTGTGACCAACATTGACCGCCATCACCAGGCGCTGTACAACGATTTTGATTACATCATAGACGCACGCGGTGTCTATGCAGGCGAGGCGAATGCGATCGCTATCAGAGCCTACTGGAGCGTCAAGTTAGAAGATTTTCCTGAAGCCTACCTTTCTTTGGCTCAAATTTACTTTGACAAGACTCTTGGAGTTAACGGATATGGCTGGATATTTCCAGCGGATATAAAAGCTGGATTGGTGAAACTCAATGTTGGAGTGGGGGTATGGATAGATGAATACCAAAAAATGAACACAAACATTATTCGCCTTTTTGACCAATTCGCCCAAGGTAACGAGAGAACGAAGGAACTGTTAAGCAAGATTGTTAGTAAGCAAAAACCCAAAGCCTACCCTCTAGCAACTGCGCTAAAAGGCAATAGAGTTAGCTATGGTAAATTGTTGAAAATTGGCGATGCTGCTAATCTGACAGACCCTCTGACTGGGGAGGGGATTGCCAATGCCATCGAGAGCGGTTTATATGTTACGCAAGCCATCAATATGAGTATCAGCCAAGAATTGGCAGCCGAGAATTGGCAACGTCTTTACGAAACCTGTTTCGAGGAGGATATCCGCGCTGCCTTGCGGATAAAGTCTTTCAGGAAATACTCATTTATGAACAACATGCTGCTCTGGCTGATGAAAAGAAATCGTCGGTTTTCTGAGCAAGTGACTTATGCAATTGTTGGCTCAGTTCCGTATAACGAGCTACTGCCTTCACTGAAGCATTGATAGTAGGACTTACGCACTGAGAACAATATTCTGTCATTCTGAGCGATAGCGACGCCTATTTTCTGGAAGACCTGGTGTCCAAAGAGGTTGATTTTAATAAACTTCTTTTGCTTTCGTTATGAACACTCTTTGAGTGCATCTATCGAGCGGAAAAAACACGTATATCGCGCTTTCATATTGATGATATTGTTATCAAAGGGAAAATGTTCTATAGGACTAGTATTTGATTTTTGAAAAAGCTCCGTACATCTGGAGAGACATAAAATCAAAGGTAGTGTTTCGGATAAACCACTTCTTCCATCCACTTTAAATGAGAAAAAGAAGGAACTAAAGCACAAAAACGTCGAACCCATGTTTTAGCCTGCAACCAAATATCCTAAGCGCGGATTTTGTGACGGACAATTGGGAGCGAAGCGGACGAGCGTGAATTTTCCATTGTTCTGGTGGTAAACCTTCGTTCACCTCACCTAAAAAGCCTTGGACAACACGGGAACGATGGTAAGAAGCACCATCCCAAAAAAGAAGTAATCGTTGGTTGGGGGATTGGTCTAATAAATAACGTAGATAATCAATCGTCGGAGTCTGAATTACCTGCGTAATATGCTTTAAGGAGTAACTTTCCTTCGATATAATCAACCGCCCCATAGTATGTCTGCTTGTCTCTTTCATTAATAACTGAAACGCTTACTTCTTGGTCAGTTTTGCCCCAGACATACCCGCTTAAATCTCCCCATAGCAAATGGCATTCATCAAGCAGTAATACTCTCAAAAATCCTGTTTCGATTTCCTCTCGGTGCAATGCCCCCGCAATGTTTCAATCTCTTTTTTTTTTGCAGCAACAGCCTCTGGATCAGCCTTTGGATTCAAAGAAGTGGTTTTCTTCCAACTACTCCCTTCCCGGCAGAAGATTACCTAAAAAAGAGGAAAATATACTACGCTGGTAGTACAGAGGTGATATATAGGTAAATCTATGCGAAACAGAACTTTACAATTAAGCGATCGCCAATTAGAT
>JAESFM010000223.1_pt1 | contig 15401 bp, 21 predicted proteins | sample 9266171 | NCBI WGS metagenome assembly JAESFM01 (sample SAMN14505069, study PRJNA617099) | algae metagenome | isolation source: Hassallia sp. WJT32-NPBG1 and co-occurring heterotrophs from well developed... | place: USA: Mojave Desert, Joshua Tree National Park, California | collected 2006-06-22
CACGGCGCACCCCGAGCATCATCGACAGGAACTCGTGGGTCATCGGGTACTCGTCTCCCTCGGCCCGGTCGTGCCCCATCAGCAGCCAGCGCGCGAGGCGCTGGTCGGTGTGGTGCCGCCCGTTGCAAGCCGCGGTCCGCGCCACCTGCCCGTGATGGACCAGGGCGTAGCGGAGCAAGAGGTCGTGCAGGGCGGGGAGGCGTTGCAGTTCCTGGCGGAACGCCCGCGCGTCCATCCGCAGGGCGGTGCCGGGGGCTTGCACCATGGCTTCGATGTCGTCGTGGTCAGCCCCGAGCAGGACGGGCAGCCCGATGAAACCCTCGCGGCCGATCAGCCCGACCTCGGCAGCGTCGCCATCCTCCATATAGGCCAGCATGGAGGCCCAGCCGGTCTCGGGGAAGTAGACGGCCTCGATGGGCTTGCCCGGCGTGTGCAGGACTTGGCGGAAGGGGAGTTCAACGGCTTCAAGCCGCGGCCAGAGCCGGGCGAGATCGTCGGACGGCAAGGCCGCGAGCAGGCGGTTGCGAGGGGAGGACATGGATGTGGCGGAGAGGGCCATGGAGGGCTCCTGCGACGGGGTGTCGGCGGGAGCGCTGGCCTCTCTCTGTCACCTACGCCGGGGGCCGCAGCAGGTAATAACGCGACCCTACTGTTTATCTGCTGGTGTTGCAGTAACCTAAGTTAAGAAGACTTGGCAGCGTTACTCTTCCCCTCTCGGGGACCTAGCAAGCAACAGCGCGTCTCCGACGCTCCGCCAGCACCGCCCAGGCCCGCATTACCGCCCCCCCGCACATCGCCAGCGGCTCTGTTGCTGACCACCGCTTATAGTGCGGACGAAGGTTATCTCAGGTGAGCGCGCTTGCCTCGGCAGGCGTGCGAAACGGGACAGACCTCTATTCGCCAAGGGCCATAGATAGCTGACGTCGGCTCCAGCTGAATATTCTCTCTTCAGAACAGCATCTTGAAGTCAGGGAGGCGTCCGCAATGTACAGCGCATTGATGTCAGAACGCGTCGCTGATCTGTCAGGACAACGAGTTCTGGTGGTGGAAGACGAAGCTCTCGTGGCCATGCTGATCGAGGACAGCCTCCTCGATGCTGGTGCTGAGGTCGTTGGAACAGCCAACACGGTTGAGCGTGCCCTGGCCATGATTGAGGTTGCCATGTCGGACGGGGGGCTGACTTCCGCCGTGCTGGACTTGAACCTAGGCGGTCAGCGGGTTCAAGCGGTGGCGGACAGGCTGGTGTCGCTCGGCGTGCCATTTGTGATCGCCACGGGGTATGGCAACAACTGCGACACCGGAGGGCATACTGCGGTGCCGGTGATCCACAAGCCGTTCAGCTTATTCGCGCTGACCTCGGCAGTGGCAGGCGTAGCCTAAGTCGGTTCGATCGGCCGACATCAGTGCATCGTCGGCTTTCAGCCTTTAGCCAGCTTCCCCCAAGCCCGCATCGCCGCCCCGCACATGGACAGCGGCAGGGTCCGTCCCCATTGCCCATGATGCGGATGGGACATCCCATTATCGAGGCCAGAGCGACGACAGGGCGCATAGACCCATCCAGCCGAGTAGGTGACCGCCATCCACTCGAAGTCTGGTGGCAGCAAGCGCTGTGCTGCCTCGTCCCTGGTTGTGTAGGGCAGCACCTGGCCAGCGCGACCAATGGCATCATGGATGGCTTGATCAGCTGCGGCACTGCCTGCCTCGACCTTCGCCAGTCGGTCAGCGATGCGGATCAGGCGGCTGAAGCTGGTCATCCCGTTCAGCCCCGGTTGCGGCGTAGCGCCCACGCCAGCCGGCCAAGGAAGCCTAGCTTCTCGACGGTGTCCCGCTCAGCCTTGAGCACCTCCAGTTCTTGGCGAACCGAGGCATCTATCTTGGCAGCCAGCTCGGCATCCCTTTGGGCGCTATCCAGCCGCGCCTGTAGTACGGCTTGCTGTGCCTCCTGGGTCGAAAGCTCCTTTTGAGCTCGGTCACGAGCTGCTCGGTCAGTCGCCGCTTGGGCTCGGGCGTACCCAACAGCCTCCCGAAGCGCTATTGCTTCGCCCTCGGCCGCTGCCGCCCGGCTTGTCACCTCCCGTAGCTCTGCCTCAAGCCGATTGGCCCGCTCTGTCTCGGTTTCCAGCCGATCGGCAAGCACTCGGACAGGATCCACCATGTCCGGCTTCGCATTCGATGGATGCTTTATGTCCGGGACATAAGGCTCTGGATCTGCAGCAATGTCTGGGACATTGTCCCGGTCATCCAAAGAGACAGGTACCGGGACAGGCAGAAAAGAGACCGGGACGCTAGGCAGGACACTGACTGGGACGCCCACCCGCGGTTTGCCATCGTTGCCCAAACGCCGCGCCCAGTTTCCTCGGCGCATCCGTTTGGCGACACTCTCGGGATTGACCCCAAGGACGCGGGCAGCCTCGGCATAGGTCATCCACCGAATGTCCGGGTCACTATCCGTCACGCTGTCCCTCATGTCCCGGTCATTGTCCCTGGGCATGTCCAGCATAGTGTCCCGCCCACTTCCGGCCTGTCCGGTTCACTGTCCAAGCTGCCGCCAGGACATGACCGGGACATTATAGGGACAACACCATGCTGGTGAACTCAAAGGAAGCCGGCGCGGCAGCGCGTACCGCCAGACCTACTGCCATCACTGCCGCTACGCGCCCAGACACTTTGTAACCGTTTGATAACCAGGATCGGCCATTGGGCACCACAGATGCGGATGGCGCGCTAACCTTCGCTGCGCAGCGCCGTTCACCCCTGGTGAACCAGGGGAGTTTGCCGTGCGTCTAAGACCCAAGCGCAGCCGGAAGACCGCCAAAAAGCGCATCCGCTATGCGCGCAGAGCCGCCAGCCTTCAAAGGGGCCGCTAACTACAGTCGAAACTACGCGGCGCCGCGTAGTTGGGAAAGTAACCGGCGCCGGTACTTTGGGAAGGCGGAACGTCACTCCCGCCGCTCTGGCCGCCACGCCGCGAGGCACGCCGCCAATGCCTTCGCCGCCCGCAATGCGGCCAGGGCTTCGGCTTGCAGCTCGGCCTCCGTTCGCGGGCGGTCAGGCGAAGGCGGCAGTGGCGCGGCGGGCGGCATGGTCAGTCGCCCAGGATCAGCGGCGCCGTTAGCTCGCGCGGCACATCGCGCCGGGCCGCCTCACCCGCCTTCCTGCCGCCATTGGCGTCAAAGATCGGCAGAGGGCGCATGTCGAGCTTGCGCTGCCGCTCCGCCTCGATGGCGGCAGGAAGGCAGCATTCCAGCCAGCCGAGGTGGTCAAAGTGCTCGGGCCGCCCCGCTTGATGATGCGCTAGGCGAACCGCTGTCCAGGCCGCATCCACCACATGCGGAGGAACCTCGCGCCCGGCAAACCTGACGGGGACACTCGGGAATTCAGAGCGCGGCCGGGATAGCAGATCAGCAACGGCCTGTCGGGTGCGGGCCGCTTCCTTGGCCTGCTGCTGCTGCGGCTGGCGAACGCTTGACCTTTAGCCATGACAACGACGCCGACGCCCCCCCGGACATCGACGCCGTTGCTACAACCAGTGGTGCCCCCCGACATCGCTGGCTCAATAAATATGGGAAAATGGCATCGATTCGCACAACCCATAGTAAGCTACCCTCAAACTAAAACTTATAGTTGAGATAATATCACATCAAACTGTACTCGGAACATTTATGTGGGATGTTTTCTCATGTTTAATCAACTATAAGTTTAATAACATGAATTAGCGCATACTGCGTCTGCTGCCGCTCTCGCTTGTGTGACTGTATTTGGTTGATAGCCATAAGCCATAGTCGCGGCAGCGGAGAGGGCCTTGCCATCCCCCCGGCGGCAGTTCTGATTGCCCTCTACGCGTCCCCCCGATTAATGACCGCAGTGAAGCTGGGTGCTACAGCACCCAGCTTCTGTGCATGAACTCATCCTTCGACCCCCCGCCTGCAAAGCCGAAGATTACGGCCGATGAGCGCCGGCAGCGCGATGCCGAGCGGTTGCAGATTATCCGGTTACGCATGCTGGTCGGCCAGGCGTTACATGATCGCGGCATCAGCACTCCAGCCGCGATCGGCGCGGCGATCGACATGTCGCCGGCCGAGGCCGTCAAGCTCATGACCGGGAAGCAGTGGCGGGCTGGCGACGTGGCGCTGCTGGAGGCTGCGGCGATGCGGTTGGGGCTGAAGGTGCCGGCTCCCTTGCGGTAAGGGAGGTTCGGCTAGATCTCGACTACGTTATTACCATATCGCATTCGTAGTGGTGCGGTATCGCAACCAGCCTCTGAAGCTGGAACGTCGAGGGTTTCCAGACCCCACCTTCAAAGCCGCCATCCGGGACCACGGGGCGGCTTCTCTTTGTGCGCTGCCGATTGCGGCAGCGCTGACTCGCTTGCGGTGAGGGTTGGTTATCGCAAGGGAGTCTTTTCAATCCTATTTTGAGGCAGAAACTGTAATTTTCGTTATTTCCTCATAGAATGACAACAAAAAGTAAAAATAACCTGCAGTGCACATGAGAATCATTATAGTAACGATCGATAGTAAAATTACCTCTAATCTTACACTTATCATCAAACGTATATTCAGTGGCATCATTATCAATACCATTCTACAGAATACACATCCTACGAATACCATAAACATTTTGCCGGAAAAACAAGCAAAGCCTTTTTTATATTTAATAGGTCTGGTTCTACACTAGCAAATATGTTTCCGCTAAATCCAAGAACAGCAACTATTGAAAGCGCAACAACTATTGATAGCATCTTTGATGATTCATGTACGATTGACAGATAAGCGTAAGCTATATCCTCGTGTTTTGTTCTTTTTCAAATCTCATAACTTCACCTCGCCACCGTCGACCAAGCCCGCAGCACCGCCGCGCACATGGCGAGGGATTTAGTGGCGCCCCATTGCCCGTGGTGCGGGTGCGGCCATTCCCCATCCATGCCGCTCCGCCGGCAGGACGCATAGACACCGCCGCCGGCATAGGTGGGGTCGCGCCATTCGAAGCCGGGCGGGAGGAGATCCTCGGCAGCGGCGTCGTCGGTCGTGTAGGGCAGAACCGGGCCGGTACGGCCTAGCACCTCATGGATGGTACGGTCGGCCTCGGCGCTGCCGGTCGGCACCTCGCCGAGCCGGTCGGCGATGCGGAACAGGCGGTTGAAGGGGTCCATCTCACTCGCAGCGCAAATGTTTTTGCCGGCTATTTCCAGTGATCCGGACGGTCCATGCCCTCGGGCAGCTGGGTCTCTGCATTCCCGAAAGCCACGTCAATTTGGTCTTGTGGCAGGTCGATGCTCATTCTGAGGTCGGCCCCTTCGAGGTGCGCATCTATGAGGAGGACTCCTTCGAGATGTGCTCCCCTGAAGTTGGCCCTTTCGAGGTGAGCTGTCCAAAAGATAGCCTCTTCGAGATGCGCTTGCATGAAGATGGCCCTTTCGAGATGAGCGCCACAAAGATCGGCCTCTTCGAGGTACGCTTTCCAGAAGGAAGCACCTTTGAGGTGCGTTTCCGAGAGGTCGGCCTTTCTGAGATACGCTCCCTCAAGGTTGGCCTTGTTGAGGCAGGCTTCTTTGAGGATGGCCCGTTCAAGGTGCGCTTTTCCGAGGTCGGCTCCTCGGAGGTCGGTTGACCTCAAATCTAACCGCCAACCTTCGCGCTGCTCCCGCTCCCAATTTTGCCGGTTTTGCTGACTGCGGCGCCTGATCACACTGAGGACCGCCGCAACATCGGTTGGAACCTCGTGCCGCGCCTCCGACGATGTGTCATCTGCCGGGCCCAGCTCTTTCCAACGTGCACGCTCCCGGACGAAGGCAGTTAGCGTCTCCATCACGGTCCAGTAGTCCTCGCTGCTCTCCCGCGAGATGCGTTCCAGCGCGTAGATGCCACCTACACGGACCGGGAGGTGCTCACTCCCGAGTTGTTCGACCGCCTTCGTGAAGCTCTCAGTAATGCGCCGCTGGAGGTCCGCCTCAGTCTGAGCGTCGTGGCGCTGCCGGGCGACTTGAAGTTGGCCCAATGCGATGGCGCCGCCGATAATCGCTGCGACGAGTGTACCAACGGGAACGATGTGTTCCCGACTACCGCCACCCAAAGCGACGCCGAAGAACAGCAGAGCGAGACATACCAAAATCCCAGCAAGAGCGACGCGCCATGGTTTCCCAGCATACGCCTCATACCATGACCGATCTGGTCGGGCCGGGTTCATCGCTTCGCCGCCGCCTTGGGCCCCGCTCGCATGTAGCGGGGCAGCCGCCCCTCATCGACCCATAGGTCGACTAGCGGCGTGATGGTCCCGGCCGAGCCGAAGCTCTGGCCGTCCTTCTGGCAGTCAATCATGGCGCCTCGGTAGGTGTAGGACGGGCCGCCTAGCCGCCCCTGAGCAGCCGCCTCGACGAGCTGGGGCCGCTCGGGCGGAGGCGGTATGAGGGTGTCGCTCATCCGATCCACCGCTGCCAGAATGGCCGCCGGGCCTCGGTCAGTGCCTCCCGAAGCCCCTTGGCTTCCTCAGCCGCTACCGCAGCCCGGACACGTTCTGCCGCTAGCTCAGCCTGTGCGGCATCGACCTTCAGCGTGGCCGCGGCCAGGTCAGCCCGTATCTGGGCCTCCCGGTCGGCCGCCATCTGCCGAGCGGTTGCGAGCTCCTCCTGAAGTCGCCCTACCTCAGCCGCATGCGCTCCGGCGAGACGCTCAGAGCTCCTCCTTGTGTGCGGAGGTCCCGATCGACGCTTCATATTCGGCCAACACTTTTGGGGAGGCCTTACTCAGCCGCTACAGCCACATAGAGTCTAGCGCACCTCTATGCACGAACATGGCGCAAATAGCCTCACCAGAACCACCAGCTTCCTCCATGCCCAAAGGGGAAGGCCACGCGACTAGCGCGGCCGGGAGGGTAGCTCCCGTCCCCAGAGCGCTGCCGTAGGCAGCGTGTAAGGCAGAGATTGCGCGCCACAGGTGCGCTCCGTCCTCTAGAGCAGCATGATAGGTGTTCGTGCGGCGCCATGCGCCGCCTGCTGAGAGGATGGATCCCCGCACTCTTAGTATTCTTTTTAATATTCTTCTTAGTATGGGGGTGTGGATAAGTCTGAATGTTGTTCAAATTCAGGAGCTTGAGTGCCCACGAGCGTTCCCGAAACCTCGGTGCAAAGACGCTCTGGGAAGGCCTGAGCGGCACCTAGCGTTCCCGAAACCTCGTACTAGCGTTCCCGAAACCTCGTACCAAAGTAGGGAGGCGTTCCTGAAACCTCGCACTGGCGTTCCCGAAACCTCGTACCAGAAGGGGGGGGGCGTTCCCGAAACCTCGTACCGCGTTCCCGAAACCTCGTGTCGAGCGTTCTCGAAACCTCGTATCGTCTAGTTTCTGGCCGCTTGATTGGCGGCAGAAAGGGGCGCGACAGACGCGCGCCGCCCCGTCCTCGCCCCAATGAGGGGTTAACGCGAGGTTTCAGGAACGCCCTTGATCGAAGCTGGGGCCATCTGAGGGCGGCGAATCGTGACGGTCGCGCTTTGCTCCCCCCACTCAATTGCCCAGCCACGCAGATCAGCAATAACCTTGGGGCCGTCGTCTCGACGCCGCCCAGCCTTGTTTAGAGCTGTTGAGCCAAGGGCGTGGTGCCGGAGTTTGAATCTGCGCTTCCTGAGTTCGGCGGACGTAATAGACCCTGCGGCTCCGTATACGGCGGCAACGAGGTCGTCGATTGCGTATGTGCGATTGCTGCCCTGGTGCACGTCGGCGCAGAGGTACGTGTGGAGTATTCGGCCGACGTCTCCGAGCTGACGCATCTCGCGTAGATCTACAGCAACGTACGGACGGCCAATTATCGGCTCGGCCAGAGCTGCGTTCAGGAGGACGTGGATGCGGGGATCGCCCTCACGATTTTCGTAGGCCAGTAGCTCGTCTCCACTGCGGCGCGTTGCGCGCCTCTCATTCTGTCCAGTGGATCCCAGGTCGGTCAGATGCACCGCACTCAGTCGCTCGAGGCAATCACCGATCGCCTCGTACGCGGAGCCACTGCTAGACAGGCCAGCCTCGGTGAGAAGAGTGTGCCGCGTAGGAGCGAGATAGAATCTATTGCCCTGTGCCACCAGGCGCTGCGCCGCGTCTACGTCGCCGATGCCGCCGCCTTGGGCCCTCTTTTCCAAAAAAAGGCTGAAGACGAGCTGTCGCTCGTCTGAGGGGAGGTTTTTGGTGAAGCCACCTCGTAGACGCCCGCGGTCGTCCAGGCCCTGGGTGGCGAGAGGATTGTAGTGGATCAGGCCAGCCTGCCCCGCCAACGCCAGAAACACTCCTAGGTCGTCCGCTCCTAACTCGTAGGCCGACGTAATCCGCAACCAGCGGCCGCGATAGTGGATTTCACGCTGAAATCCGTGGAGGCGGTCCCCCCGCCCTCGTTGCAGCGGCCGGAAAAACCCGCCGCAAAATTGCGCGTCAACCCGCGCTAGTACCGCCAGCGGCTTAGTAGACGGGGCACGTTGGCGGCGACCTCCGGCAGTTGTGGGTTTGCTGCAGTCAGGCGCTGCGGATACACTGCTACTCACGTTGGATCTCCCGCATTAGGGTCTGGCGTTCGCCTAGAGGCCCTGCCGGCTGCACCCGGCGGGGCTTCGTCGTCTCTAGCAGGGGTGGCCCTGCGTCTCGCCTCCTGATTGGCTACTTGATGCATCCAGCACTCGGTACACGCTGCTACGGCCGATCCCGAGCTGGCGCGCAATCGCCGTAGGCTTCAAGCCCTTGCCGGCCAACGCCAGAATTTGCGCAGCCTGTCGACGAGCTGTCGGCGCTCGCCCGATGTAGCGGCCCTCGGCTTTGGCCTTGGCGATACCCTCGCGCTGCCTCTCCAACATGAGGGCTCGCTCGAACTCGGCCACGGCGCCGAGCATGGTGAGCATGAGGCGACCGGTGGGCGTGCGCGTGTCCACCTCCGATCCGCCCATGGACAGCACGCGCAGCGCCACACGTTTCGCCTCCAGCCGGGCGACGATAGCGAGCATATCAGCGACAGATCGGGCAAGCCGGTCGGGCTTGGTGACGATCAGCGTGTCGCCCTCTCGGAGGAATTCAATCGCAGCGTCGAGCTGGGCGCGGTGAGCGACAGAGGACGCGCGCTCACTGAACACACGCTCGCAGCCGGCTGAACGCAAGTCGCGCTCCTGCGCCTCCAGTCCCGCCTTCTGCTCCGCTGTAGACGTTCTCGCGTACCCGATATCCATGCGCGCCGTCCCAAAAAGTCTTAGAGTTTTGGGATTATCGCCCCAAAACCGCAACCTACAATGTGTGTGGGGCTCTGTTTTGGGCAGGAGGAGCGTCCCGTTGGGGCTTGGTCTAACGAGACGCCCAGAGTTTGTTTCTATATCGTATATTTTGTTGTAGACAAGGCGGCATTAGACTACGTTGTGAAAGGCAATATTGTCCAAGGGAAGAAGCACCCATGGCTGGCGACCGATACAAGACCTACAGGCTCACCACGGAGGGCGCGGCGATCGAGGCGATGGCGAAGGAGCCATCGCGCTATCCGATCTACGCTGCCTTCTCCAAGGCCGACCTCCCCGCCTTTACTGGGCTCCTCCCCGACTTGCGGACGCAGTTTCCAAGCCTCAGCGACTTCGCGATGCAGGCGGCCGGTGCCTTCGTGGGCGAGGTGATGCGCGGGCGTGGACATGCGATCAAGCGGCGCGCGCGTGTGCCGGGCGGTGGCGACTACGTGGGCACTGCTGCCGTCTGGACAGCGGAACCAGTGAAGGCTTCCAAGGCCGCGGCATGACAGAGCAAGGGGCGCCCCTCTCCTCCTCGAGCCGATAAGCATGGCCGGGCCGCACAGAGTGGCCTGTGCAGTGCACCGGCCTAGTCGTGACAGATAAATCCGTTTGCCCCGCAGGCGGCGGGGTCCGGCAGGGCCACTACCCTGCGGAAGCAGGGAACCCATGTCGTGACTACCTCTAAGCCCTATTTCGCTCCCCTGACGATCCGGGGGCAGGAATACAGCTTCGCGCACCTTGAGCCGTTCAAGGTCATGGTGGACAGCCACAAGGTCGGCCGCCTTGTGTCGGTACATGTGCGCTTCACCACGCACTGCTTCACGGAAGGCTTCGACCCGGAGGCACACTTGGCCGATGAGCCGGTGATTGTCGACGAGGGGAGCCGCCAGCGCGTCTTCTGCCAGGTGCGCTACGGCCTGTCCGCGCACCTCCCGACCGCCATTCAGGGGCTGAACCAACCGCAAGCGAAAATCTACCAGACTGGCGCCCGCCGGAACTGGCTGCACTCGACGACGGTGCAGGGGCATGACGGCCCTTACCACATCTTCTTCGAAATCCGCCGGGCTCCACAGGAGCGGAGCCGGATGCAGGACATCGAACTGACTGTGGAGAGTGCCTACCCTCAAGGGAAAGGCATCCCGGCGCCTGTCACCATCGGGCGCACGGGGTTCATAGCGCTAGTCAGCAACGTGTTCTTGGGGAAGCCCGTCGCCACGAGGCGCTGAAAACCAAAAGGGCGCCCGGAGGCGCCCTTGGGTAGTCAGGTCCGGCCACCGCTTCGGCTTGCGCCTCGGCCCACCTAGCGTGGGCACCGCATCTCTGCGGCCAGGGGGCGCTCTCGCATCCGGTTCGTCGCCCCGCCCCTCTAAGATAGGTCAGCAATTGGCATTTTGCCAATACCCAGATTGCCAACTTAGAGAAAGATCGTCGTGATGCCTGCCCGCCTGTCTCGGGGAGGTGACTGGTTCGGGAACCCTAGACCCGGCGCGGTAGAGAAAAGCCCGGAAGTCGGGGGCGATGGAACCGCCAGTCGCCCATGCGGCAAGTTCGGCCTTGCTGATCTGATGTAGTTGGTCCTGCCACGCGAATGGCTACAGAATCGAAGGCCTTCGCGTCATCGAGCCAGGACCCGGTCCCCAAGTCGGCCTTCGCGCAAAGGTCTCAGCAGATGCAGAGTTCCGAGGGAGCGCGCTCATGCTCTCCAAGTTCTTGGTATCTGTCTATGACAGTGCTCTGGGCAGAGAAGGCAAGGCGCGGCACGAGGCGCAACTCGGCGACGTACAGCCACCGGCCGGTCTGCGCTTCTGACACTATTGACGAGGAGAAAGGCCCAGACGCCGAGTGTCCCTCCAACTATCCTTTTAAAATTAAAGGCAGCTGAAGAAATGCTCCTATTGCAGAAAGAACAAACCCTGTAAAGCGAGCTGTTTTTTTAACCTCAAAAACATGGTAATCCGATTTTTCGTTGGTGAGCATTTGTGCTTTTCTATAGAAGAGGATTCTTGAAATTTTTGTCGATAGATAAACCAATAAATTTGGTATTGTAGCCCACGAAATAAGCAAAGCGATGTTTTTATATAGAGAGGAATAGTTTTTTGTGTTAATGAAAACAGATACAACAATTGCTATAAAAATCACAAGCACAAAAGCATTAAACAGCATAAAAAATGTTGTGTACATTATATCGTGTATGGTCAATTTAGGGCTTTTTCCAGCAGCAATAATTTGTTTAGCAATAATTATGAACACCTCCTCTTTTTCTATGGTTTCCCAAAATAATATAGCCGAACCTAAAACAACAGAGTAGATACCAACAGCAGCTAATTTGTGGGCGAAGGAAATATCAGCCCAAACTACTGTGAGTCCACAAGACACCCATATAATTGCAATAGAAAGTCGTACGCGGAGAGGTATGATAGTTTTATCATCAACTCTGAAAAATTTTCGCAATACCTTCAATGTGTGATCTCCCCTGGCAGTGACGCATTTGAAGGTGTGGCGCTGACCTCATAGACTCTCCATTGTGGAGCCCCGGCAACTCCACAAAGCACCTGGCATCCTCAAACAGCTGGCCGGCGTAACTCCCGTGGGTTACGGCGTGGGTGTTGCCACCTCTAACGTGGCCGAGGCGGCACTGGCGGCGGCTCGTCGTCGTCGGGACGTCGACGCAGGTCGGGAGTTGGCCCTACCGGTCGGCCGGTATGAGTAGCCCCGGAGGCCGCTGGACGACTGGCAGCCGGCTGGGCGGCAACCGGGGCCATCTGGGCCACCGCCGCCCGCAGCGCCGCTAGCTCTGCCAGCAGCCGGGGTGCGTTCGTCATCGTGGCCTCGATGAGCTGTCGTCCGCGCGGGTGGTGCCGCAGATGGTCGGTGGAGCGGTCCCGCTCGCCCTGTAGGCTGGCAAGCGCCCCCTCTGCCCGTGCAATCTGGCGATCAAGCCGCACAATCCGAATGATCCGCATTAGCCGCCACAGTGGGGCGAGGGCTCCGCCGAGTGCGTCCGTCGCTGCCAAGGTCGCCCGACGCTGCCGTGCCTCCTCGAGGTGCGCGGTCCAGCCGTCCGTTGCCTCCCAGTTGGCTACAAGGTGGCGCTGCCGCCGCAGGTACGCCCCAAGCTGCACGTCCAGTACCCGCCGCCACGCGGCCTCCTCGGTCAGAGGGGTGTACGTCACCTTGGGCTGCCGTTGACCGCCGCGGTGCAGCTGGGCGCGCAGGCTGACGATCTCTCCCGCCAGCCGGTCCCAGCCCCGGACGCACCCAGCCTGGAGGGTGTCTGCGATCTGCTGACGCTGCGCCTCGCGGCTTGCGGCCTGGGCACGAGTCTGGGGCCGGGCCGGTGCAGCTTGGTCGAGCGCCGTATGCGGGGTGCGATGCCGGACGGTGCCGCTAGTCGGAGGGACGGGTCTCGGCCGCCCTGCGAAGCGCGGGGGTCGGTTCTGCTGCTGGGTGGCCGCAGCCATCGCTTCCAGCAGCCGCGACAACCGCGCTTCCGCCTCCGCAGCGGTAGCCGGGGGCGCCACCCTGCCAGCAGCGTAGGCCGCAGCACGAGCCGCAGCCCGCCGGGTGGCTGGCCGAGCCTCGACCGCAGCAGGCGCGGGCCTGGGCGGGGTCGGCGGGATAACCTTGGGAATAGGCGCCTTGGGCGCATCCTGCGGGGCCTTGGGGACCTTGGTAATCGGGGCAGCCGGGCGCTTTGCCATCAGCCGGGCCTGCTCAGCAGGCGGCAGGGACAAGCCGGCAAGGCGGGCGTGGACGGCTGCCGCGCTGATCCGCTGGCCGGTCGTTGCCTTGCTCGCAGCACCCAACAGCCGGGCCAACGGGTGAGCGGTTCCAGACGGATCAAGGACTACGGCAACGCCTCGGTCCCCTTGCGCCAGCACGAGACGGCGATCAGCCAGGGCAGCCGCTAGCGAGGCGCCGCTATCCGACGTCTGCCAGGCGGAGAGGACTGCGGCGCCGATCTCCCGCTTGGTGATCCCGGTGCGTGTCTCGGCCATTCGCTCGCGCGGGGTGATCGGGGCAACTCGGCGGTTGCGGTCCAACTCGCCAGCAGCGCGGACAAACTCCACCAAGTCAGCGCGGCCGCGGCGCTCAAGCTCGGCCACCACGGCTTTTGCGTGAGCAAGTGGCGGGCAGGCGAGGCCGTACTGGTGACAGACCTCAACCGTGATCCGCTGCCGACGCAGGTAGTCGTGGCTGACGTTCGCCACCCGCCCTCGATCGTTGCGGCGCTCGTAGACGCGGTGCTCGTGGGTGTCGCGGCGATCTTGCGCTTTGGCGTGCTGGACAGCGCAGTACCGGGCCCGGCCCAATCCGAACTCGGTCTCGAAGGCACGCCACCAGGCAGCCAAGACCTCGGGCCGGTTCTCGCCAACGGCAGGGTCCAAATGGACGTGCAGTAAAGGCTCCTGGCTCGGCAGATCGCTCGCCAGCGCGGCCAATAGCCGCACCTGGGCGTGGATCGTCGTGCCCGACACGCCGCGCCCGGGTAGCAGCGTGGAGACCTGCCCCGTCTCTTTGGCAAGATGGGAGCCGACATGCTTGGCCGAGGCTCGACCAGCGCTGACGCGGGTGGCGCCGCTAATCACGGCTACCTCCCGAGGCGCGCTCGATTACGGTAACCACCTGCTCAGTCAGGGTGTCTAGCCGCTCAACCGCCCGGTCTACTCGCGCGAGAACGGCCTCGGCATGCTGATGCGTTTGGCTGTCGCCGCCCTCGCGGGACAACCGGGCCAGCCGCACTAGGGCGCCGTGACCCTCCCGCAACTCGCCGCGCTCGTCCTCGATCTGACGGAGAGCAGCAACCAAGGCCGATACGTCGACGGAGGGGCGACGTGGGCCGCGCCGTCTCGGCGCCGGCCGGGCCAGTTCCTCGGCCACTAAGCGGGCAAGCAGGGTCGCCCGCTCCTGGCCGTGTGCGTCAGCGCGAGCAGTGAACGCCTCCGCCGTGGCCGGGTCCACCCGGCAGGCGAGGACCACCGACCGCAGCGCGTCGTCCGGCAGCGCCTTGGGCCGGCCGCGACGAGCGCCACGGCCAGTCGAGGCTAAAGCCTCGGCTGGGGTCAGCGCGGTCGGGGCGGGCAGGTCGGACACGTCGATCGGCTTCCATGAAGGCAAGGGGTCCAGGGGATTTTCCCCTGGCAGGGTGCACGGGGCAGAGCCCCTGCCCAGGTTCGCGTTTACGCGATATGCCTGGCTATACCAAGCTATGCTATACCAAGCTATGTCAAGAAAACACGCTATGAGGAGTGGAGCAAAGCATCGTGTTCTACCTGTAGGTGAACAGCTGTTGTTTTGAAGCTAGGGTAGCAGCCGAGCGCCGTGCCCCCACCATGCACCCATAGTGCCCCTATCTCGTGGGGGCACTATGGGTGCATAAGTAGCAACCTCTCGCCTCAAGCAAGCGACCGAGGATCTCGGTCCGCAGCACCGCTCCGCCGGCAGGACGCATAGACACGGGCGCCGGCATAGGTAGCGTCATACAACTCGAAGCCGGGCGGGAGCAGCTGTTCCGCCGCGACGTCGTCGGTAGTGTGGGGCAGGATCGGACCAGTGCGGTCTAGCGCCTCATGAATGGCACGGTCGGCTTCGGCGCTGCCGGTCGACACCTTGCCGAGCCGGTTGGCGATGCGGAACAGCCGATCCTTGCGGCTCATCGCTCCCCCTTCGGCACCGTTCGCATGTAGCGAGGCAACCGCCCCTCATCGAGCCACACATCAACCAGAGGCGTAATGGTCCCGGCCGAGCCGAAGCTGTTCCCGTGGAGTGGATGCTCCGGCATCACCAGGCGGCACACATGGCCGCCCTTCAAGCAGTCGATGACGGCGCCGCGGTGCAAGTGACTGGCGCTGGTCTTAGTGGATGCAGCGTGACGCTTAGTACCCGGGACCTCCTGTGGCGCAGGCTCAGGGGCGGTAAACGTCCCTCGTCCCCTCTGCCAACCCGAACAGTCTGTCTTGGGCGCGGCGGACCATGCCATAGCACTCGCAGGCGACGCTCTCGAGGCCGGGCCGATCGGTAATCGTGATCCGCCCCCGTCCATATTGGATGTGACCGGCCTTCTGCAGGGCACCCGCTGAGACAGTGACCCCGGCACGGCGCACCCCGAGCATCATCGACAGGAACTCGTGGGTCATCGGGTACTCGTCTCCCTCGGCCCGGTCGTGC
>JAESFM010000224.1_pt1 | contig 15364 bp, 16 predicted proteins | sample 9266171 | NCBI WGS metagenome assembly JAESFM01 (sample SAMN14505069, study PRJNA617099) | algae metagenome | isolation source: Hassallia sp. WJT32-NPBG1 and co-occurring heterotrophs from well developed... | place: USA: Mojave Desert, Joshua Tree National Park, California | collected 2006-06-22
CGAATATCATCCTCAAACGAGTGAAACCATGATATATGCCGCTATGACGCATCTGATGTTACGCCGATTAGCCCGCAATCATCGTTGCTCAACTGCTTAAGAATTATTTTATAAACACCCTCTTAGAAATACTGCCAATTATTGCAACGATAGTTGTGCTAGCAACAGCAACTGCAAATCTTTGATAGATACGAGCCATACTTACTCCTTGTTTTTCTAAGTAAACGGTAATAGATTATTATTTACTTATTCAGTACTGCTACGTAGCTTATTCAAATATTTAATATAGTATAAAGTCTAAATAAAGACTTGTCCTCTGCGTTGACGTAACCCTTACCATAGGATAAGCGATAATACCATTTGAAATTAGTTGTGATACTAATAGACGATGACCAGACGCGATACCAAGCGTTTCTACAAGATCCAGTATCTATTACAGCTAAAACGAAGTGGTAGAAAGTAAGTTTGTAACAATTTGCTCCCATTCCTGATTCAATTGGGCGGTAAACTCTGGTTTGCCACTGCGATTGTACCAGTATCGAGCATTATTCAAATCCCCTTCTTTGCGGTGCAAGTACGCATGAATCCAAGCGCTATCAACATCGCCGGCATCTTGGACAATATTATGTGCTTTATGCCAATCTCCTTTTTTGTCATACCACAATGCTTGCAGTGTTTTTGGCAGAAAAGATGGACATTTTTCTTGTTTTTCAAGCAATTGCATAAATTCATTGAGCGTCATAATGCCAAACCTGATAAAACTCTAAATAAGTCATAACGTCTTTTGATATCATCATCGCTAGAAGAACGTTTGATTTTCACCTTCCTTGGGGTAGGTGAGAGGCTTCTGCTGTTTGAGCTACAAGTTCGGGGATTCCCCCACGTGTATCAACTTACCCTAGTTTTCTAATCCTGATTTTATAAGCTTTCCCGCTCCTAGATAGTCTACTGGCTCAAGGGTAATTTTCCAGAGTATATTGAATACAAGGTGTTCGCGGGACTCTGGTATGACTTCCGAACCGCTTAAAAAGTGTTTGTTACCCCGCAGTCGTGCCGCCATTCCCCGAATACCCCAAAGCTGAAGTAGTAATCGCGCTCCAGCTAAAAGCTTCACTATGTCAAACGCTTATGGCTACTAATTTAATAAACTCCGTTGAGCAAGTTGCACAGGAAGATTTGGTGATGTTCATTAACGCTTGTCTTGCCTGCACTGGTCAACGAGAATTTTATGATGATGCTTACGGTCAGCGGGTATCAATCGACTTTTTACACGATTATATTTTAGGTAATTACCGCTTGCTGTATGCTCGTTCTTTGGCAGTCGGCATCAATCACTTCAACTCTGCACAAATTATTTTCAAGTTGCTGGCAACAGGAAGAGATACACTTCCACAACATCGGCAAGAGGAAGGCGCTTTGATTGCGGCTGCTTTAAGAAACTTACCACCACAACGAGCTTGGGGAGTGCTGCAACAGCTACGGCAAAAGCGAATTAACAACCGTCGCAGCAGAGCGATCGCCCGCGATTATCTTAATATAGATCGTGATATTAATTTTGATGCTGTTAAGTATAGGGCAAAAGTGCGAGCGATCGCAACCCATGCTCACCTGAAACTTGGGGGTGAATTAGGTAACTTTCTCTTCCGCAATTGGCAACAAAAAATCTACACAACACCTTTGTTTGAACAGTTTCGCCAAGCACACTATAGCGCTGAAGCGATTTACAATCTACCTTTCACCGTTGCCGAAGGTTTAGCAGCAAAACACAAAGTTCCTCGCGATGTCTTCTTATCCAGAATTCAACAGCAAATGACTTTAGGCGAAAAGCTGCGTTTGCAAGGTTCTGCGGAACGTACTGAGGTGGAAATTGACCTAGATTTAGGTCGTTTACCATTGACAAAGCTGGCATTATATATTCTTTCATTGCCGCTGGAAACACGCAAACAGCGATCGGATATTTTCCACCAAGCTTTGCAGCGTGCTGCTGGTGCAACCTTGAAAAAAGCACCTTTGAAACTTGAAAGAGTTGCTGCTGTTTTAGATTGCAGCTACTCCAGTTTTGGCTCTAGTGAAAAACGTCGCCGTCCTTTAGGTGTAGCTGTTGCTACTCACTACCTGCTACAATCCGCATCGAAAGCATATCGTGCTTTTTGGACAGTTCCCGTACAAGATGCATTGCAAATCACTGCCCCTGGACAAACTGACTTGGCTACACCATTATTAGCAGCCTTATCGTCAGGCGCGGAGTTGATAGTAATTCTATCAGATGGTTGTGAAAACGATCCACCCAACGGTGCGGCGGAAGTACTGCGAGTATACCGCAGCAAATTAGATCGGATGCGTCGCACTTCAATTATTCATTGCAACCCTGTATTCAATTCTGAAGACTTTTCTTTACGTCCCCTCAGTTCAATGATTCCCACCGTCGGACTGCGAGACGCTGAAGATTTATCCACAATGTTAAATTTTGCCCGTTTTGCTGAAGGTTCTGCCTCTTTGTCGGAATTAGAGGATTATTTGGGGCAACGAGTACAGCAGATGTTGGTTGGGAGTGGGGGGAGATGGGAGTAGAGACGCGATGTTCCTCGCGTCTCTACAAAAGTCGGGAGGGGGAGGGGGTTAAAACTTCAGCCTCAGAAGGTCAACTTTCAGCCTCAAAGGCTCAACTTCCAGCCTCAAAGGCTCAACTTCCAGCCTCAAAGGCTCAACTTCCAGCCTCAAAGGCTCAACTTTCAGCCTCAAAGGCTCAACTTTCAGCCTCAAAGGCTCAACTTCCAGCCTCAAAGGCTCAACTTCCAGCCTCAAAGGCTCAACTTTCAGCCTCAAAGGCTCAACTTTCAGCCTCAAAGGCTCAACTTTCAGCCTCAGAACGTGACTATTGACTATTGACCCTTGACTATGACAGAAAAATCCCAATTATTAACAAGCATATCTTTAAAAGGGCTGCAAATCGCACCTTCCCAAGTATGGGGTGCAGTCAGGATTGTGCCATTATTGCGGCAAAAGGTGCGCGGTGACTTGCGTTTGCTGCGTCGTTCTTACAATGAAGATATTTCTGTAGTTTCTTTAGACGGTAAAATTACGGAACCGGGCATGAAATATATGTCTTATGTTCCCCACGGGTTGGTGATGTCTTGGACCGATGATGGTAGTCCTGTAGCAGCTTTTGGGGCACAGATGATGCAGCCTGATGGTAAACGTTTAGACAACGGTTGTGGAAGTGTGCGCTTGATGCATCGCATGGTAAAGCGGGAGTCACGCAATCAACTGCGGTTTTTACCACTACACTTAGCAATGGAAGGTTTTTTATCGATGTTTTTTTCTGGTCCCGATATTGCTTGGAGTGAGTATTCTAAGTATGCTTTATCTCACGGACTTGGTTGCCGCTTTGAAACTTCTTTTAGTGGACATTATATTCCCGGATTAGAAGATGCTTTGCGTGTATTTGAGATTCATGAAACACAAGTTGGGGTGTTAGTGTTTGTTGCCGAAGCTTTTAGTTCTGCTTTTGTAGTTTCCACACCCCAAGACTACCGTGCTTTACATACCAGCTTGCTAGAGGATTTCTACGGTGAGTTGATTTACCAGTACGGCTTACTTTACGATACAACTTTCCCAATGGATCTATCTGTCGATGAGTCTAAAATTAATAGTTTGGCGGATTTGAGAAGTGCGATCGCGCAAATGCGATCCGACTGGGGATCGTTCCAGGGTTTCATGGCATCTGGACTGCTGGAAAATTCACTCCGCTCTCAGATAGTTTACACTTTTAGACAGTTCCAGATGCAACGATTTATCACAAACCTGAATCCGAAGGAAGAAAACCACATTGGGGAAGCGATCGTCCGGGAAAATGGGGAGATAGAGTATCTTAAAACTTATCGTCTATCAGCAGCACAAACCCGTCGAGTTTACTTACTCAGTCAGTTAGCTGAATATAACTGGAACTTAGATACTACCGCTAAGGCACTTTCCTACACTCGTGAGGAGTTAGTGTCTCAAATGGAAAAAGTTGGTTTTGGATATTTACTGGATCAACACATACGCGATGCTGCACGCAAAGCGAGAAAGTAGGATGGCATAAAAGTGAAATTGCGAGCAAAAGAACCATTAGAGCGATCGTGGATTGTACGCTTTGGAGCAGCTATGCTGCTTTTTGGTCAAGTTTGGCTGCATTTACTCCAAGGAAAAATGCACAGCCGTCATATCATGGAACATATGGTAAAAGCAGGACCTGCTTCTATGTTTCCAGTTTTGCTGGTGAGTGGTTTTGCAGGGATGATTTTTACTATTCAAACGGCAAGAGAATTAGTGCAATTTGGTGCGGTAAATGCTGTTGGTGGTGCTTTTGCTTTAGCTTTCTGCCGAGAATTAGCTCCTATTTTAACAGGTTGTATAATTGCCGGACAAGTAGGTTCTGCTTTTGCGGCAGAAATAGGTGCAATGCGAGTCACAGAGCAAATTGATGCACTTTATATGCTGAGAACCGATCCAATTGATTATTTAGTTCTTCCGAGAGTAATTGCTTGCTGTTTAATGGTACCGTTCTTAACAATTTTTGCGTTAGTTATCGGTATAGCTGGCGGAGTTTTTGCCGCCTTCCAATTTTACCAGATAGCGCCGGAAACATTTTTAGAGTCAGTTAGAAGTTTTTTAGAACCGTCAGATTTGGTGATTATTGTGCTCAAAGGATTTCTCTTTGGTTCAATGATTGCTGTCGTCAGTTGTAGTTGGGGACTAACTACCCAAGGAGGAGTAAAACAAGTAGGAGAATCAGCAACAGCGGCAGTTGTTACTACTTGGGTGTCAATTTTTGTGATTGACTTTGTGTTATCTTTGCTGCTATTTGACAAACCAATACTTTAGAATCAAGCAGCAGTACTGTAAGCGATCGCTCTTTTAAAAGTCAGCCTAAGAAAACTTTAAGTACGTAGAGTTGGCATTGCCCACTTATTTTTATTAAACTTTACTATTCTCTTTGACAAAATCTCGCGAAACATTCTTTGTAGAACGCTCTAATTTTTTTAGAAAATCTCTAAATACCCATTCCAGGGTTTTTCTTATCCTTTTAGTGCTTATTAAAAAGCCCAAATGCTCCTAAAAGCGTTGGTGGGCATTGCCCACCCTACGTTTATTAGGAATGATCTAAGATATTAGATATTAATTGTCAGTTTCCAGGAAACACGCGCTTGTCTATGCTAAAACCAGCCTGTTATTAAAGCCACCTTTCTACACATTAAATCGGAATAACATCACATCTCCTTCTTGCACAATATACTCTTTTCCCTCACTTCTGACTAATCCTTTTTCTTTTGCCGCAGTCATCGAACCAGTCGTCACCAAATCATTGTAAGCAACAGTTTCAGCGCGAATAAATCCCCTTTCAAAATCAGTGTGAATCACACCAGCAGCTTGAGGTGCAGACATTCCAGCATGAATTGTCCAAGCGCGGGTTTCTTTTTCGCCAGAGGTGAAATAAGTTCTTAAACCTAAAAGGGCGTAAGTTGCACGAATCAAAGATTTTAAACCACCTTCTTCCACACCCAAAGATGCGAGGAAATCAGCTTTATCTTCCTGTGGTAATTCAATCAATTCTGATTCCACTTGAGCCGAAACTACGACAACTTGAGCATTTTCTTGACTGGCAATTTCGCGGACTTTTTCCACAAAATCATTCCCACTTGCCAAGTCATCTTCCGAGACATTGGCGGCATAAATAATCGGTTTACTTGTGAGTAATTCCAGTCCTTTAATTATCTCGGTTTCTTCTTCTGTCAAACCAAGTTGACGGACTGATTTGCCTTCATTTAATGCCGCAGCTATCTTTTCTAAAAGCGCTAATTCTAACTGTCCTTCTTTGCTAGTACGCGCTAGTTTGCGAGTGCGTTCAATGCGGCGTTCAACTTGTGACAAATCAGCTAAACCGAGTTCTAAATTGATGATTTCAATATCCCGCACTGGATCTACTGAACCGGCAACGTGGATAATATCATCATCCTCAAAACAGCGCACCACATGAACGATCGCATCCACTTCTCGAATGTGGGAAAGAAATTGATTTCCCATTCCCTCACCCTTACTTGCACCTTTAATTAAACCGGCTATATCGACAAATTCCACCTGAGCCGGGACAATCTTTTTAGCGGCAGAAATCTTTGCCAATACATTTAAACGTTCATCTGGCACGGAAACAATGCCGACATTCGGGTCTTTGGTACAAAAAGGGAAATTAGCAGCTTCCGCTTTGGCATTTTCCACCAAAGCGTTGAACAAAGTAGATTTTCCCACGTTGGGAAGTCCGACAATTCCGGCTCTTAGCATTTTGGATTTTAGATTTTGGATTTTGGATTAAAGTCCAATCACTATCTTACAAACTACCAAGAATTAGTTTTAGACTGGTTCAGGAATTGTTTGGGGAATTGGACTGGGAACCGTCTGGGGAATCGGAGTAGGTACTGGTTCCGGTATCGGAGTGGGAATCGTTGGTTCGGGACTAGGTGCGGGACTAGGTAGCGGATTTGTTTCCGGAGTGGGAATCGTTGGTTCGGGTATAGAAATAGCGGTGGGATTAATCATGATAAGTCTAATTAAATTATTCAACTTTCCCAACCTAGATGACAAGCAATACTCCCGACATCTGCCCAGCGGTTAATATTATTCAAAAATGCTCGATCAAAACCAAACACCTTTAGTAGATGCTTTAAAAGCTCATGCAACGCGTCCTCACGCGGCTTTTTACACGCCAGGACACAAGCGAGGACAAGGAATTTCGCCACGTTTAACTGATTTAGTTGGTGAAGCTGTATTTCGCGCTGATTTAACTGAGTTATCAGAGTTAGATAATTTGTTTGCACCCCAAGGAGTCATTCAACAAGCGCAACAATTAGCGGCTGAGGCTTTTGGTGCTTCACAAACATACTTTCTTGTCAATGGCTCTACGTGTGGAATTGAGGCGGCAATTCTCGCGACTTGTGGCATGGGCGATAAAATTATTTTGCCGCGAAATGTGCATTCTTCTGTGGTATCAGGTTTAATTCTCTCTGGTGCCATGCCGATTTTTGTTAATCCTGAATATGATTTAGTTTTAGATATTGCTCACAGTATCACGCCTGCATCTGTGCAATCCGCTATAGAACAACATCCCGATGCTAAAGCGGTGATGATAGTTTATCCAACATATTACGGCGTCTGTGGAGATGTGGAAGCGATCGCTCGCATTACCCACCAATACAATATCCCTTTACTGGTAGACGAAGCACACGGCGCACACTTCGCATTTCATCCCCAATTGCCGATCGCAGCTTTAGCCGCAGGTGCAGATTTAAGCGTACAATCCATTCATAAAACACTTGGGGCGATGACTCAAGCATCAATGTTGCATGTTCGGGGTAATAGGGTAGATAGCGATCGCCTAAATAAAACTTTGCAATTAGTACAGTCTACCAGTCCTAGTTACATACTCCTTGCTTCCCTAGATGCTGCACGTCAGCAAATGGCTTTGCATGGCAAACAATTAATGTCTCGCACCTTACAACTTGCGGATGACGCGAGAACCCGCATCAGCCAAATTCCCGGATTGTCAGTTTTGGAAATCTCCCCCAGTTCTACAAACCTAACCCCCCCTAACCCCCCTTCCCTACTAGGGAAGGGGGGAGTTCTTAGCCCCTCCCCTACGAGGGGAGGGGTTGGGGAGAGGTTCGCTTTAGACAAAACTCGCTTAACGGTCACGGTTTCTGAGTTAGGTTTAACTGGGTTTGAAGCTGAGGAAATTCTCGATGAATTAGGCGTGACAGCAGAATTTGCATCACTGCAACATCTCACGTTTATTATTAGCTTAGGTAACACAGAAGCAGATATTGAGCAATTGGTGCAAGGTTTCATCACTCTTGCCAATCACCGCATCAACACAGAGAAAATTGACTTGAAATTATCCAAGCTTGTATGGGATGATTTGATTACTGTGGGTAATTCTGTGCGAATGTCGCCTAGAGAAGCTTTTTTTGCTGCAAGTGAAACACTGCCCATCCTAGAAACCACGGAACGGATTTGTGCAGAAATCGTCTGTCCTTATCCTCCAGGAATTCCTGTGTTAATGCCGGGAGAAGTTATTACTAGAGCGGCATTAGAATATTTGCAACAAATTCAGTTAATAGGTGGATTTATCAGCGGTTGTGCGGATGCTAGCCTAAATACACTTAAGGTTGTTAAGACTAAACCTTAGTACAGGATTTCACAAGTTCGTAGCGAATTCTCCGCGTCACGAGTGCGCTTACCTCTGCGCCCCTCTGCGTTTAAATTTCAACCCTCAATTCCCCACGATTTTACGCAAAGCTGTACTTACTCAATTTAAACTACACTTAACGTCTAAGTCTATCGCTTCCAGATAAGGCTACTGGTAAGCATTTTAGCGCGTGTAAGGTTGTTCCGTCATAAGTCCAGGCACAACCCGATAATGCTTAAGATTAAAAGTGCAGAGTGTTGCACCACGTCCAACAGCACAAGCAGCAATCAGAGCATCAAGCAACCCCAAGCTATTTGACAGGTGATACATTGTGAAATCTGATAAAGCACGAGCGCAGTCAGCCTCAGTAGCCCAGACTATGGGCAACGGAGCAACGAGCTTTAAGGCATTGCGAACCTGTTGCATGTTCTGAGCATCTTGGATAAGTTCCATGACAACGAACCCAGGAACACTTGGTATTTCTGGTAAACTGGAAAACCAAGCGATCGCCGGAGCATGACCACGCTGAATATCAATCAAAACATCGGTATCCAACAAATACATCAGTGGTTCCTATGCTCGTGTTCGCGTTTGTGCCTGATGACGCAGGTTTCGAGCATGTGCTTGACTATCAGCGATCTCAGGTCGTGAGTTGATAACTCCTTCGCTTTGCCAATAAGCAACAAGTTCCGCACCAGTTTTAGGGGGGTTGCTGAAAACTTGCCTGCTCGACAAAATACGCAGGATATATTCAGACAAAGGCAGATTTAACTGCGATGCTTCAGTAGACAGTTGATTTTCTAACTCCGGTGGTAAGTCTAGACTAATGTTCATTTGCCCTCTTTTCATTGGCTGTGATTCTAAATTGATAGTAACTGGCGACAGAAATTAATGCGATCGCATCCAATCCTATCCCATCACTTACTGCGCGATCGCTAGCTCATTTTCTTCGATGACTTGATAGCCATTAGCCAGTTGCTCAATTGCGCGATCAATCAAATCTAGACCGTGCTGCACTTTATCAACCACGCTCAACTGTCCGCGTAAATCAGCTGCACCGGCGAAGTTTTTTGCATACCATGTCATATGCTTGCGTGCCTGACGTACACCGCGATCGCCTTTATATTCATACAACGCTTGTAAATGTTCTCGCGCACATTCCAAACGCTGAATTGGCGTTGGTGCAGGTAATAATTCCCCCGTTTTCAAGAAGTGATCAACTTCTCCTACCAAAAACGGATAACCCAAAGTCCCCCGCGAACACATTACCCCATCAGCACCGGTTTGCTCCAAACACTTCACCGCTGCTTCAACCGAGAAAATATCGCCATTCCCAATCACGGGTATAGAAAGCACCTCTTTCACACGCGCAATCCATTCCCAGCGAGCGTTACCATTGTAACCTTGAGCGCGGGTGCGTCCATGCACCGTAATCATTTGCGCTCCTGCGTCCTCCATCCGTTTGGCAAAATCGAGAATCGTGATTTCCTGGTCATTCCAGCCGATGCGTGTTTTCACCGTCACTGGTACATTTACTGCCTTCACCACTTCCCGCACGATCGCCTCAGCTATATCCGGTTGACGCAACAGGGAAGAACCACCACCATTCTTGGTGATTTTATTTACCGGACAACCCATGTTAATGTCAACAGTATCAGCGCCTTCTTTAACCGCTTTTATCGCCGCTTCCGCGAGAAAATCCGGACGACAATCAAATAGTTGAATGCTGATTGGGCGTTCGTTGGGGTCTACCTCCATAATTTTCGGCAATTGGTTGACATAATGCAACCCCGTAGCATTCACCATCTCCGTATACATCATCGATTCTGGCGCATAGCGACGCACCAAACGACGAAACACCAAATCCGTCACCCCAGACAAAGGCGACTGCAATACGCGGCTTTTGACCTCAAGGGGTCCAATTTTTAGGGGTGTGGAGAGTTTAGCTTTGAGTTCGGGAGATAGCGTAACCATAAATTCAGTAAAGCCACTTAAGCCTTTCTATTCTACAAAAGTAGTTGGCTATTGTTGATTATTGACCACTATTCACTAACACTTGCCCAATAACGAGACTTAAAGACGGCAAACACCACTATATAGTTACGGTTCACCCTAATTACTGAAAGTGTTTATTCTCATACATTAGACAAAGTGAGAGCAAATGAATCAATGAGCCGATTAGACCAGCTTTGAAGCAACCGTCCCAAACAAGGTTCGGGAAACCCTCCTTCATAGACTGCCTACACAGGCTCAGTATATATATCAGCATAGCTTGGGGATTAAAGCCTAAGCATTGCCAAAACAAAGGTATTCATGCTGAACTGGCTGTTTTTTTAACTCAGTTGGTTCAAAATTTAGTCCTAATTACTCCCATTCATTTTCATTCGTTTGTAGTTATACGGAGCCAGCACTTAAAATGGCAAAAGTAGTTGGAATTGACTTAGGTACGACAAACTCCTGCGTAGCAGTGATGGAAGGTGGTAAACCCACTGTTATTGCTAACGCGGAAGGATTTCGGACAACGCCTAGTGTGGTAGCATTTGCCAAAAATGGCGATCGCTTGGTTGGACAAATCGCCAAGCGTCAAGCGGTGATGAACCCGGAAAACACGTTTTATTCGGTGAAACGATTCATCGGACGCCGTTACGACGAAGTAACCAAAGAAGCTACTGAAGTTTCTTACAAAATCGTCAGCAGCAGCGGCAACGTCAAGATAGAATCTCCAGGACTTGGCAAAGCATTTGCACCAGAAGAAATTTCTGCACAAGTTCTTCGCAAACTAGTTGAAGACGCTAGTAAATACCTTGGTGAAACTGTTACCCAAGCTGTAATTACCGTTCCCGCTTACTTCAACGACTCGCAACGCCAAGCCACCAAAGATGCTGGTAAAATTGCGGGGGTCGAAGTTCTGCGGATTATCAACGAACCTACAGCAGCTTCTTTGGCATACGGGTTTGATAAAAAGAGTAACGAAACCATCTTAGTATTTGACCTTGGTGGTGGTACTTTTGACGTATCTGTCCTCGAAGTAGGTGACGGTGTATTTGAAGTACTAGCCACATCTGGTGATACTCACCTTGGTGGTGACGACTTCGATAAAAAAATCGTTGACTATTTAGCCGACCAGTTTAAGAAAGACGAAGGTGTCGAACTCCGTAAAGATAGACAAGCTTTACAACGTCTGACTGAAGCCGCAGAAAAAGCAAAAATTGAACTTTCTAGCGTCACCCAAGCAGAAATCAACTTGCCATTTATCACCGCTACCCAGGATGGTCCTAAGCACCTGGATATGACGTTGACTCGCGGTAAGTTTGAAGAACTGTGTTCCGACTTAATCGACCGTTGCCGCATTCCTGTAGAAAATGCGCTACGTGATGCTAAATTAAGCAAAAACGATATCGATGAAGTCGTGTTAGTTGGTGGTTCTACCCGTATTCCCGCCGTGCAACAGGTGGTGAAAACTGTTTTGGGTAAAGACCCTAACCAAACGGTTAACCCCGATGAAGTTGTAGCAGTTGGTGCTGCTATTCAAGCGGGTGTGCTTGCTGGTGATGTCACAGGCATCTTGTTGTTAGATGTGTCACCTTTGTCCTTGGGTGTGGAAACCTTGGGCGGTGTGATGACCAAGATTATCCCTCGCAACACCACCATTCCTACCAAGAAATCGGAAGTCTTCTCTACTGCCGTGGATGGTCAAAGCAACGTGGAAATTCACGTTCTCCAAGGCGAACGCGAGATGTCCAACGATAACAAGAGTTTGGGAACCTTCCGCCTTGATGGTATTCCCCCAGCACCGCGCGGTGTACCCCAAATTGAAGTTACCTTTGACATTGACGCTAACGGTATTCTCAACGTTACTGCCAAAGACAAAGGCACTGGTAAGGAACAGTCCATCAGTATTACAGGCGCTTCTACCCTCGATAAAACCGATGTTGAGCGGATGGTAAGAGAAGCTGAACAAAACGCTTCTACTGACAAAGAGCGTCGTGAAAAAATTGAACGCAAGAACCAAGCCGACTCGTTGTCATACCAAGCTGAGAAGCAGTTACAAGAGTTGGGCGATAAAGTTCCTGAAGCTGACAAAACCAAAGTTGAAGGTTTGGTGAAAGACTTGCGAGATGCTATCTCCAAGGAAGACGATGAGCAAATCAAGAAGCTGATGCCAGAACTACAACAGGCGCTATTTGCTGTTGGTAGCAACCTCTATCAACAAGGTGGTGACGGTGCTGCTCCTGGAGGTGGTCAACCTCAAGATGGCGGTCCGACCTCTTCTGGTGGCGGTAGCGGTGATGATGTGATTGATGCTGATTTCACTGAATCTAAGTAATAGTTAATAGCTAATAGCTAATAACAAAGCCATCCAAGGTCTATCCTTGGGTGGTTATTTTTATTTGTTAATTAATTCATCGTTATAAGTAATTCGTAGAATTAGGATGGATATTTTTAATTATTAGATATCTTGCACTCATTCCCTAACACCCCACACGCCAGGTGCTCCACTTGGGGAGACCCCAAGACCGCACTGGCTCCCCTTAATCCCCTCCCCTTGGTAAGGTCCGGGGAGACAAAGCGTAGCTTTGGCGGGGTGGGGTTCAAATTTTTTGATTTATGCAAGAGGTCTATTAATTACTGATTTATGGAATGAAAAGCTCACGCAAAGCCGTAAAGACGCAAAGGAAAGAAGGAGAGAAAAAGTGGGATATCCACAAGCACCTTGGACGCTGAAAGGCTACGCTATCTCAACTGTGCATTTAGTCGATGTTGACAAAGTGCGCCAGCTTATACCTTCAGAGTTAAACATTATCTCTGTATTACCTGGGAAAACTCTGAGTGTGGTGTATGTATCTTATTACGGGTCGGGTTCGGTGTTGGAATACAGTGAGTTAATTGTTGCCCCCGCTTTGGTGAGTTATCAAGCTAAATTCGGTGGTTGGATTTCGCATATTTATGTAGATAATCCTGATTCTGTGGCTGGTGGTCGAGAAATTTGGGGGCTACCAAAGGAAATGGCTGAGTTTACCTGGGAAAATAAAAAGCGTGTAACTGTTCGCCAGGATAACAAAATTTTATGTAGTCTTGATTACAACCAACAAAGTTTGGCTTGGCGACAGTGGTTAGGTGGTTCTGCTTTTAGTACGATGGGCGCTGATTTACTTATGTTTAGCGCTGAATTCGAGTGTCGCTTGGGCTTGATTGGTTCTCGGTTAGAAGTCCCTGCCGAAAGCCCTTTTGCGGGGATAAATTTAGGTCAGCCTTTTTTAACGGTTCGGTGTGAGGAGATGAGTTTGCAGGTTGCGGCACCGCAAGTTGTAGGACAAACAAATTTTGACCGAATAACGAACCACCAAGGAATAAGAGTTTGAGAGAGTTTTTGCGCTCATTCCCCCAGTCCCTAGTCCCTAGTTCAGCGCGATCGCTTGTACGATTATGCCAGTAACAATTAACATATTGGAGTTAAACGTGCCACCATAGTAAATACAGCGCCAACCAAATTCAGCAATAGGAAGGCAGGCATAACGTAGTGCAGATAACATTTTTAGGGACGAGTTCCGGTGTACCCACGCGATCGCGCAATGTTTCTAGTGTTGCCCTGAGACTACCACAAAGGGCAGAGATGTGGTTATTTGATTGCGGTGAAGGCACTCAGCATCAAATTATACGGAGTGAACTAAAAATCAGCCAACTCTCCCGAATTTTTATCACTCACATGCACGGGGATCACATCTTTGGCTTGATGGGTCTTCTCGCTACTTGCGGTTTAGCGGGCAATGTAGACCGAATTGATATTTATGGTCCACCGGGATTGAATGAATATTTGCAAGCTGCCTCGCGCTACTCTCACACTCACTTTTCCTATCCCTTAAAAGTTCACGTCGTCCGTCCGGGGATAATTTACGAAGACTCGGAGTTCACCGTTAGCTGCGGTCCTTTGCAACACCGCATCACCGCTTTCGGCTACCGCGTAGTCGAAAAAGACCGTTCAGGACGCTTTGACATCGAAAAAGCTAAAGCATTACAAATTCCTCCTGGTCGAATTTACGGTCAACTTAAGCGTGGTGAAACTGTTACTCTCAACGATGGGCGAATAATTGACGGCACTCAATTGTGCGGACCAACAGAAATGGGACGCAAAATTGCCTATTGTACAGACACAGTTTTTTGCGACGGTGCGGTGGAATTGGCACAGGATGCAGATGTGTTAATTCATGAAGCCACTTTTGCCCATCAAGACGCAGATATGGCTTTTCAACGGTTGCACTCCACAACCACAATGGCAGCGCAAACAGCTTTAGGCGCCGGGGCACATCGGTTAATTATGACTCATTTTAGTCCCCGCTACGCTCCAGGGAATACCATAGAGTTAAAGGATCTACTTCAAGAAGCCCGTGCTATTTTTCCGAAGACAGACATGGCTTATGATTTTTTCACTTATGATGTACCCAGACGTCGCCAAGTAGAGTTAACAAAGGCGCAAGTTTGAAATTCTCAAATTGGGCATTGGGCATTGGGCAATGGGCAATGGGCATCGTTCATTGGGTCAACTTAAGCTAGAAATAGCTTAACTGTTGGCTTTGTCACCTGCCTGGAACTAAAGTTCCTTGCGGGACATGACTTTTAGGTTAAGTTGACACCAATGGGCATCGTTAATACCCTACAGGCTATAAGCCTGAGGCTACACTAACGAAGCCCACCTGCGTGGGCTGAAGATATTCTAGTACAGGTCGGCGTAAATAAACCACCCATTCCAAATAGCCAAAAAGTCTGCCCTATAAGCTTTTTGAATGCGTGACTTTTGACTTTTGACTTCCGCGTTCGCGTAGCGTCTCCGAAGGAGAAGCGGTACTAGGCTGCCTTGTCTACGATGTGAAATTTGTTTAATAGATAGTCTTCGCAAACGGGTGTTTGAGCAATTTCAAAGACTTAGTTTGAGTTATTATACGCAAAGTCGTTCTGGAGAATTGATTAATACCTTTTCTAATGAGGTGACTTATATTAGTTATGCTTTTAATGAAATAATGGCGTTGCATAATGGCGGTATGAATTGAGGTAAAATTTCGATGGAATGTCCGCGTTGTGGGTCGTCCCATATCCGTAAGAATGGAAGAAAAAGAGGTAAGCAGAATCACATTTGCTGTGATTGCG
>JAESFM010000225.1_pt1 | contig 15354 bp, 14 predicted proteins | sample 9266171 | NCBI WGS metagenome assembly JAESFM01 (sample SAMN14505069, study PRJNA617099) | algae metagenome | isolation source: Hassallia sp. WJT32-NPBG1 and co-occurring heterotrophs from well developed... | place: USA: Mojave Desert, Joshua Tree National Park, California | collected 2006-06-22
GAAGCAGTTTTCCTTCTGGTCGACGCACATGTCGACGATCACCGGGCGCTTGATGTCGATCATCTGGTTCAGGACGTCATCGACTTCCGACACCTTGGTCGCCCGCAGTCCGACGCCGCCGAAGGCTTCCGCCAGCTTGACGAAGTCCGGCAGGGCCTCGCTGTAGCTCTGCGAATAACGGCTGCCGTGCAGCAGTTCCTGCCACTGGCGGACCATGCCCATGTACTGGTTGTTCAGGATCAGGATCTTGACCGGCAGATTGTACTGCACGGCGGTCGCCATCTCCTGCATGTTCATCATGAACGACGCCTCGCCCGAGATGTCGACCACCAGGCTGTCCGGGTGGGCGATCTGGGTGCCGATGGCGGCCGGCAGGCCGTAGCCCATGGTGCCCAGGCCGCCGGAGGTCATCCAGCGGTTCGGCTCCTCGAAGGGGATGAACTGGGCGGCCCACATCTGGTGCTGGCCGACCTCGGTCGTGATGTAGGTGTCGTGCTTGCGGGTCAGCTCGCGCAGCCGCTCCAGCGCGTATTGCGGCTTGATGATCGGGTCGGTCTTGACGTAGCGCAGGCAGTCGCGGCCGCGCCATTCCTCGATCTGAGCCCACCACTGCTTCAGCGCCACCTGATCCGGCCGCTTCTGGCGGGCCTTCCAGATGCGGATCATGTCTTCCAGAACGTGGGCGCAATCGCCGACGATCGGGATATCGACCCGGACGTTCTTGTTGATCGAGCTGGGATCGATATCGACGTGGATCTTCTTGCTGTCCGGCGAGAAGGCGGACAGCTTGCCGGTCACGCGGTCGTCGAACCGCGCGCCGATGTTGATCATCACGTCGCACCCGTGCATGGCGAGATTCGCCTCGTAGGTGCCGTGCATCCCCAGCATGCCCAGGAACTGGCGGTCGGAAGCGGGATAAGCGCCCAGGCCCATCAGCGTGTTGGTGCAGGGATAGCCGGTCATCCGGACGAACTGGGTCAGCAGCTTCGACGCCATCGGGCCGGAATTGATCACGCCGCCGCCGGTATAGAAGATCGGGCGCTTGGCGTTGGCGATCAGCTCCACCGCCTGTTCGACCAGCGACAGGTCGGGCTTGACCTGCGGACGGTAGGTCTTGTGCCTGACCTCGCCCGGCGGGACATAGGTGCCCTCGGCGAACTGAACGTCCTTCGGAATGTCGATGACGACGGGACCGGGCCGGCCGCTGCGGGCGACGTAGAAACCCTCGTGCATCGTCCGCGCCAAGTTGTTGACGTCCTTCACCAGGTAATTGTGCTTGGTGCAGGGGCGGGTGATGCCGGTCGTGTCGGCTTCCTGGAAGGCGTCGTTGCCGATCAGGTGCGTCGGCACCTGACCCGTCAGGCAGACGATCGGAATGCTGTCCATCAGCGCGTCGGTCAGGCCGGTGACCGCGTTGGTGGCGCCGGGGCCCGACGTTACGAGAACCGCGCCGACCTTTCCGGTCGAGCGCGCATAACCTTCCGCCGCATGGACGGCAGCCTGTTCGTGCCGCACCAGGATGTGGCGCAGGTCGTTCTGCTTGAACAGGGCGTCATAGATCGGAAGTACCGCGCCGCCCGGATAGCCGAAAATTACGTCTACGCCCTGATCCTTCAAGGCTTTGATGACGATCTCCGCACCGGTCAGCTTGTTCTCGGACATCTTGAACTACCTTCGTCTGTACGCACCCGCGCCTTGCGGATGCCCGTCTCCGTTTTTGAAAATCCCGCAAATTCAGGAATTCCAACATGTTAGCGCGCCGTCCCGAGACTTCCCCCAGGGCGCGACGACGCAACCTAATAAAAACATTTTCCAGGGTCAACCCATTTTGCGAATTAAGTTGCAAACGGCTGGTTTGAGACTTTCCGAATATTGCGCGGAAATGACATGGCAGCCATGCACCGGGGCAAGCTGGTGACGGAACCACGTACCCTGCCGCTTGGCGTACCGGCGGGTTGATTGCTGCGCCAGCGCCGTCGCCGCCGGCAGGTTGATTTCTCCGCGCAGATACGACGAAAGCTCGGGCACGCCGAGCGCCTTCATGACCGGCAGATCGGCGGGCAGATCCAATCTCATCAGCTCACGCACCTCCTCCAGCGCCCCAAGCTCGATCATCCTGCCGAAGCGGCCGTCGCACGACGCGTACAAAGCTTCACGCGGAGGATCGACCACGATGGGGAGGAACCGTAAGCCGGGCGGCGGACCGGCCGTCGGGTCGGACTGCCAGGCCGTGATCGAGCGGCCCGTCGCTTGCCAAACCTCGACGGCGCGCAGCAGCCGCTGGGTGTCGCCCGGCTTCAGGCGGGACGCCGTGATGGGATCGCGATCCGCCAGCAGCGCGTGAAGGCCCGGGCTGCCGACGGCGGCGTGAAGGTCACGTACCGCCGTCCGGACTTCCGCCGGCACCGGCGGGATATCCGCCAGCCCTTCCATCAGCGCCCGCAGGTAGAGCCCGGTGCCGCCGACGACGATGGGCAGGCTGCCGGCGGTTCCGGCGGCGCGGATCTCGGCCAGCGCCATTGCCTGCCAACGGGCGGCGGAGCAGCGCTCGCACGCCGGCAACGCACCGTACAGGCGATGGGGCGCGCGGGCCTCGTCGGCGGATGTCGGACGCGCGGTCAGGACCGATAGCTCACGGTAGATCTGCATGCTGTCGGCGTTGACGACGGTGCCGCCGAACGCCTCCGCCAAGTCGAGAGCGAGCGCTGATTTGCCGCTGGCGGTCGGGCCGCCTACGACGACGACGGTTGTTTCGGGCATGGACAAGGCTTGGTGGGACATTTCATAAAGGCGCCTGATCTTCGCCGCGGATATTCCAGATGAACAATGTTCTGACCCTGATCGCCGACCCCAGCGCCGCCGACCTGGACGATAGCACGGTTGCCGCTGCCCGAAGCGCCCTGAAGGACCTGGGCGCCGAGACCGGCTCGCCGGACTGGCTGGCGCCGGGCATCGCGTGCGACGTCCCGTTCGACGGGCTCAACTGCGATCAGGCCGACGCGGCCCTCCATACTGCCTTGCCGGACCGGCCGGTCGACATGATCACCCAGCCGGTCGCCAGCCGCCGCAAGCGTCTGCTGATCGCCGATATGGAATCGACCATCATCCGGCAGGAAATGCTGGACGAACTGGCCGAACTGGTCGGTTTGAAGGACCTGATCGCAGGCATAACCTACCGCGCCATGAATGGCGAGATCGACTTCAAGGACGCGCTGCGCGAGCGGGTGGCCTTGCTGAAGGACCTGCCCGTCGAAAGCCTGGAGCAGGTCTATGGCCGGGTCGAGCTGATGCCGGGTGCCGTGGAACTGGTCGCCACCATGAAGGCCAACGGCGCCTATTGCGCTCTGGTGTCCGGCGGTTTCAAGTTCTTCACCGAACGGGTGCGCGCGACTGTCGGGTTCGACGAGGATCAGGCCAACGATCTGGAAATCGTCGATGGCCGCCTGAGCGGCATCGCGGTGGAGCCGATCCTGGACAAGGACGCCAAGGTAGCGGCTCTGCTGCGGGTCGCGGGCGCCAACCGCATTCCCCTGCGGGACAGTATCGCGGTGGGCGATGGCGCAAACGACCTGCCCATGCTCCAGGCTGCCGGACTTGGCGTGGCGTTCCATGCCAAGCCCGTCGTGGCGACACAGGCGCGGGCACGGGTCGAGCGGTCGGACCTGACCGCTCTGCTCTACGCCCAGGGCTACCGGGCGGCGGATATCCGCCGCTGACGCTCAGGCCGATTTGAGCGCGGCGATATCCGCCGTTGCCGGCGTGGCGGAAGGAGCGGCGGTCTGTCCTTCAGCAGGTGCGTCGGCCTGTGTTCCGGTCTGCGAGGTTTCCCCCGCCGGCTGGTCCGCCGGTGCTCCCGTCTGATCGGCTGTCTGGCCGCCCGCACCGAGGGTTGCGGCGACGGCCGCCGTCGCTGCGGTCGTAGCGGCGGCCACGGCGGAAACGGCGGCGGCGCTCGCGGCCAAAGAACCGGGGGAGGGCAGGGCCGCCTGAGGTGTGGCGGGGATCGCCGCCGGTTGGACGATGGCGACGTCGGCCGCCGGAGCCGGCTGGTAAGCCGTTGCGGCCGGCGCTCCGGAAGTGGTGCTGGTGGAGCCGCCCATTTTCGAACTGAAAAGTGACTCGACCGTTTCCACCAGCCGCTGAAGGATGGTGTAGACCAGGGTTGCCGAGAATCCTCCAAGCAGCGCCAGCAGCGGTTTGCTGAACACGGCCGCCGCGGAAGTCGAAGTGGCTTCACCGGATACCGAGTCCAGTTCCGGACCGATCGGGATCATCTGGGACAGGACCAGTCCCGCGATGACGCCAAGGCCGATTCGCATCCAGTATGAGGACTCGAAACGCGGATCGTAGGTGCCCTTGCCGATAAAGCTGTGGGCTATGAACAGGGCATGGAAGCAGCCGCCCATGGCGGCGGCGCTCATCAGGAAGATCAGGACCTGAAGGCTTTCGAGGCCGCTGAGGGAGTAGATGTCGGATGCCAGGTTCTTGTGGCTGATCGAGCCGGATATGCTGCTGAGCACGAACACGAGCGTGAAGAACGCGGCGCCGATGACCAGACGCCGGATCGTCGGCAGCGGGCCGAGGCAGGACAGCCAACTTTTCTGCGCCTGATCGATATGCAGCAGATAGATCGTGCGCGGCGTGGCGGGCGCCACCACATCGGCCAACAGGCTGTGAAGCGTGGTGAGAGTGCCCGCCGAGACGGTCGTATCGTCGAGCTCGATGACGTTCTCGAACACGTCCAGGGATTGGACGAGCGTCGGCGGCATCTTCAGTCCGGCGCCCAGCGCATAGCGCGCCATCGCGTCGCACTCCCGCGCGATCTGCTGGCGGAACTTCATATCGCTCGACGCTCCGACAGGTTTCGCCGCCTGCGGCGACGCCTCGATTCCGCTGCTGACAGCCAGATCCGTCACAAAAATTCTCCCAGAAGAGCTAAACGAAGGCCCGATCATTCGATGCCATTTGTAAAAAAATGTATAAAAATACACCTGTATGCATCCATAACGTGTAGTTGATGTTCTTGATTTGTTTGCTGACGGCCCTTAATCTGAGGCCAAGCGCAACCTTCCAGCCGGCGACCCATGGCAACCGTCATCATTACGGAGAAATCCAGTCAGGCACGGGATCTGCGCGTGGCGTTGGGCAACAGGTTCGGCCAGATCCTGCCGGCGGAAGGGCACCTGCTGCGTCTGGCGGAACCGGACGAGGTCAATCCGGAATGGAAGCGCTGGACTACGGCTCTGCTGAAACCCGATGGGCTTTATCCGACCCGCCCAGACACCTACGGCAACAAGCAGGCGAAGTTTCAGGCGATCGCATCCGCGCTGAAAGGATGCGACAGGGTGATTCTGGCGACCGACTGCGACCGTGAGGGGCAGTTGATCGGTCAGGAGATCCTGGAGCATGTAGGATATCGCGGCGAGGTGATGCGCGCCATTTTCACGGCGCAGGACCCCAAGACGATCCGCGACGCCTTCGAGCGCCTGAAACCCAATACGGAACTGCGCCCGGTCTATGAAGCGGCGGTAGCCCGTCAGCAGGCCGACCAGATATTCAATCTCTCGCTGACCAGGACCGCCACCACGACGCTCCGCGCGCCCGGCTCCAAGACGGTGATCGGGATCGGGCGGGTCAAGACGCCGACCTTGGCGATCGTCTGCATGCGCGAGCTTGAGATCGTCAATTTCAAGCCGGAGGACTATTTCGAGATCGTGGCGACTGCGATGGTCGAGAACGGCGCCTTTCTGATGCGCCACGCGCCGCCGCCCAAGGACCGCATCAAGGACCGGAAGCGGGCCGACGCCATCGCCCAGGCGGCGGAAGGCTGCAAGGGTCCGCTGGCGGTAACGGTGGAGGAGAAGCGCCAGGGACCGCCGCGCCTGTTCGATCTGCCGGCTCTTCAGAAGACCTGCGGCCAGCGCTGGGGCTGGAACGCCGACAAGACGCTGTCGGTCGCCCAGGAGCTCTATGACGGCGACGGCAAGAAGCTGATAACCTATCCCCGTGCCGAAGCCCGCTACCTGTCGGAGAACCAGATCGACGACGTGCCGGCGATCGTTCGGGCACTCACCGGGCTGCGCGGGTTTGCCCATCTGGACATCTCCCGCCCGGTTATCCGCAAGGGCAAGTCCGGCCACTTCTGCGACAAGGCGCTGGAAGGCGTGTCGCACCATGCCATCGTGCCTAACGTCAATGTATTGGGCGACCTGGAACCCCGGCTCGCCCGCCTCAGCGACGACGAGAAACGCCTGTTCGCGCTGATTTGCCGGTCCTATCTGGCTGTCGTGATGCCCGACTACGAATACCGCCAGACGACGGTGACGATGCCGGTCCCCATGCCGGAGGGCAAGCCGGTCGAGTTCCGCACCATCGGCCGGGTGCCGATCAAGCTGGGCTGGAAAGAGGTTTATACCGGCGCCGAGCAGTCGAATCAGCCGGAGCCGGAGAACGAACAGACCTTGCCGCCGATCAAGGACGGCGATATCGCGGCGCTGTCGGACGCCAAGGTCGAAGCGAAGCGGACCCAGCCGCCGCCGCGCTACAACGAGGGCACCTTGATCGACGCCATGCAGAACGCGTGGCGCTTCGTCGAGGACCCGGCGCTCCGCGACCGCCTGAAGGAGGCCAAGGGCATCGGCACCCCTGCCACCCGCGCCGAGGTCATCAAGGGCCTCAAGCGCCAGAATATGCTGGTGGCGGAGGGCAAGCTGGTGGTGCCGACCCCAGCCGGCCTCCACCTGTTCGAACTGCTGCGGACATCCGCCCCCGTGCTGGTCGATCCCGGTACCACGGCAGTCTGGGAGATGAGGCTGGACGAGATCGTCACCGGCCGGGCCGAGTTCCGCACCGTGATCGACGGTATCGCGACCGAAGCCGACCGCCTGATCGGCGCGCTCCGCCAGCGTTCCGGCGCCAAGCTCGACCTTGGCGCCCCGACGCCGTCTCCTTCGGTCAAGACCAAGGGCAGGGCCAAGACGGTGCGCAAGCCCCGTGTCAAAGCGGCGGCGAAGGACGGCGAGACGCCGGAGAACGCTCCCACGGTCAAGCGCCGCCGGTCTCCGGCGCGTCAGAAGCAGACGATGACGGCTGCCCCGGTTTCGGATGAAGCCCCGAAGACTGCCGAACCGCGTCCCGGCCGTGCGCGTGGTAATCCGCCGACCGAAAAGATGCTGAACTTCGCCAAATCCATCGCCGAGCGCCGGGGGATCGAGCTGTCTCCGGCGGTCGCCGGCGATTTCGACGCGTGCCGGACCTTCCTGGACCTTTACGCCAAGAATCCCTCGTGACCGGCAATCGCACAGATCGATGGCGGCCCGTTCAGTAATCCTGTCGCTGCCGCTCAAGCGTGAAGTCGTCCAGAGGCGCCACGCCGCACGGCTTGGACAGCGGTGTCGGCGGGGCGACCACGCCGGGAGCATTGCCGCAGGGCAGGGACCCGGTCATCACGCCGACGCCAATCCTGTTCGCTTCCCGTATCTGACCGCGCTGGACCATGCCGTCATAACGCCCCTGTGGCGTATCCGGCGTCATCGCGGAAGTATCGGCGGGGATTGTAGAAACAGCGGCGACCGGTGCTCTAGCGACCACACCGGCCTCATTGGAATGGACCAGGGGAGGCACGCTCCCCTGGATGGGGACGATGTCTGGGCCGGTGCAGCCCGCCAGACAGAAGACGCCGAGGATCAAGGGAAATACGCGCATCAGTCCGCTCCGATCGTTTTTCAGCGCCATGCGCCGAGCAGGCCGACCATCGTTTCGACCGCCAAGCGGCGGCCGACCAGATCGACCGTTACGGGTTGCGTCACGGGTACGAAGCCGTGCTTGGTCGCGGCGTAGCCGGTGGAGGTTCGCTCCGGAGGAAGCGCCAGCGTCACGACATTGGCGAGCACCCGTCCGCTCGATATCTGCTTGACGGTCACCTTGAACGCGGTCCCCACGGGAGAACGGGGATCGCGTGTCGCCAGCACTTCCATCAGAAGATCGGCAGTCCCCGCGACGCCGGCCATTTCTCCCCGCGCCTGATCGGCGGCGCCGGAATTCTTCGAAGCGTGGTCGGTGGTGCGGATCGCCAAGCTGCGATCGATGAAGTTCACGCCGGCTTCCGAGAAGGCCTGCGAGAAGGAGGCCTCGAACGCCCATTTGGACGGCTCTGCGAAGTCCGGCCGGCGGGCGGTTTCCGGTTCCGCCATGCGCGACCGGATCGTCACGTCCCGGTCCTGTCCCCAGACGATGGCGCCCGGAACCGCGGCGCCCACGCCAGCGTCCCGCCGCTCGATCCGCGTCTCGACGTTACCTGTCGAGGACGCGTGATCGTCCAGTTCCCGGTTCCAGAAGACCATGATGCGCGGGCTCTTTCGGGCGGCATAGGCTTGCCGGAACCGGTCCACCGTCCCGTCGTCTATCGGTGCCTGATTTCCTCCCAAACCGCCCATCGGTGCCATGACCGGCGGCAGCCCCGTGCGGTAGCCCTGGCTGTCGATCTGCTGCGCTCCGGCGGGAAAGGCCGCCGCAGTCAGCAACAGGATGCCCGCAAAAGCTCTTTTCACGGCGCGCTCCTCAGCTCGGTCAGGTAGGTCTGGACGCGTATGGCGTCCATCGACATCTCGCTGTAATGCCCGACCGACCGGGGAGGCAGGTGGATCTTCTGCCACGCGGAGACCGGCTCTATCGGGCGCTGGCCAGCGTCGAAGAAGTTCGTCCGCCCTTCGACGACCAGCGGCCAGTCCGTGCAGTTGACCATGCGGGTCGTGACCTCGACAGTGCCGGTAGGCGTCCGCTGGGCTCCCGTATACTGAACCAGCACGCTTTCCGCCGTGAAGCTGTCGGAGAAGGACACGGAGTTCAGCGGGATCGGTGTCATCGTGCCGGGCTGGACCGGCACCAGGGCCAGTTCCGGTATCTGCCGCGCAGCCATGTAAGGCGCGAAGTCGCAGCCCAGCGTCTGCTGGACGGGCTGATTGCAGGCGCTTAAGGGGAGCGCCAGTACCAGCGCAAGCAGGGCGGCGGGAAAGGGGAGGGCTGGCTTGTCCACGGAGTTCACTCCTTGACCGCGAAGGGCGCGACAGTGGGGATGGCGAGTGCGGAATGGGTGCGGCCCCAGCCGATGGCGCACTCGCCCTTGTGCGTGACGCGCATCTGGACGGGCTTGTTCTGGCTGTCCGCCATGGTCACCGAAACCTCGCCGGCGGGTATGCTCAGCGTCGCGAAATGCAGGTTGTCGGGCAGGTTGTCCCAGTAGCGGAGATCGGCTTCAGGCGTCGTCGCGGCGGCCGCCGCATGCGCCATCAGACCGACAAGCAGAACGATCGCGCCGGCCGCCGCCATGCTGTTGTCGTTGTATTGGGAACCGGCATTCATCATGCCAAGGCCGCCGCCGACGCCGATGGCCGCCGCCGTGTTCATGCCGTCCTTGAACTCCGCCTTGCCGTCCAGGATCGCCTGGACCTGGCGTCCGCCTCGTGTGGAGGCCTGGAACCAGACGTCTTCGGCAAGGATGGCCGGCACCGTCTTCTCCCCCATCGTGAAGGCGGTGCGCACGACGCCGGGAGTGCCCCGGTGCGGCTCCATCTTCTCCTTGAACTCGCCGCTGCTGACCTTGATCGGGGCCGTCCCGCTTTCCGCGATCAGAAGCAGGTTGTCCTTGGGCGATGGCGCCACCAGGTCGGAGCGCAGCTTATGCGCCTCCGCGAAGGCGGAAGCGGCGGCGTCCTTGCGGCCCATGCAGTGGGAGGACCAAGCCTCCAGGAACGCCAGCGACGCGAAGTCGGCGTTGAATTTTTCATCGGCCGCCAGACTGTCCTGAAGCATGCCGCCCTTGAACGAGGCGCGGGCGTTCTCGTAATCGCCTTCCGCAAGATAGGCCAAGCCGCGATAGTAATAGGCCATCGCCCGCTCGTAAGGCTCGCCCTTGAAGTCCTTGGCGTTTTCCTTGACGAACTTGGACCGTGCGGCTTCCGCCTTTTCGTTGTCGGCGTAGATCGCCTCGATACGGTTCAAGGCTTCATCGAACGCTTTCCCGGCCGTCTCGATCTCGCCGGTTTCGAATGCGGCGATGCCGATGCGGGTGTAGTTCAGAACAGCATTACGTTCGCCTTCCGGCAGGATGCGCCCGTAGAGGCGCTTCAGCTTGTCCGGTTTATCGGCGAGGAACTCCGCCTGCTGCTTGGGATCGATCTTCAGACTGATTTCATGCTGCTGAGTGGCACCGCACGCGGAGAGAGCGAGCCCGCAGATAGAGTAGGCAAGAACGTGACGCCGGACGCGCATCGGCATTTCTCCAGAGCGGATGAAGCTGAACCTGTGAAGCTCCGGGCGCTCAGCGGTAGACGATGTCGTCCTGTGCCGCTCGGGCGAACTCGTAGATGCCGGACCAGACGATGGTCCCGCGTTCCAGATCCACCATCTCGAAGACGATCTGGTTGTATCGTTGAACCATGCCGTTGGATGGGTTGCGGCTATCCACCGACGAGATACGGCCGCCCAGGCGGTAATCGCCGCCGGCCTGTGCCTTGGTCAGGCCGGCGGTCGCCTGGTCGACGACGCCTTGGCGCTTGAGGTCGCGTTCCTGCGCGACCATCCCGGCATAGTGGCGGCCGACGAAGACCATGCGCCCTTGGGCGTTGCGGTTGAGGCCGACGCGCAGGCGGTCGGTTATGGCATTCTTGTTCAGCCGCTGCGCCGATTCGTTCTCGAAGAACTCGCCGTCGACGATGATCTGCGGCGGACGCGCCGCCGATGCCAGCACCGGGGTCGACATCATGTCGCGCATCATGCGGTCGGTCATCGAGACGATGTCCTGGCCCTCGATCCCGACGCCGGCAACCGGTCCGCGGGTGCCCGGATCGAGTTCGACCACACGCATGCCGGAAACGTTCTCGCTCTTCGACTGGCAGCCCGCGACCAGGGCGGAAACCGCCAGCACCGCCAGCGCCTTGACGATGGTCCTCGGTCGGACGGCTTCCGCACGGTTGATGCGCAGCATGGGTAATCCTGTGAAAAAGTGGATTACCCGTTTTTATAGATCATTCTCGTAAAATGGTAGGTAAATAGCGTCCTGTGGAACCGGGGAAGCGCCTGGACCGCCTCTTCCCGCTCGATTGTTGTGACACCGGCAATGGGTTGTGCCATAATGACGCCGTTCGCTTAACATGGTCTGTGAGTGCCGGTGATGAACGTCAACATACCGCCTCCGCCGCCGATCATCTCGAAACCGTACAGTTCAGCTTCGGCAGCGCCCGTCTACACACCCCAGCCCGCAGTGGCCGCAGCCCTGCAAAACGCGGGCGTGACCCAGACGCAGACGCTTCAGGCCACCACCGCCACCGCGCGGGCAGATACGCCGCGCCGGTCGACCAGCGGCACCGAAACCGGCCAAGCCGTCGACACCAGGGCGCAGGCTCTGTCGAGCAGGTCGCAGGGGCGTGGCAAGATCGTCGATATCAAGGCATAGGCCGGGCTTGGCCTGGGCCGAATAATCCATCCGTCACGACAGCGGGCATAAAAAACGCGGGCCGAAGCCCGCGTTTTTCATTGGCCGTTCAGGCCCCGGTCCAACAGGACCATCAGCCTTCGATGCCGTCCGAGTTTTCGATGATGCGGCTGACGAGGCCGTAGTCCTTCGCCTCTTCGGCGGACATCCAGTAGTTCCGATCGGTGTCCTTCTCGACCCGCTCCAGCGACTGCCCCGTCTCACGGGCGATGATCTCGTTGATGCGGCGGCGCATCTTGATGATCTCCTTCGCCTCGATCGCGATATCCGTCGCCCGTCCGCCGGCCCCGCCCAGCGGCTGGTGGATCAGGAAGCGGGTATTCGGCAGGCAAAGCCGGTTTTCCTTCTTCGCGGCCAGATAGATGTGAGCGCCGGCACTGGCGACCCAGCCGGTGCCGATCACCTTCACCTGCGGCTTGATGAAGCGGATCATATCGTGAATGCTGTCGCCAGATTCCACGTGACCGCCCGGCGAGTTGATGAAGATCCGGATCGGGTCGTCATTCTCGACCGACAGGGCGAGGAGCTGGGCAACGGTGCTTTCAGCGACCTTCTGGTTGATTTCACCGAAGATCGTGATCGTGCGTGACTTGAACAGGTTTTGAAGAACCGTGCTGAAGGGGGCCGGGGTCGGCTTTGGCGTCTCTTCCTTCGGTTCCTCGTCCATGACCCAAAACATCAAATTCTCCTCGGACCTCACACCGCGCAAGAGCGCACGGAGCATTTCGTTCGCTTGACTTGCATAGCCGGATTTGACCGCCGGTTCAACCTGCACCCACAGGACTATGACGAGCGTCTCGCCTATCGGACAGAAGATCGGGCAGAAGATCGGCGAGCGCCGGGCCGCGCCGGGCGCGGGTAAGCTCGACCAGACCCAGCTTCGACATCCCGTAGACGTTGACTCCGGAGGGATCGTCGGCGGTGGCATGGCTCAGCGCGTCTAGAACGCGCTGTCCGCCGGACTCGAAGCCCCGGCCGGACAGGTTGATGAAATCGACGATCACGATGCCGCCGATGTTGCGCAGCCGGAGCTGCCGGGCGATCTCGCCGGCGGCGTCAAGGTTGGTCGCCAGCACGTTGGGCCGCTCGCCGCCGTTGACGTCGATGACGGTCAGCGCCTCCGTCCGGTCGATGACGAGGCCGGCGCCGCCGGGCAGGGGGACGTGGCGGCTGGTCAGCCGGGCGATCTCGCCCTCCAGGTCGTAGCGCTCGAACAGGGGCTCGGGGCCGGCGTGGCGCTCGATCAGCGGGGCGATGTCGGGCGCCGTATCGGCGGCCCAGGCGTTCAGATCGGCAAGGATGCCAGGATCGGCGACCAGGATTCGGGACACCGCCCGGCCGCCCTGCTCGACGACGGCGCGGATGGGTGCGGCCGGGCCGGACAGCAGCGGCAGCGGCGCGGTCGAGCCGCATTGCTGCTCGATGTTCCGCCACTTCACGGCCAGGGCCTCGGCCTCGGCCGCCAGCACCTCGGCTGACACGTTCAGGGCGCCGGCGCGGACGATCCAGCCGCCGCCAAGTCCTGCCGTGATGCCGGCGATGGTCTGCGTCAGCCGGCCCTTGGCGTCGCCCTGGGCTATCCTGCGGGAGATCGAAATGCCGGGCTTGAATGGTGTCAGCACCAGGAAGCGGCCGGGCAGGGTCGCGTCCATGGTCAGGCCAGGGCCTTTGTCGCCGCCCGGCTCCGCCCTGACCTGGACCAGGACCGGCTGGCCGGCGCGCAGCAGCGTGCCGATGCGCGATGCATCGACCCGCGCGGCCTTGCGGCTGGCCGGGGCCGCGGTGCGCAGGTCGGCGGCGTTGAGCAGGCCGGCGCTGGGACCGCCGATATCGACGAAGGCGCCGTTCAAGGCAGTGACCACCCGGTCGACCCGCCCCAGCACGACATCGCCGAGGCGACTCGGGCGGTCGTCGCTGTCGATGTGGAGATCGGTGAGGCGTCCGTCCTCGACGACGGCGGCGCGCATGAGCGGGCCGGCGCGGTCGATCAGGATTTCGATTTTGCCGGTCAATTCTACCCGTCGGCGCTTATGAAGCGGGCGCTGGAAACGAAGCCCGCGCCGTACAGCATGTTGGACACCTCGAACAGCGGAAGTCCCACCACATTGCTGTAGGAACCGCCGATCCACCGGATCAGTGCCGCCGCCCGGCCCTGGATGGCGTAGCCCCCAGCCTTGCCGCGCCACTCGCCCGAGGCGATGTACCCTTCGGTTTCCTCATGGCTGAGCACCTTGAAGGTGACGGCCGTCTGCACCGTCCGGTCGAGCCGCCTGCCGTCTGGCAGTACGAGGACGACGCCGCCGTAGACACGGTGACGCCTGCCGGACAGGAGCTTGAGGCAGGTGCGCGCCTGAGCTTCCGTTTCCGCCTTGGGCAGGATGCGGCGGCCGCAGGCGACTACGGTATCCGCCGCCAGCACGAAGCTGCCGGCATGGCGGGATGCCACCGCATCAGCCTTCTCCGCAGCCAGCCTTGCGGCATGCTGGGAGGGAAGCTCGTCGCGATGCGGAGTTTCGTCCAGGTCTGCGGGGTCGATGCTGGCCGGTTCGATACCGATCTGGCGCAGCAAGTCGAGTCGCCTGGGGGAGGCCGAAGCCAGCACCAGCGGGGAAGGCGCCGGAACTGTCATGACATGCCGGTCATGGATGACCTGGTCATCGTCAAGTCGATGCCGAAAATTACTTGAAACGGAATGTGATACGGCCCTTGCTGAGATCGTAAGGGGTCATTTCCACATTCACGCGGTCGCCCGCCAGCACGCGGATGCGGTTCTTGCGCATCTTGCCCGATGTATGGGCCAGCACTTCGTGGTCGTTGTCCAGCTTGACCCGGAACATGGCGTTCGGGAGCAGTTCCATCACGGTGCCGGAGAATTCGATAAGATCTTCTTTAGCCATAAGTCCTTTGGTCCGCTCGAGGGATTGCGCTATGGTTAAGTGCGCTCTGGTTAAGTGATTGCCGCCATCGCGCCGGTCAAGACGCTTTCCCGGCGCGGGCGAACAATATGCCCATGCGCGGCAAAACGATACTGTCCAGTTGACAAACTTTTGCCCTAAAGAGAAGGGCGCCGGAGATGACTCTCGGGCGCCTTTGCAGCAATCCGACCGGCACAGGGCAAACGGCGCCGGTCGGGTATCTTACAATATCTACTGCCGTTCGACCATCAGCTTCTTGATTTCCTGAATTGCCTTGGCCGGATTCAGGCCCTTCGGGCAGGTCCGGGTGCAGTTCATGATGGTATGGCAGCGGTACAGCCGGAAGGGGTCTTCCAGCGCGTCCAGACGCTCGCCGGTGTATTCGTCGCGGCTGTCCGCGATCCAGCGATAGGCCTGGAGCAGCACGGCCGGACCCAGGTAGCGGTCGCCGTTCCACCAGTAGCTCGGGCAGCTCGTGGTGCAGCAGAAGCACAGGATGCACTCGTAGAGGCCGTTGAGCTTCTCGCGCTCTTCCGGGCTCTGGAGGCGTTCCCGGTCCGGCGGGGCGGGCGACTGGGACTGGAGCCACGGCTTGATCGAGGCATACTGGGCGAACACGTTGCCCAGATCGGGGACCAGATCCTTGACCACCTTCATGTGCGGCAGTGGGTAGATCTTGACGTCGGCCTTCACTTCCTCGATCGGCTTCAGACACGCAAGCGTGTTGACACCGTCGATATTCATGGCGCACGAGCCGCAGATGCCTTCGCGGCATGACCGCCGGAATGCCAACGAGCCATCGACGTCATTCTTGATGTGGATAAGGGCGTCCAGAACCATCGGACCGCACTTGTCGAGATCGATCTCGAACTCGTCCAGGTGCGGGTTCTGACCGTCCTCGGGGTTCCACCGGTAGATCTTGAAGTTCTTGGCGCGCTTGGCGCCCTT
>JAESFM010000226.1_pt1 | contig 15256 bp, 9 predicted proteins | sample 9266171 | NCBI WGS metagenome assembly JAESFM01 (sample SAMN14505069, study PRJNA617099) | algae metagenome | isolation source: Hassallia sp. WJT32-NPBG1 and co-occurring heterotrophs from well developed... | place: USA: Mojave Desert, Joshua Tree National Park, California | collected 2006-06-22
GCTATGTTATTCCAAATCAGTAGAAATGCTGAAATACTCAATTCGATTATTACTCCACTATCTAAAATTCTGGGATGTTCCAGTTCCGGAATGATTCATACCGCGATTATGCAACGCCAAATTTTTTTCATAGTCTTTGTGACTGTCCAATTACTGACTTGAAGGTTCTGTTGCAGAGATTGTCATGGAACCATTAGCGCAGTTGCTTGAACTTCTAGATTAAAGGATGCAAAATTTGATTAAAATTGCTAATTTTTAATGTACACAAAACTCATCTGAAAATCTTCCTCCCGCTACTATTTTCACGTCACGAAAGGACAAACTCCTGCTTTCACTGGTTGACTTAATGGTAATGCGATCGCAAAGGTAGTACCCACCCCAACTTCACTGACGACGCTGATTTGACCACCATGCAAGTCTACAAGCTTTTTCACAAGTGCTAACCCCAATCCATTGCCTGGTATGTCGCCGACATTTCCACCTCGATGAAATGGCTTAAATAGTCGTTGTTGATCTGCTACGGGAATGCCAATTCCCCGATCCTTAAGAAGGAAAATTACTTTTTCATCTTGGTAGGAAAGTACCAAATCAATCGTGCTGCCAATTGGGGAATACTTGACAGCATTGGAAAGCAAATTCCTGAGAATGGGGTCTAGCAATTTTTGATCTATGCAGACTGTACAATCACCTTGACTGATGAAAGTGATTAGGTGTTGGGTGCTTTCATTCAAATTCATTTCTGTCAATATGTGACGACAAAGTTGGATGGGGTTAAGTGGTATGGGGTCAAACTTTAGTTTTCCTGCCTCTGCTCTACCGATCCTTAAAACTTCATCCATCAATAGGCTGATATTTTCGACTGCTGTTTGAAGACGCTGCAAATACTGTAGTTTTTTCTCTTCAGTCCAACGGTGATGATGACGTTTCAGTAAGCTAGTGGACAATGAAATGATGTTCAGGGGAGAGCGGAATTCATGAGAAACCATAGAGACGAAGTGCCAGAAATCTTCAGCTTGTTTTTCTTGTTCTAAAGCCGTCTCTGCTTTCTGACGCAAAGCTTTCTCGCGCTTTAATTGTTGATTAGCGTCGGATAATTCAACAGCTTGTTGTTGCACTTTGCACTCTAACGCTTCATTAACCCTTTGTAAGGCTAGTGAAGCCTGCTTGCGTTGGCTGATATTGCGAACCAAGATACAGCCATACTCAGTGCCGTTGTATTCCATGTAGGTAAAAGTAACTTCCAGCGGAAAAGTTTGACCTTCTTTAGTCCAATGTAAAGATTCAAAGTATAAGTAGCCCTCCTGTTTAATAGTTTTCCAGTAGTTTGACCAATCTTGTGGCGAAAACTCTTGTTTTACGTCATGCATAGTCATGGAGAGTAATTCTTCACGGGAATATCCAACCAAACTACACGCAGCATCATCAACATATAGAAACCGTGCGTCTGCGTTTACCCAAAAAACTGCATCTGCCACACGATTTATTAAGAAGTTAGTAAGCTGTAAATCTTTTTCTAGCTCTAGCGTGGCTTGAAAGTTGCTTTGCTCTAAAATGCGGTTGTGAAAAACCATAGTTTAACTTCCTGCAATTACTGAATGAGCTTTTAAAATTACGAAGAAGGAGTCAACAGTTAAAAGCCAGAATTGCTCTTTGAATTCTGCGTAACTGGTGAGCTAGCCCCTATCTTGGCGGTTCTCGTAGATGGGTGACTAGCGAACCCGAAGGGTGGATGCTATTGATTTAAGCCTTGTCCTTGAGAGCGTGAAATGGACTTTTAGATAATTTTTCTGGCTTTGAAACTCCATTTTTAGAAGGTGGAGTTATTCGGACTCCTGAATTCTGTATTCTGGCTTTTTTCATTCTCTATCACCAAGCTGGTTACGTCTGGTTTCACGCGACTCTTGGCGAATTTTTCCAGCGATCGCTGCTTCTTGCAAAGCCATGAAAGCGTTTAAATCTTCTAAGTCATACTTTGTTCTAAGAAGTTGCCGCAATCTTTCTTCTGCTGAAACAGTTAAATAACCAGTTGTTATAGCCTCTTGAACAACGTCACGAATTAGCACCATACTTAAAACCCATAAGCGTATCAATACAACCCCTGAAAAAACCGATGTGTTGCTCTCTCTATTTATATCTCTGGTTACTACAGCTTCTTTTATGCAAGCTTCGGTTTTTCTTTACAAAACTTTACTTCATTTTCATTTACAGCCGATTTGGTTAGCCATAAATCGGGTTTCTCCGTCTCACGCTACGCTTAACCAAATCGTATTGCCTCAACAGCTAAATGTAAACATTTGTAACAATAACGCTTCTTTCGCATAAAATTCCCAGCAGAAGTGCGAGAAAAACATAGAGATTCACTTCCGCTTATTTTTCAGGCATGGAGTCTCAAATGAATTATCGCCAAACAGATGAACTAGATTCGCATCTATTACAATTTGCTATTTCAGCCCAGCAACACCCACCCCGCTCTGGAGGAAGACGACTTGCTTTAACAAAGTTAGTTTATGAGATTATGCGCTCTGGCAGGCTTTGCCATCCGCAAAAAAGTCAATTTACAGCTCAGTTTTATCAAGATATTTATGATGAGGCACGCCAAGAGCTTTTGCTTTATATTTGTGAAAATATTGACAACTACGATGCAGAACGCGGTTGCGTCATGGCATGGGTCAATGTTCTTTTGCAGCGGCGATTTTTTAGAGATGCTATTAGAAAAATCCAGACTCAGCAGAGTATGAAAGAAATTACTGATACTGACCCGGATAATCTTCCTGCCCAACAAGAAGAACCTCCAGATCTAGCAGAAGTTCTGAAAAAATGTATAGAAACAGACCCGGAAGGGATTTTCAAAAATGAACATATAGAGAAATGTCCTCAAGCTAACTTTCAAGCAGTAGCAATGCGACGATTTTCCGGAAAATCTTGGAAAGAGATTTCTGTAGAATTTGGTATAAAAATCCCTACAGTCAGTAGCTTTTATTACCGATGCGTTTCCAGCTTCTCTTTCAAGCTGAAAGAATACTGTGACAACGATATAAATTAAATAACAGAGGAATAAATTATGAGACAATCAGAATCTTTGACGTTTACCCTCCCCATAAGCAGTGAGCTTCATTCTCTAGCAGAACAATTTCGCCTTCATCATCGCAATCCGAAAAAAGCTAAACAAATTTATCTCAATACTTTAGCGGTATCTGCCGTAAACTTTTACCTACGTTGCATGGGAGTTGAAACTTCTTTTTCAGCTAGTTCTAGTTGGAACCCAGTAATCCAAACTATGATGGATGTTGCAGATTTAGAAATCATCGATTTTGGAAAAGTAGAATGTCGTCCAGTGTTATTAGACGAAAAAGTGGTTCATATTCCACCAGAAGTTTGGTCAGACAGAATTGGCTATGTAGCTGTACAATTTGACGAATCGCTAAGAATTGCCACTCTGCTAGGATTTAGCAAAACGGCTCAAAGTGGTGAAATACCGATAAATCAGTTGCGATCGCTTGAAGAGTTCATCTTACAACTGAGCGAAATTCCGGAAAAAGTTAAACAGCCAATTCACCTCAGCCAGTGGTTAATTAATGTTGTTGATGCAGGTTGGCAAACGGTAGAATCGCTTTTTAGCTCGCAACAATCCGAGCTAGCTTTTAGATTTAGGTCTGCTGAACAAACTTTAGCTCAAAATCCCGAAAATACAACTACTAATGTACAAAAAGGTACATTGCTAGACTTCGGAGGACAATCATCAACTAAACCAATCGCTTTAATAGTTGGACTGATACCTACCTTTGAACAAGAAATAAACATCTATGTGAAAGTGTGTCCAGTTAATAATCAAAAGTATCTGCCAGAAGAACTTGAACTAATGGTGTTGGATGAAAAAGGGACACCCGTCATGCAAGCTACTGCAAGAACCACTAAGAGTATTCAATTAAACTTTAGTAGCCAACTTGGAGAAAATTTTAGCATTAAAGTTGCATTGGGTGATGTCAGTTTTACAGAAATTTTTCTAGTCTGATAGCTACACAAAAATAAGTAGTGCTTATTCTCACAATTACCCCTATATATATTATGGCTGGCAAGCGCTGTAAAATTTCAGTATTGAAGAGTGTTAGTTTGATTATCCAAGATCCCTAATTTCAAATGGGTTTATGGCAAAGTTAGTTGTTTTGAAACTAGATGGTAATTTAGAAAACCACGGGTGTCGGGTGACACTAGAAATAGGAGCAGAAAATTCTCGCCCAAAAATAGAAGTTTCTGGCAACTTACCTGCATCCCCCGATTTGGCTCGCTACCTGCAAACCTGGCAACATAAGTATCGCAGTTTGGGGATACCTAGCCGAATTAAACCCCAAGAAATTATTTACGATGGCTGTATCAAAAGTCGAATTGAAAAATGTAGTCAGTCTGCTAAGATATTAAGCGATCGCCTGCAAACGTGGCTTGATTCTCCGGAATTTCGCTGCATCACTAATACATTACGCGAAGAATTAAACCGAGACGAAACAATTCGTGTATTAATTCGCACCGATAATCGCCAACTACAGATGCTTCCTTGGCATTTGTGGGATTTTTTTAACAGATACTCACAGGCAGAATTTGCCCTAAGTGCAACAGCTTCGGAAACACCACCGACACCAACACAATGTAAAGCAAAAGTCAGAATTTTGGCGATTTTGGGAAATAGTACTGGAATTGATGTTCAAAAAGACCGTCAATTGTTAGAAAATTTACCTTTGTCCGAAGTAGTTTTTTTAGTAGAACCACAACGCAACGAGCTAAACAACTATCTGTGGCAGCAATGGGATATTTTGTTTTTCGCAGGACATAGTGAAACTGCTGGTGGAAAAGGTAAAATTTATATTAATAAAAGCGATAAGTTAGAAATTGACGAATTAAGGAATGGTTTAAAAAGCGCGATCGCTCAAGGTTTGCAATTAGCAATTTTTAACTCTTGTGATGGTTTGGGATTAGCATGGCAACTTCTTTGTTTACATATTCCGCAAATGATTGTCATGCGTGAACCTGTGCCAGATGAAGTAGCACAGGAATTTTTAAAGCATTTTCTGATAGCTTTTTCGAGTGGCAAGTCTCTTTATCTGGCATTGCGGGAAGCAAGGGAAAAACTGCAAGGCTTGGAGGATAGATTTCCCAATGCAACTTGGTTGCCAGTAATTTTTCAGAATCCTGGAGTTATACCACCAACTTGGAAAAACTTATCCTCTCAAAAAATTGACTTTAAACGTATTTTCCTTACCGTACTTATAGTAAGTTTGCTTGTTACAGCAAGTGTAATGGGAGTGCGTCATTTGGGAATGTTGCAACAAAGGGAATTGCAAGCATATGACCATTTCATGCAAATGCGATCGCATGACGAAAGGTCAGATCCGCGCTTGTTAATAGTTACTGTTGGAGAGGCTGATATTCATTATCAGAACCAAATGGGGATGAAATCGAAAGGATCGCTTTCGGATCAAGCACTCGCTCAACTGTTGCAAAAATTGAACCAGTATCAACCAACAACTATCGGTTTAGATATTTATCGTGATTTTCCTGTAGACCCCGATTATCCAAATTTAGTCACTAGCCTAAAGCAAGATGACCGCATTTTTGCACTCTGCAAAGTTTCTGCTGATTTGGATGGTGAACCTGATGGCATTCACCCCCCCGATGAAGTCCCACCAGAACGCCAGAGTTTTAGTGATTTTGTGGCAGACAATGATGAAATTCCCCGTCGTCAATTGTTGCAATTAATCCCTCCCCTGAAATCACCATGTGCCGCAGAAAAAGCTTTCAGCCTTCAGCTTGCACTTCATTATTTGCAAAGCGAAGGTATTAAAGCAAACATTAATTTACAGGGATACTTACAGATTGGCAACGTTGTCTTTAAACCATTAAAAGAACACTCTAGCGGCTACCAAGGAATTGATGCATCGGGTTATCAAGTCCTGCTCAATTATCGTTCTCTGCATCCTAACGAAAAAATTGCCGAGACAGTATCTCTCAAAGATGTTCTGACTGACCAAATCAAGCCTGAGTTAGTGCAGTCATTAATGAATCGTATCGTTCTGATTGGCGTTACCGCTCCCAGCGCTAAAGCTGATTATTGGAAAACCCCCTTTAAAGAAAAGAAAATACAAGGACTGATGGTGCAGACTCACATGGTGAGCAATATTCTCAGTGCCGTTTTGGATCGCATACCTTTGTTTTGGTGGTGGTCTGGGTGGGTAGAAGCGCTTTGGGTTTGGGGATGGTCATTGGTCGGAGGAATTATAGCATGGCGCTGCTCAAAGCCGTTGTACCTTGGGCTAGCGATCGCAACAGCGCTGTTAACATTATTTGCGATCTGCTTTGGCATTTTTACACGATTTGCAGGCTGGATACCACTTGTCCCAGCAGCGCTGGTGTTAGTGTTGGCAGCTATGGCTGTTGTGTGGATGTTACGTAATAAAAATTGTGATGCTGGCTTTGCGTCTTTATTTCCGATAAAGACATCAGAATTATGACGCTTGAATAATTTACTTTAAAATCAGATGAAATTACTAATTTATCAACCAAAAATTTCTGGTGTAGTTACGGCTAAAGCGCTTCAGCGCTTACTACAAAGCATTATTCTTTTGATACTGCTTGCGAGTTACCCAGCAAGAGTGAATTCACAAGTTCCTCAACCTGTCAAGAAGGTTGCACCTAACACACAAAAGAGCCTTGCACAATTGAGATTTCCACCCAATGGCGCGCCTATTGGTCGCCGTCAAGGAGGGGCAAGACGTACTGGAACTGAATGCCCAGACCTGAAAACGCCTATTACTGCGTTGGTGCCTGGTGAAGAAACTTCGGATGAATCGAAATCTTTCTTGGCATTTACAGTGTCTGAGTATCCAACCTTTTGGGTTTATGTGCCACAGTTACCCAGCAACGTTCGCTCTGGAGAGTTTGTGTTTCAGGATGAAAAAGGTAGCGATGTTTACCGTATGCCTTTGACACTGCCCGAAAAGTCAGGTGTGATTGGTATGAGCTTACCATCAAGTCCGGAATATGCTTTGAAGACAGGCAATAAGTATCAATGGTACTTCAAAGTTTATTGTGGCGATCGCCAAAATACATCTGAGTATTTTTATGTTAAAGCAGGGGTGCAACGGGTGGCGCTAACGACCGACCTTGAACGTCAGTTAAAGACGACAAAGCCAGAGGAGTACACGGCCTATGCTGTTAATCAAATTTGGCAAGATGCGCTAACTAATTTAGCTGATATGCGCCGCATTAATTCAGGCGATCGCGTAGTTGCACAGGATTGGAATGATTTGTTAACAGCTGTTGGTTTGTCAGAATTTGCCTCTGCGCCGATTGTTAAGCGTTATGGTTCGGAAAGATAATCGCTTTGGCTTTTGTTACGCGGTGGATAAATAGAGGCTAATAATTACTACTTTTGAAGGGCGTACGATGTTTGGGATAACTCGATACTGGCGGTGTTGGTGGTATAGGCGGGCGTTGTTAGGAAAATTCTTAGTGGTGGGGGGAGCGATCGCTTTCTCTGGGAATTGTGCTTTTGCTCAGGGCAATATCGTACGTGATAGCACCTTGGGCGCTGAAAGTTCTGTTGTAACACCGAATGTTGATATTAATGGTATTAAGAGCGATCGCATTGATGGTGGGGCAATTCGAGGATCTAACCTCTTCCACAGTTTTCAGGAATTCAACATTGAGCAAGCAGGAGGAGCCTATTTTACCAATCCTACTGGGATTGAGAACATTTTGAGTCGGGTGACGGGGGGTAATCGTTCGGAAATTTTTGGAAAGCTTGGTGTATTGGGCAATGCTAACCTGTTTTTGATAAATCCGTCAGGGATTATATTTGGGCGGAATGCCAGTTTGGATGTCAGGGGTTCGTTTGTAGGGACAACAGCTAATGCGATCAAATTTGGTAATCAAGGTTTTTTTAGTGCAACGAATCCGAATACTCCTCGATTATTGACGGTTAATCCTTCGGCTTTTTTATTCAATCAAATCGCTGCTACACCGATTCAAAACAACTCAGTAGCACCAGCAGGAGTAGGTCCATCTGGTTATCAATCCTTTGGTTTACGTGTTAGAGATGGTCGGAGTTTGCTGTTAGTCGGTGGCAATATCAACATGGATAGGGGGCAATTGAACGCCTTTGGTGGGCGAGTGGAGTTAGGAGGATTAGCAGGACAGGGAACGGTAGCGCTGAATTTCATTGACAACAACTTAAGTTTGAGTTTTCCCAATGGTGTAGAGCAAGCAGATGTGTCGATCACTGATACTGCTAAAGTCAATGTTCGCACCAGTAACGGTGGCAGTATTACTATCACTGCTCGGAACATAGACATTACCGATTTTGGCAAACTTGATGGTGGTTTAGAGAAAAATTTAGGATTTCCTGGTGCTCAAGCAGGAGACATTGAACTTCATGCTCAGGGAATAATTACACTTGTAAATGGCTTTATCAGCAACACAGTGGACGCTGGAGCAGTGGGCAATAGTGGTGACATCAATATCACAGCTGACTCACTCTTTTTGAATGATGGCGCTCAAATAGATACTAGTATTTTGAGACAAAGTTCACTATTAGACCCTTTGGCGCGGGGCAATGCCGGAAACGTGAATATAAATGTCCGCGATACAGTCTCCTTTGATGGCGAAGTTAGCGGCATAAGATTTAGTACAGCCAGGGCATTCAGCGGTGTGGAAGATAGAGCCGTGGGCAACGGTGGTGAAATCAATATCACAACTGGAGCGCTCTTGGTGAGGAATAGAGCTGTGCTGGATGCCAGTAACTCTGGAAGCGGGAGTGCTGGGACTATAAATATAAATGCCCGCGATACGGTTTCTATTGATGGGGAAAACAGCAGCGTGAAACTGGAAACTGTTGACGGGGAAAACAACAATGTCAAACTGGAAACTCTGGGCAAGGAAGGTGAGATTAGCATTACAACTAGGTCACTTTCAGTCACTAATGGCGCTCAAGTAATTGCCAATACTTCTGGAAAAGGGGATGCTGGCAACATCACAGTTATTGCCTCTGATTCAGTAGATGTAATTGGGTTTCCTAGCGCTTTAAGTACTCAAGTATTTCCAACAAGAGCAAAGGGTAATGGGGGAGACATGAGCATTACCACTGGGCGCTTGACTGTCCGCGATGGAGGTTTTGTAAGTTCTAGTACTTTTGGTCAAGGGAATGCTGGAAATTTAACGGTAAGTGCCTCTGACTTGGTAGAGGTGAGCGGAAGAGGATCTGTCACTGATGCCACTGGTTCGTTTTATCCTGGCGGCTTATTTACTCAAGTCAACCCATCAGCCAGCGGGAACGGCGGTAACTTAAGTATTACAACCTTACGTTTGATTATCAGCGATGGAGCAGTAGTCTCCGCTAGGAGCTTTGGCACTGCTGGTAAAGCGAATGCGGGGAATATTACAGTGACTGCTTCTGATTTTGTGGAGATAGTTGGTATTAATCAGCGTGATCCTAGTGCTTTAGCTGCTTCAGTTGGTCCAGTGTTGAGAACAGACAAAGTGAGAGGAGATGCGGGAGATATCAAGGTTGAAACCCCGCGCTTGATTATTCGTGATGGAGCAGTTCTATCTAGTCGAAATGTAGGAGAAGGCAGGGCAGGCAACCTGGAAATTATGGCTGGCTCTATCCTGCTTGATAAGGGAGAAATTAGAACTGAAACTGCTTTGGGCAATGGCGGCAATATCACACTGTCGGATGTGGATTTGTTGCGGATGCGCCGTAATAGTAAAATCACTGCCAGTGCCGGAGGCAATGCACAAGCTGGTGGCAATGGTGGCAACATTACAATCAATGCTCCTGATGGCTTCATCGTTGCCGTCAAGAGTGAAAATAGCGATATCACTGCGAATGCTTTCATAGGTTCTGGTGGGAAAGTCCAAATCAACGCTACTAGTATTTTTGGCTTGACACCACGTAGTAGAGAAGACCTAGTAAGGCAGCTAGAGACCAACGTTCCAGCCCAACTAGACCCTCGAAAACTTATAACGAGCGACATCACGGCAATTTCCCAGACAAGTCCTAATTTAAGGGGTACTGTAACTATCAACACCCCCGATGTAGACCCCAATCGCGAATTAGTCAACTTGCCCACCGTACCACTTGACACTGAAGTATCGCAAATCTGCCAACCACGTACAGCACAAAATCAAAGCAGTTTTACGATCACCGGACGCGGGGGTATACCACCCAACCCCAGGACTGACCTTCTCACTCCTGATGCAGTTCAAGTAGATTGGGTGACGCTCAAACCAAGGGGTGAAAACCGCGCTAGTACAAATGTTTTACAAAAGACAACTAGCCCGACACCAGCGCCTATCGTGGAAGCGCAAGGATCGGTGAGAAATGCCAAAGGTGAGGTTGTACTAACGGCTTATGCGCCCATCGCTACACCGCATAGTTCTTGGCTTGCTGCGGCTTCTTGTCCCTAAGAAACCGGGTTTCTACCTCAGGTTACAGCCAATTCCCCACTAGAACATAAGGCGCCCAGTTTGATGGAGTTTTGTCGTTAGCAAAAACCGCAAGTTGGGCACGCTGGAGTGCTTCGGCTTTATTCACCCCAGCGTTTAACTGTCGGTAGAACTCACTCATCACATCGGCGGTCGAGCGATCGTCTACTGACCATAACGTAGCTAATGTACTGCGTGCCCCCGCCCGCACAGCTATCCCAGCCAGTCCTAAGGCTGCTCGTTTGTCTCCTTCAGCTGTTTTGCAGGCACTGAGGACGAGTAATTCAATGCTCTTAGACTTCCTTTGGTCGCTAACTCGCACTAAATTATCAAATTCCTTAACCTTAACCAGTTTATCCGAGGTGAGAATAAAGGTTTTTTCCGGATCGGAACTAAATTCGCCGTGAGTCGCTAGGTGAACCACAGAAAAGGGAGTCGATCGCAACTGATTTTGCAGGTTCGGTTCGGTAAACTTTTGATTTAACAGTTCTTCACTTCTAGGTATCTCAGACTGGATTTCTTTTAATTCCCGTGGTACGTTTTCCAGTGCCGGAAATTCTCTGCCTTCAACCGAGCGTTTTTCGCTGACTCCAGCAGTTAAAGCATTTAACTGTATTTTTTGCAAAGGTTTGGGATCGAGAAGTTGTAAACCAGGAGTTAAGGCTACAGCATATTTCTCTAACAAATATTTCTCCTGCTGTTTATCGTAAAGAACCCCCATCGGGATATTCCGCAACTCTCCATCGAGTACAAACACTAAAGTTTTTATGCCACTTTTAGCGAACTCTGCTTCAGCAGGTCGAATCAACCAGTCATATATCTGTTGAGACTGCTGCTGAACCTGAACAGTCCGGGTGACATCTAGTAAGTTTTTCCTCAAATCTGCTACAATTTTTTCCAATTTATCTTGGGCTATTACTGTCTTGTAGTGGCGCAGTTGTTGATTAGGCAATTTGAGAATAACCTCTAAGCGGTCTGGTAAAATAATCGGATAAATTACTGCTGCTCGTTGGTCTTTTTTGTCAACCAGTGGGTCAAGTAACTGCGTAAAATTTAAACAAGCTGACCGAAAGAAGTTATCCAGTTCTGCCAATTGCAGAGATTCAATCACATCACGAGCAAGCTTAAGATTGTCTTGATTGATACCTTCTTTGGGCGATAGCGTAGCGCTGCTGCCTTCGGCAGATCGCAACAGCAATTCAACTAACTCTCGATATACGGGTTCGACATTTTCCCGGAAGGAAAACTGAACGTCTGGATTGATGGCGACTAAATCTCTACGCAGAAATTGCAGAGTATTGTAAGCTACATCGTACGATGCGATCGCGCCTTTAATATCTCCTTTTTTATTCAGCAAACGTCCCAACTGCCATTGCCACTGATAAGCAATGTCCGATGCATTAATAGTCTGCGCTTTGAACAAAGCTTTCTCGGTGAGGTTTTGAGCATGGTCCAACTGCCCGGTTTTTTCATACAACTCGCCAAGAGTACCTTGAGCATAAGATTCTGCTCGCTGGTCTTGTAAGCTTTGCGCCTGCTCGACAGCAATGGACAACTGCTGGGCAATATCCAGCCCAGAAAAGCTGCTTGTGCTGGTTTCTGTTCTTAATTGTGTGAGGTTTTGGGCAAATTTAATTCGAGTATATACCGAAGTCCGACTGGGAGGCAACTTGCTAATTTCCGATTGGACTTGGGACGACAACGCCAATGCATCTTTGTGGATTTGAGGTGACAAGAACTTATCTTTATCTTTCTTGTTCTCCAATTTCTCCACAATTAGGCTCAGTAAATTTAGGTGAGCCTGGATGCGTGTGATGGCGGAAACAGATGCAGCAGCCTGCTGATAGTACTGCCAAGCAGATGTAGTGTCTTGCTGGGCACGGGCAGTGTTACCTAGACTAAGTTGAGCCTCAGCGATCGCACTTTGAGATTGCACTCGCTGTGCTACTGCTAAACTTTTTCCCAACACCAGCCGTGATACGTTTAAATCACCCATGACTCGGCGGACATTGCCGAGACTACGCAGTCCTGTGGCTTTCACAGGTGAGTCTGGAAGGCTTATAAGGGTTTGCTGAACCTCAGTTAAAATCTTGTTAGCCTGAACATAAAGCCCCAAAGCTTGCAAAGCTTGTGCAGAGTTAATGCGGTTACGGGTTAATGTCGCAGCATCGCCTATTTGCTGATAAATATCAGCGGCTTTTTGCCAAGTAGTTAGTGCCGCTTCTGTTTTACCCTGTGCGAATTGTAACCGCCCTTGCACATCTAAGGCTTGTGCAATAATTTGCGAACGCTCACTCGAACTGCCCGTATCCCCAGACTGTAATAGTCTTAAACTTTGAGTGATCGCTTTTTCTGCTTCCGTCCACTGTCCAAGTTGCTGATAAGCTAAGGAGAGATTACTTAGCGTCATCGCTTCCCTTAATTTATCCCCAGAGGCTCTAAACGCAGCAGATGCTTGTTGCAAAACTTTGACCGCCTCAGCAAACTGTCCTGCATCGTATAATTTTTTACCCTGTTCAATTAAGCTTTCAGTCTGGGATAAGCTACTTGCCAAGCTTTGCACCGTAGGGTACATAGCAGGAGGTTTTGCCAAAATCGGTAATACTACCGAAAATGCAGTTATCAGTGCTAGTAATCCGCCAACCAAAAATCGACGGGTAAACCTATTTCGTAGTAAGCACAAGCGTGCTTCTTTAAGCGCTTTAGCGCTTACTACAAACCATGCAAAGCATTTAAGCTTCAAAATGGATTGTAAAGTATGGAAAAATACACGCCGTTTTCTTGCCATGTCGTTTCCCTCGAATCAACAAATACTAAAGGAATACCCCAATCAAGACGAGCAGTAAAGCGATCGCTTTGACGCCACTGCAAACCCAGACCAACGGACGCTAGGGTGTTAACGTCTGGATTTTCTCTACCTGAATTCCAAGCGTTACCCACATCGACAAAGGGAACAAGTTGCAAAACGCTTTGCCACTGGGGAATGCGTAAAATCGGGTACTGAAGTTCGGCGGTAGCGAATACACCATTATCTGTCAGTAGCAAGTCTTGGCGATATCCCCGGACACTTCCCAAACCGCCCAAGCCAAACTGCTCGATTGGCAAAAGCGATCGGTCTGCCAGTTGCATATTCCCACGTACTAATAGTAAAGTATCATCAGCTAAAAGACGCACCCACTGCGCCTGTCCCTGCCAAGAAAAAAAGCGACTATCAGGAGCGTTTGCATTAATTGTGGCATCGAACGCACCGATGCCAAAGTTGAACCCAGAACGAGCGGCTATAACTTCACGGCTGTTGCGACTCGTCCATTCTTGAAAAAATTGCAACGATGAAACGCGAGTGCGTCCCCGTTCATCAGCGCCAGGCGAAAGTTCACTAGCGGGAACTCCTTCTCTCTGTAGCAAGGACAAGATATCACTTTCACGTCGAGAAGCTGTTAAGCCAAGGGCGAATTCTTGGGTGGGAGTCTGGACTATTGGCTGGCGAAATGTCAAATCATAGTAGCGGGAAGCCGATTCGATATCTAGGATGTTGAAAGGACGTTCGATAACATTGCTGGATGTGGTGCCGTAGTTAAATGACAGTGTGCCATTGCGGGGATTGAGCGGCAATATGTAGCTAGCATCGAAGGAGTTGCTGCCATCGGTGTTGGTGTAGCCGATGGTTAGATTATCCCCCAACCCCAGTAAATTTGCTTCATTGATTTGAAGGCGACGTCGGAAACTGCCAACACTAGGCGATCGCCCATTATCCAGCACTACTTGAGTATTGAAGGACTTAGCCTCCCTGGCCGTAATTGATAGCACACTTGTACCAGGACGGGAGCCTGCGGCGAGTTCGGCAGACAAATTTTGAATCAGAGGATTTTGTTGTAGTAGTTGCAGTGCTTCTAATAGGCGTTCGCGTTTTAAAGGTGGTAATGTGGCTAGAGCTAAACGAGTGCGTACATAATTGCGGTTCAGCCGCCGCGTACCAGTTACCAGTATGTCTTCTAAACCACCTTCGACTACCTGGATTTTAACTACACCGGAGGTGAGGATTTGAGGTGGAATATAAGCCCCAGAAGTAATGTAACCATTTTTGATGTATAATTCGCTAATTGCGGTACGAGCTTGCAACAGTTGGGCAAATGCGATCGGCTTGTTGGTGAAAGGTGCAAGTACTTTAGCTAACTCTTCGCGGCTAAATACTGTGCTGCCAACAACTTCAAAGCGTTTAACAGTAAAGGTTTCAGAAACACTTGGGATTTGTTCATTGGGTGTGGGAACTGGGTTATCAGGTCCAAGTAGGTCAGATGGTGCAGGAAGTGGCGCTGGCGGTTGCGGTGGTGGCGATGGTGGCGCTAAGGGTGGCTGCACATCCTGCGGCGGAGGGATTTCTGGGCGTGTGGGAGAATTACCAGTCGGTAGTTGTGCCGCATCCACGGTCTGCGCCCTCAACGGTCTAGTTGTCAGGCTGCTGAGTAAGATAAATAAACTCACCTGCAAACAAAACGCAGCAAAACTATGAGGAAATTTAGTCACCATGACAAAAAGCTGGGGTTTGCCAGAAATTATGAGGCGTAGCGGTGGGTGCATTAGCTGTGAGTACAACCTCACCTTTAGCATTTCTCACCAGGGTAAGAGCATCTCAATCAGGCTTGACACAAGGAATCAGAACAGGACTTACGCAACTGTCACAAGCAATGGCGCGGTGTAGCCGCGCCGCGCGCCAAGCAACTACGCGATAAACACAGGAACAGCCGGACGTTTTAGTTGCTGAACTAAATAATTTGATAACAAT
>JAESFM010000227.1_pt1 | contig 15186 bp, 11 predicted proteins | sample 9266171 | NCBI WGS metagenome assembly JAESFM01 (sample SAMN14505069, study PRJNA617099) | algae metagenome | isolation source: Hassallia sp. WJT32-NPBG1 and co-occurring heterotrophs from well developed... | place: USA: Mojave Desert, Joshua Tree National Park, California | collected 2006-06-22
TGCCAGAAATTATCCTTCTTTAGCGAAAGCAATTGAAGAAGCTTTTAATAAAGTATCTTTAAAAGATATCCAAAGCTGGTTTACTCACTGTTGCTACTGTACCTCAGTAGACTAGGAAACGCTATATCAGTAAACCAAAAAGTTTTTCTCCAAACAGCGATCACTAAAACACTTATATGTTTTAATACTTGTTTACAGACAATTCTTTAACCAGCAGACATAGTATCGATAAGGATTACTTATAAATTGGTGATTAAGAATTTCTTGGCGCTAACCTGACGGAATATAAATCCTTTCAATTACTTGATATTTGCGCTGTAAGGCTTGAGATAAAAAGGCTAACATCTGTTTAAGTGTAAAAAGTGTGCGATAAATTAATCGACTACCTTTTCTTTTACGACTGATTCTGAGCCAAAGAATATTTACCCAAATATTAACAAGAAGAAAGGATATACCAATAAATAGTAATCTCAATACTGGGTTTTTATTATTTGTTTTAATTCGGCAAACATTTTTTAGCCTATAACTAGTTTCAATACCAAATCTTTTTCGATAATCTTCATATATATAATTTAAATTTGTTTTAATTTTATTTACAACATAAACGAAATAGCGTGATGCTATTCACCGGGTTTATTGAGGGTGCATACTGGTCGGGAATGAAACTGCCAGCCTCTTTATCCTTCACCTTTTGGTTGTGGCGTAATCAGCCTGATTTCGCCACTTAATTGTTACGATGATTCAGACGCATCTTTAAGCAATCGCTTTACACATGGACACTTTGCTTGATGGACACCAGTTTAGGCTACCAGTGGAGCCACCTTTCATCCCCGCTTCACGGATTGATGGCTAGTCGCTACCGTGGGGGAAGTGCTGTCACCCTTGCACTTGGGGGATAGGATTCTCACCTACATTGCCATTCAGTTGTCAAGGTTTATAACCTTGCGGCTAATCCTTCAAAACCCTTGCTTGGGTTTGATTTCTAGTCAACGAATCGCACTCATCCCTTAATTATGCAACGCCCGGGGAGAAAGAGGCAGCCGACGGCTGCCTCTTTCTCCCCCTTACAATGATTATCATTATCTTGCTTGGGATGTTTTATTTTTTGGAAGTCCCTTAAAGAGTTGCTACATCATTCCCCTTAACGAGAGAAAGAGGGCAATGAAGTCCGTATTACATAAAGCATGACTGTCAGTAGACCGAAAAGATTTCTAAAAGGCTTACCATGCGTTCATTTGACCGAGTTTATAGAATCCGCCAGAATGCCCGTATATCTGCTTTTTGAGCAATAGGGTTGTAGATCAGTTCTCCAGCCCAGGCAAGCGATCGCTCTCGTCAGTCACAGAAACGTCGCCTGAAACCCTTGTTCTTTCGTCAACTTACAAAAGTTTTCGGTCTACTGACTGTGACTTTATAGGTGAGAAAACCTAAAAATATGGGCAGTATTTTTAGCTGATCCAACCGACTTGCCAGTACAATCAAGCCTATGAACAAAGCTAAGCGAGTTTTGCTTAGTTGGGCTTTTTCTGTGCCTAATCGCTCTACGTCTTTGGCTAACATCCTCAAGTAAACTACCCCTGTGCATGCCCCAATCAGATAGTTCAAGGCAATGTTGGGGGAATAAAAAATCCACACACAGGCAAAAGAAATTCCTGTTATAGCAAGGGTTATAAGCAATAACTCTTGCACGAGTTGATAAAATTTTGGCATTGAGGAATCAGTAGCTTCTGTGTTCTTAGAACCAGATTTAGCTTCTGCTTCAATTTCTGGTATTTGTTTAGTTACTTTATGGGTGTGACTAACAAAATTGGTAGCCCGATCTGTATTAATTGTGTTGACTCTAGAAAAGCCCTCCAGTTGTAGTTGATCTAACTCGATTAATGTAGAGCGCTCTAGCATAGCGCTGTAGAGCCTTAACATAATTTCCTCGGCTTTCTTTGAATGGGTAAAAGGTTAGCTAAAATGCTTGCTTATGCAGTGTCATCAACAGGCCATGTTTTGGACGTAGTGTAATTGAGGGCGCAAGCTCAACAGGGTGACTCGAAACTAGATGGAGACGATAAGCTTGCACTACCATCGCCACAATTAACTTGACTTCCATTATGCCGAAGGCAGCGCCGATGCAGCCACGCTGCCCTCCCGAAAAAGGAAAGTAGGCGTAGCGGGGGCGGTTGGCAGAGCGTTCAGGCGAAAACCGCTCTGGGTTAAATCCTTCGGGGTTTTCCCAAAAGTCTGGGTGGCGGTGAGTTACGTAGGGGGCAAGTTGAATGATTGAGCCTGCAGGAATATGGTAGCCACCGATTTCGTCGTTGGCGATGGCAGTCCGACTAATCAACCAAGCCGGAGGATACAGCCGCATCGCTTCTTCAATCACCATTGTTGTGTACTTGAGATTGGGTAAATCCTCAAATGTCGGCGTACGACCACCAAGCACCTCAACCACTTCTGCGTGCAGTTTGCGTTCTACCTCTGGATACTTGGAAAGTAAATACCACGTCCAAGAAAGAGCATTGGCTGGCGTGTCATGACCAGCAAAGAACAGTGTGACCATCTCATCCCGCACTTGCTGATCACTTATTCTTTTCCCTGTTTCCTCGTCCAGCGCCTCTAGCAGCATCGAGAGCAAGTCGCCTTTATCTTCACCCAAACGGCGGCGCTCTTCGACTATTCCCAGTACAACTTCATCCAGGAAACGAACCGCCTGTTTATAACGCAGATTTTGGGGCGTGGGCAACCACTGAAGGATGTTAATCAGTTTGTAGACGCGTTGTTTTTCATAATCCGCTGCAGTGATGATCGCTTGTCCCACGGCGTCTGTCTTGTCCCTCACATCCGTACTGAAGAGAGTCTGGCACGCAATGCGGAGGGTGAGGCGTACCATTTCAGCAGCAACATTCAGAGGTTCACCCTGCAAAAACTTTAACTGCCACTCTTGCAGCATCTCGGCCGTCGCGTCAGTCATCGTTTTGGCAAAGGAAATAACCCGCTGGCGATGGAAAGCAGGCTGCATCACGTGACGTTGCCGCCGCCACAATTCCCCGTCACTCGTCACCAACCCTTGACCAAGGAAGGCCATCTTCTGATAGTCTTCGCCTTTACAGTAGTTCTGTTGGTTGTCTTGCAGCACCTGTTTAACGCCGTCTGGATGGCAGACTACATAGGTGGGTTTCCAGCCGAAGCGCAATTCGATAACATCACCAAACTGTTCCCTGGTTTTCAATAACGTGCCGATGGGGTCGTGTACAAAATCTGGGATGCTACCTAAAAGGATGTTTCCTTTGGGACCGGGAGCTTTTTTAGCGGAGATGGGAGTTATAATTGCATCCATGATATTTCTCCTGATTTGAGAGCAGGTAGGGTTATTGTCTAGCAGAAAAACGTGAGGAAAAGCTTATTTATATAATGCGAGAAATATCTCGCGTTTTTCAAGGGATTTTGGGAGAGTGCTTATTGCAGAGTTTGATGCATCTCTTAATTGTGCAACATTCAGTAGACCGAAAAGATTTCTAAAAGGCTTACCATGCGTTCATTTGACCGAGTTTATAGAATCCGCCAGAATGCCCGTATATCTGCTTTTTGAGCAATAGGGTTGTAGATCAGTTCTCCAGCCCAGGCAAGCGATCGCTCTCGTCAGTCACAGAAACGTCGCCTGAAACCCTTGTTCTTTCGTCAACTTACAAAAGTTTTCGGTCTACTGACATTCTCTATTATGTTTTTAGCAACGCCGATTTCCTTAATAACTTCAATGTTCGTCTTTCTTCGTTTAGCTTGCCAACTCAGAACCGACTTTTCCAGGGAAAATCGAGGTCTTGAGATTGGATTTAATCTGGGAAATATTGCCGTAGGTAGGCAATCAAGAGTTTTTTAGTTTCGGTCAGAACCCGTTGTTGGAAGTTGCGATCGCGGCTTAGCGAGAGGATTTCAAGCGCACTTGCGACTTCAACACTGACCATAGCCAGCAACTCTGTTTGACTTTGATCCAGCGAGGGATGATACGCTGCAAAAAAAGCTGATAGTTGCTGTGCAATCTCTTTATTAAACGCTGTATCCATTGCCAAAATCTCTGTAGAGACAAGGCGAGATTGCACAAATACGGTGCGGAAGGCAGGATTTGCACTGGCAAACCGATCAAAGCTATCTACCGCTTGGCTAATGTAAGCATCGAGAGGCAGTTGAGTGGCTTCCTCAGTGTAAAGGGTTGCAAACAGTTCCCTAAGTTGACTCAGGTAGCGCTCGACTAAAGCATGAAAGACAGCCAACTTGTCCGGAAAAAAGCGGTATAGCCCTCCGACTGACGTATTTGCGCGTGCTGCGATTTCATCAGTCGTCACTGATTCGTAGCCGACCTCAGCAAACAACTCAGCTGCTGCATCCAAGATTCGATTAAACCGCTCGCGACTTCGTGCTTGTTTTGGTAAGCGCCGCAAGGGTTCTTGATGGGTGACTTCTGTCATGACTCAAATTTTTTTTGACAAACACGAGATTAACCTCGTATATTGTGAATGCGAGGTTAATCTCGTTTTTTAGTTTATAGCACCTTTGACGGAGAAAACTATGCCAGCTACAGGCAAATTGGTCAATACCGCAAGCGGTGACATACAAACCCCTTACGGACTTTTCGTTTTCCTCAGCTTTCTAGTCTGGCTGATTCTAACATCAACTCTGCGACTGTGGGGACACACTTTTTTCATCGCCAGCAACAACCTAGTCATGAGCCTTAATTTTCTATGGCCGCTGCTCTTGTTGCCACTAATAGTTTATGGCATTTTTCGTTGGCAGAACGTACAGCCTCAACAGCAAACGACTGTTGCTATCTGTCTGGCAATTCCATCAATGCTTCTTGATATCCCAACTACATACTTCTTCCCACAATTGTTTCCCAATATGCCCTCTTCAGCAGATGGCGCACTTGGAGCATGGCTGCTTTGGGGATACGCAATCGTACTGCTTACTGGAGTAATTGCGAGTCAATGGGAGCGAGCGCAAGCAGTATAAGTTACTACTAAATGCCGCCTAACATTTCGTCAGAGCGAACGGCAGTTAACGGATCAAAAAGTTTTTGCAGCACAACCAAGTTTCATTCCAAAAGGAGGAAGAGTTTGTCCAGATCATTGGCTATCGTTTTTTTAGCTGCAATCGGAAATGGATAGCCATTTATGCGTAAGACATTGATCACGATGCTCCTCGTGATAGATAGATTGGAAGGAGCGTTGCCTTGGCAGATAAACGAATTGTAACTGCTCACCGCAACAGAGCCGTGTTATTTAACTGAAATAAAAAGAAGCTCCACACCTCACCTCAAAGGCTGATGAAACCAGAAGCCCACACTTACTTCGTAAGAAGAAGTGTGGGTAGTTCACAAATTAAGCATTGACAAATTGAACAAGATGTAGATGTCTGGTGATAGAGCTAAGAGGGTGTTTATAAAGAAAAACTGAATTTTTACTGCTGGTCGAGTTTGGGCATTTATGTTTGAGATCTGTGGAGTATCCACTAACTGCTTGTTGGAAAAGGTTAACAACTGTCTGCTTCGGCTGGATCGCAATTTGGGCTTAGGGCATCTATGCTCCAGAAGGAGCGTGGTGTTAATCAAGCAGTTCTGTAGATAAGTGCTTGTGCTCGTGAAGCGTAGGTTCGTGTAAAGGGCTTCTAAGTCTTGCCCTGACGTCCGCTGTTTAAACTCATATGCAGGTTGGTTAGGACGTCGTACTCAGTCATTGGCTGCTTAAAGAAACTTTACAAAGCTCTCGAAGTTCATCATTGGCTTAACTTCCAGATCAACTTCCCGATGTGCGGTTGCCTAAAATAGTTTTATGTTGGTTGAATGTATGTAAAGATGGTTGTATGTAAAGTAGGTTGAAGATATACATCTACAACGTACCAGAAACTTCATTATTCAGGAAAATCGAACAACACAACCCAGCTACTTCCAAGAAGTTAAGTAAAAAGGAGAACAGCTGTAGCAAAGACCAAATTTTTCTATGAAGTTAAGAGTTAAGACTTACAAAAGTTCGGAATTGCTTACTACGTCCTTAGATGTTTGAAAACACGAAGCAGTGTCATGTCAAATTCTTCCATCTTATCTTGGTCTTTGTTCTTCCAGTCTCAGAGTGATCGGACCGCTTTGCAGTTACTTACTAAGAGTATAGCATATCCTTGGGGCAATGTATCAACTTTCATCTATGCTACAGCCTATGTCTTGCTTCTGCGGCGTTCGCTGCAATCGGAGATGAGTTTGGACTTCCTCTTTCACCATAACCTTTTTGTCACTCTCGGCAGAAAAATATCAAACCTGTGTTTGAAGGGACTTTTATCAATAGGGCACATTCAGGGATTCATACTAGAATGCAATCGCTTAACCTTAGAGCTGTTCTGTTTTCAGCCTGAAAGGTTGATTTTTATCTGGCAAAAGTGACAGAAAAGGGATAAAAGGAGGCAGTCAGCCCCCAACTTAACTTCTAGTGGAGATAAACCGATAGGTGCTTTCAAGCAACGTCAAATTTTGAGATACAGTAAAAGGCTTGGCAGTAGACAAGTATCAGGCGAGCACAAATTAGAGTAATGCAATACTTCAATAATTATTGCGGGGGTAGAGGGGTGAGATGGCACCCTCTCGTAGGGTACGCACACCTGACTGTCTCTTTTGTGGAAACTGCAAACGATACACGCCTTAAGGCATTGATTCGCTTACTCCCATAGCAGTGACGCCTGATTGAAACCATCATCGGGCAGCGAGAGTGAACGATTCAAGGTAGAACGGGTTTGGATCAGAAATAGGTAGCGCCTGACTAGTCGTTTGAATCGTAAGTTACTAGTTCACATTGTCTGTGTCTTCCTCTATTGTCTGGTGGCTTGTAATTATTCAAGCTTGATGTTCTAGTGTTAAAATAATTGCAAATCGCACCATGAATTCTTTAGTTGATATTCAATCAGGATGTATTGCGCCTAATAAAGTGGCGGTGACGACTGCCAACAGCAGTGGGTTATATCGACCCGGTTCCGTAAGGAGCAGCACTTTCTTCGCCCGACAGATGGTCGGTGTAGACAGTGCAGCTACAACCAAAAAGCTTTTGGATGGAGCCATAGCATTTGCTAGGAAAGCTGTGTCGTCGAGTAGTAAACCGCCTGCCTTGACTCGCTTGCGCTGGGTATGGCGACTTGCAGGTTCCTACCATCTGTGTCATCCCACCCCGCGACTGATGGAGAAAGCTGGCCAACGCTTCGCAAAAGCGGGACGTAGAAGTTTAGCGCAGTGGGCTGCACAGAAAGCTAGGGAGGAAAAGGAACATGACCAGCTTGCTCTGCTTGATATCCAATCAATGGGATATGAAGCAAAAGCTGTGGTGGAAGTACTCGTTCCTCCTGCCGCCGTGGCTTTGGTGGATTACTTTACCCGAAGTGTGCAATCTCCAGATCCAATAGCTTGCGTTGGCTATTGCTATACGATGGAGCGTCTATCGCTAGGCATTGGAGAGGAGTACATTCAGCGAGTGGAGGCTCTGCTTCCACCAGACACTTATGCTACCCGTTGCCTACGTGTACATAGTGGTATTGGCAGCGATGTGGAGCACGTGGAGGCGACAGTTGAGATGGTTGCGGATCTCGCTCCTGAGGAGCGTGCCCGTGTGGCTATCGCTTGTTACGAAACTGCACTGCTGTGCTTCAACCCACACAAGGAGGGCTACATATCAGAAGAGGAACTCCAGAATGTGTTGAGACCACTAGAGTCGAATACTCGTCTACGGGCGATATCTAATTTTCATCTGCTGACGAAATGACCTGAGAGCCTTAAACAGCCTATCTAAAGCATCTTTGATTGTACCGTTGAAGACAACTATAAGGAGGATACAATGATGACCACAACAACTACAGCTATCGAGCAGCAGTCTTTGAGCCTGGATTTTATCAGCCACTTCAATAGCATCGAAATTGATCTGGAATGGATCTTAGCCAATGAATTCGAGCAAGGATTGCCAACCGACCTCCTTGCTGGTGTCTGATAAATTCCGGTTATTCGTCCATTTAATGGATTTGGCTGGATCTAACAATCGACATCCCTGATTGTGTAACCGCTCTGAAACAAGGGTCTCAAGAAGCTCCAAGGCTGGTTGAACCTAGCTCCGTAACAGCTAGACAGTCAGGGATTGACACTCATCGGGCAGGGGAAACCGCAGATTGTTCCTGATTTCTCGTCTGTGGACATTATTACACTGCCCACTAGCTTTATACTTCAGTTTACTTTGAGTGTCGGATCAAGTCTCAGTAGATCGAAAAGTCACTTTAGGGTAGACAAGTAAATCGCTGTAATGACCGGGAAATGACGTTCCACCGCATGGGATAAGAACTCCAGCATCGTTTTGAGGCTGAATAACTCCCGGCAAATCACCCGTCCACCTCGTTGGCTGGTACTGACAAAACACCAGAGGAGATAAACCCAGAGATTGACCGAAGCATGCAGGGGCTACCCGGTCTCAAGCCCCCGAATTCATTCGTGGAAGTTCCCCTACCCCTTTTCTGTCCGATTTTCGATCTACTGAGTCTTGCTCAATATAGCTAAACAGCAGTTTCTAAACTACTAGACGCGAAGGGCTTTTTCAAACTGCCCCCAACGCTTTCAGCGTAGCAATAGTCGCTTCAGTTAAACCTGTAACCCCCATGATGTTCATGCGCTCATAAGGTTTCTCCGCTTTCAAGGTTTTTAAGCACTCCCCTGTTCTTACATCCCAAAGTCTAATTGTCTCATCTTCGCTGCCACTAACCAGAGTTTGATTATCAGAACAAAAGGCGACTGACCAGATCCAACCCGTGTGTCCATGCAAGGTCTTTTTGCATTCATTGGTGCTGACATCCCACAACTTGACTGTGTAATCTTGACTGCTAGTAGCTAATGTCCGGCTGTCTGGACTAAAGGCAACAAATTGTAACCAACCCGTATTTATCTGCAAAATTCTTTTGCATTCACCAGTGCTGACACTCCATAACCTTAACGTTCTGTCCGGACTGGTACTTGCCAAAGTGTCACCATCCGGATTAAAAGCAATGGACCAAGCCCAACTTGTATGCCCCTCTAACGTTCTTTTGCACTCACCAGTGCAAACATCCCACAACTTTATTGTTTGATCCAAAGCGCCACTAGCTAGCACCCGACCGTCAGGACTGAAGGCAACTGACCAGATTGCGGCACTATGTCCCTGGAGCGTTCTTAGAACTTGACCTGTGCTCACATCCCACAACCTTATTGTTTGGTCTTCACTACTACTCGCCAGCATCCGACCGTCAGGACTGAAAGCAACTGACCAGACCACAGCACGATGTCCCTGGAAAGTTCTCAAGGCTTCACCTGTGCTAACATCCCACAGCTTCACCGTTTTGTCTCCACTACAACTGGCCAGGGTATTGCCTTGTGGGCTGAAGGCAACTGAGTATACCCAATTAGTGTGCCCGTGGAGAGTTTTCAAGACTTGACCTGTGCTCACATCCCACACCCTCACCTGATGGTCATGACTACCACTCGCCAGCGTCCGACCATCAGGACTGAAGGTAACTGAGAGTACCTGATTGGTATATCCCTGGAAGGTTTTGAGACATTCACCAGTATTAACGCTCCACAGCCTCACCGTCTGGTCGCGGCTGCCACTAGCCAACATCTCACCCTGTGGGCTGAAGGCGACTGAAAACACCCAATTGGTATGTGCTTGGAAAGTTTTGATACATTCCCCGCTGTCAACACTCCAGAGTTTTATCGAGGAGTCATGACTGCCACTTGCTATGCTATCACCCTGTGGGCTGAAAGTAACGGCCCATACCGCATTGGAATGTTCCTGCAAAATTCTTTTGCATTCACCTGTACTGACATCCCACAACCGGATTGTATTGTCATCGCTGCCACTAGCCAGCATTCGACCATCAGGACTAAGACTGATTGACCTTATCCCATCACGATGTCCCTGCAAAATTCTTTTGCATTCACCTGTGCTGACATCCCAAAACCTGATTGTGTTGTCATCACTGCCACTAAAGACCGTCCGTCCATCAGAACTAAAGGTAACTGATAGTACCCAGTTCGTATGTCCCCGCAATACTCTTTTGCATTCACCAGTACTGACACACCATAGCCTCACTGAGGCGTCATCACTGCCACTGGCTAGTGTGTTCCCATCCAGACTGAAGGCAACTGACCAAACCTCATTCTCATGTTCCCGCAATGTTTGAAGGCATTGCCCTGTACTAACATCCCACAGCTTCACAGTACAGTCAGTACTACTGCTAGCAAAGGTTCTGCCATCAGAACTAAAGGCGAGTGATAAAACCCAGCTGGTGTGCCCCTTAAAGGTGAGAAGTTGTTCTGCATCCGCAACTTGCCGCAAGCGAATCTCACCATTGGTATCACCTGTAGCCAAAATTTTTCCATCAGGGCTAAACGCTACCGATAACACCCCACCGAAGGTTTCAGCAAAAACAGATTTTGCCAAATCAGCATGAGCAAAATTAGCTTCTTGCAACTGCGCGCACTTGAGGTCAGCTTGCCAAATCGTAAAATATGAGAAGTCATAGCCTCTCAATTTAGTTCCCTGTTGATATAGTAAATTAATAATGTTGCCAGCAGTGTACCCAGGTCCCCGCAGCGATGTCTCCCTCAGCCGAGCTAGCACCTGAGTTAACTGTTCCTCAACACCTTCCTTGCTTTTGAGGGCTAGGAGTAGTCCATCAAGGACAGGCTGGAGGATAAGGCGAACTTGTGCCTCTTTGACATAGTCCTTCCCCTGCGCCTTCATCAGCGCATGGCTCTTGAAAAGTTTGATTTTCTGAGTAACAATCTCCTCACAAAATTGCTCTACAAATCGCTGAGTAACATACTCCATGAGTACTGGTTGTAGTGTGAAGAGTGATTCGCTTCTCTCAACTAGCACTCGCCGTCCTAAAGACTCCACAGCTTCCAGTAATTTTGGTAATGGGATTGGTGAGGCCATGTCTTTTTGCAATTCTGAGAGTGCAATCGGCTCTCGATTAATTGCTAGCCAATACATAATGTCCTTTTCTAAATCTGACAAGCGCTCAAACTGCTGTTCTATAAGATCGCGAATGTCTCCAAAAACAGCCGTTTCTTGCCGCAAAAATTCAGTTACATTACCATCAAAGATATCTTTAATCGTTGTAGAAACTATCTTTAAAGCTAATGGATTACCTGCATAGCGTTTAACCATGACTTCCCATTCGTTCTTTGCTGCAGATAGCCCTTTGACTTGAAAAATTTCCTGCCCTTCCACCACCTTCAAACCTCGCAGTTGTAGTGAACGAACAGGTAGTCCTTCTCCTTCCAGGAATGCCACTTCTTTAGGTTTTTCCCGACTAGTCAACACTAAGCAGCTAGTGTGAGTTGCTTCTCCCACCCGTCTGAGGAACTCACCATATCCCTCATATCCCTCTCGATATTTTCCAGATCGAGTGCCACTGCTTAAAATTGACTCTGCATTATCAAGTATCAGCAGACAGCGATGATTCCGTAGATAATCAAGTAGTCGTGATACTTTGTCGCTTAAGCTTTTTGGCAAGTTAGCTTCTGAAACCTGCTCGTCGGACAAGAATTGGATTAGGTTAGCCAGGATAGCTTGAAGTGGCGGTGCTTCTCGTAGAGAACGCCAGATAACATACTCAAAGTTCTCCTGAATTTGTTGAGAAAACTTTACAGACAGAGCCGTTTTACCAATGCCCCCCATTCCCAATACTGCCACCAATCGGCAGCGCTCATTGACAATCCATTGCTCTAACGTGACAAGTTCTTCTGTGCGTCCATAAAAAACTGAGGCACAGATAGCTTCTCCCAAATCCAAGCGCGTATTAGAGCTTAAATAATCACTTTTCTCAAATTTTAAATTAAAAGCTTTATATAGCTCCTCAATAGTCCGTTTGTCAACCCCTCCTTCACGATTCATTACTTTGGAAATTGTACCAGTATATAGCCCAGAGCGGGCACTTATTTCTTCAAGGGTGTACCTGTTTCCAAAATTTTCCTCCGCCTCCGACTTACGCTTCGCCTCCTGAAGTTTTTCCAAGCCCTTGGGGGTAAGTGCAACGCCACGTTTACGTCTCCAGTTTTGTAAACTCATACATTAAAAATGAGGTAATATAAAAGACTTAAGCTTATTAATTATTGATAGGTTCAGCTAAATAAATAACTATTGCTAATAAACAGACCAAGGGAAACTCTGAACACACCTATAAGCATACATAAGATTTGAACCTCCTAGCTCTCTACAACTTTAATCCAATAAGCCGACTAGAAGCCTTGAAGCACTGGGCGACAAAACGGACGCTGTCGTGGGGTTAACCAGATGATTTTTCAAACTCTCAAGCGCTTGACCAACTTTCTTGTCCAAGTATAATAATATAGAACTTACGCATTGACAAAATTTTGATTGTATGGGATTTGCCATAGTGCATAAGACATAAATCACCTCAACTTAGTAGAGTTTTGAACCTAGAGGACATAAGTCTTCATAGCTGCATTCTTAAATAGGTGTAAGTGAAATCAACTTATGCACTTAATTAAGAGGCTGTTTGAAAAGTTTTGAGGGGTAAAATTTTATGCTAATCGTCTTACCATGATCCGGATCATGGCAAGGTAGATAAACGTCTCCGATGTTTCCGGTAATAACTCAACGTCTGGTGACCAATCGCCGACAGCCCATTAGCCACCCAAAAGTGCGCTCTACCACCCAACGTTTTTTGAGCAAGACAAAGCCCTTGGTTTCCTGCGGTCGTAGCACCACCTGCACAATCCAACGGCAAAAGCCCATCACCCACTGCATAAACGGCTCACCATCAAAGCCGCCATCGACCCAGATGGTTGTCAAACGGGATACTTGCTTGCAAGATTGCTTGACCCGTTTAAGAAGTTTTTTGCCTCCTTCACGCTCACCCACATTGGCCGCAGTCACCAAGACCCGCAAGACTAACCCCAAAGTATCAACCGTCAAAAATCGCTTGCGTCCTTTAATTTTCTTACCCGCATCAAAGCCCACGGATTGACTCACCATCGCCGCACTTTTCACACTTTGGCTATCAATGATCGCCTCCGATGGATTGCGATGGCGCTCCTGCTCAATCCGAGTCCACTCTCGCAAGCTATCGTGAATTCTGACTTTTCCCGTTAAGTCTGTTTTGCAAGCTGCCAACCTTCACAGAGGTCATGCAATTTTAACCAGCCTCGCCACAGTACCTGAATACCAATAGGGGTTTTATGTCGATGTTCTAAGTAACCCCCTAAACGAGCGATACCTCCGGCACACTTCGTGAACGCTTGCACAGCCCAACTAACTGTAAATGTCTTGGGTAGTTTGAGTGATTTAGCTTTCAAAATGCGGATCTGAAGGGGATTGAGGATAACAATTGCATCGGCGGTTGGCTGAGTGCGGTGTAGATAGGTCAATTGCAACAATTCAACAGCAATTATACTTAAAAAACCAAGTAAAGTCTTGATCCCATCAGCAGCAAGTCTGTATCGTTCTACTTGACACCCTGATTTTAAAACTTTGTGATATTCTTCTACTCGCCAACGGTAACAATACCAACGTAAAATCGTAGAGGCCATTTGGATATCTGCGACAACTTCCGTAGTGAGCAACATCCACTCCACAGGCGTTTCACCTTCTGGACAATTAATTTCCGTTGCATAAACAGCATATACGGGTAGAGGGTCACGGTTGTCAAAACGATAGGGGGTACGGAGATTCACAGAGCAAAATCGTACAGCTAGCTTGGTTTTACGGGGAGGACGCTGGCTCGTCTGGGGTAATTCGATTTCCTGTTCAAAATTAACAGGTTGTGCTTCTAACTTTGACCAAAGACGCTCGCTATGAGAATCTAAACTACGGTTATGAGCCGCACGAACGATAACTCCTGTGTGTTCTTGTTGGCGAAGTTTATCAAAAACTTCTGTGATGTCACCTTCTCGGTCGAAAACATGAATAACCCGCGTGTGCTGACTCACAAGATTTTCTACAGTAGCCAGAGCTTCCACCCATTTATAAGATTCTTTTTGTTCAAAAGGGCGGTTTCGAGCTTCTTTACGTGCTGCTGCAAGTCGTTTTTTCTTCTGTGTCAGAGTTTCATCTTTCGGTGGCTTCTGTTTTGGCTCACGATTCCAAAGTTTTTGCCACAACAAACCTACTGACTGACCATTCATAGGTTCTATAGCTAAAGCACTGTGTAATATTAAACCGTTACCGCCCTTACCAATTGGTCCATAACCTTCTTTTTTAGCTGTAATACTGCCATAACCCTTGAAAAGTTGTGTCTCCTATACACAGTACTACATCGTATTCTGCAACCGTTTCCGCCGTCATTTGACAGTGCGGTTCAATCACTCTTGAAAATTGCACATTTGGGTTGGCAAAAACTCATAAGCTCTCTTAAGTACGGTTCCACTGCTAAAAATTTCTGACAGTGCTTTGCCAAATCCAAAACTAAGAGCATAACCTATCGACATTGCGCGCTCATTCAATCGCCGATCGCCTAAATCACAGGTTGCAAAATTTTTCTCCCACCAATCCAGCATTGCTTGTCACCTTTAGCACCTGATTTCAATTACTTTACCGTATTTGCGTTGCTGTTTCTTAAATCCTTTGCCAGCAAGCTTTTCAAGACTTAACGGGAAAAGTCAGATCGTGAATTTTCAACCACGTACCGTTTTTCCGCCAGTTGCGAAAATATGTGTACACTGTCTGCCATGCGGGGAAGTCACCTGGTAGCGGTAAGCGAAGCTATGCCGAAGGCTTATCGCCATCGTACTCCAACTACTGCGAACATATAAAATTGCGTTAAGGACTTCCCACATATTGACTTCACGCTTGCGACCACCGGGTTTTGGTTCTGGAATCATGTCACTCAGAAATTCATATTGAGCACGGGTCAGATTGCTGGGGTATGCTTTACTCATGTTGCTCACGAGAGTGCTGTCTACTATCTATACGAGCGCGTATACTGAGAGAGGTTTTTTACCATTTCTTTGACTTTTCAAACAGCCTCTTAGATGGAAGGTGGATTGTAGATAGCTGAAATACAGCGCTTCCCGATGTTATGAGGTACAATAACAGCAATTAGTAAACCAGTTTTTTAAATGTTGAGGATTCATTAAGTTGAGTGCAACTGAGATGATTGTATCAACCATTTCTGTTGTAGTTGGAG
>JAESFM010000229.1_pt1 | contig 15148 bp, 9 predicted proteins | sample 9266171 | NCBI WGS metagenome assembly JAESFM01 (sample SAMN14505069, study PRJNA617099) | algae metagenome | isolation source: Hassallia sp. WJT32-NPBG1 and co-occurring heterotrophs from well developed... | place: USA: Mojave Desert, Joshua Tree National Park, California | collected 2006-06-22
AGGATCTTCCGGCATTTTACGCGATTGCCGTAGCATCCGCGCCCGGTGCCTGGGATTGGCGATGAGGCCGGCTTGTACCTTGCCAGCTTGTACCTTGCCGGCTTGTACCTTGCCGGCTTGTACCTTGTGGGTCGGTCTAAAGCGAAGCGGCAGCCGACATGAACGCGCCTGCTTGTCGGCTGCCGCTTCGCTTTAGACCGACCTACGAAGAACCGTCCCTCTTCAACGATCCAAAAATACTCTCCACCGGCTTGATTGAACCGCACTTTGAAAACCGGGTGATATTCTTTATGACCTTGCCGAAACAAGTAGCCCGCGCGCCGCAAAACCGGCCGCCGCTTTCCCTGGTCTCCTCCAGGCGCATCACCGCCCTTCAGATCGGTATCGGCTGGTTCCCCGAAACGCCCGGCGGGCTGGACTGCGTCTATTATAACCTGACGCGGCACCTGCCGGAGAAAGGCGTCGACGTCGTCGGTCTGGTTGCCGGATCGGATAAGGTGATCCTGGACAGCCAGGGACGCGTCGCCAGCTTCGCCCGGCACGAGGACGGCTGGAAGTCGAGGCTCCGCGCCATCCGGCGCTATGCGACGGAAGAACTCAACTCCGGCCGGGTCGACCTGATCGCCAGCCATTTCGGCCTCTACAGCCTGCCGCTGCTCGATCACCTGCGCAAACGCCCTTTCGTGTTCCACTTCCATGGTCCGTGGGCCTTCGAATGCGAAGCCGAAGGGGGCGACTTCCTTGCCACCCGCAGCCGGTGGCTGATCGAGAAGGCCGTCTACCACCATGCCGACCGCTTCGTCGTGCTGTCGGACGCCTTCGCCACCCTGCTGGAAACCCGCTACGGCGTCGCGCGCGACCGGATCGACATCGTCCCCGGCGGCGTCGCCGACAGTTTCTTCAAGGCGTCGGCGTCGCCGGAAGATGCCCGTCTGGCGCTGGGGCTGCCGGAAGACAGGCCGATCCTGCTGACGGTCCGGCGCCTGTGCCGGCGCATGGGACTGGAAAGCCTGATCGATTCCATCGCCGAAGTGCGGAGGCATGTCCCCGACGTGCTTCTCCTGATCGGCGGCAAGGGACCGATCGAGGCCGACCTGAAGCGCCGGATCGACGAGCGCGGCCTGGGGCGGCACGTCCGCATGCTGGGCTTCATTCCCGACGACGACCTGCCGCTCTATTATAGGGCGGCCGACCTGTCGGTCGTCCCGACGGTGGCGCTGGAAGGTTTCGGCCTCGTCGCCGCCGAGTCCCTGGCCGCCGGCTGTCCGGCCCTGGTGACGCCGGTCGGCGGCTTGCCGTCGGTCGTGGCGGAACTTTCGCCCGGTCTGGTGCTGTCGGATGCGACGGCGGAGGCGCTGGCCGACAGCCTGACCGGAGCCCTGAAGGGTACGCTGAAGCTGCCGAGCCGGGCCGCCTGCCGCCGCTATGCGCTGGACCGTTTTCAGTGGTCGCTGGTCGCCGAGCGGACCGAGCGGGTCTACCGCAAGGTCCTGGGGGGCCGGTCATGACGCGCCCCCTCAACATCGGGATGATCAGCTTCGCCTTTCACCGCGCCAACGGTCAGGGACTGGTCAACTGCGAAATCGCCACGGCGGCGCTGGCGCGCGGCCACCGGGTCACGGTCTTCTGCGAGGACATCGATCCCGTCCTGGCGGCCCACCCCGGCGTCGATGTGGTGAAGCTCGGCGGCGCCAAGCTGCCGACCCAGCTGCTGCGCGACCAGGCGATGGCGCTCCAGGCGACCCTGGCCGTCGCCAAGCGCCGCCGCGACCTGGATATCGTCGCCACCAACGGCTTCTGCATGTGGGGCAGGAGCGACGTCAACGCGGTTCATTTCCTGCACCGCACCTGGGCTCGGTCGCCGAACCATCCGTGGCGTCTGAGAAAGACCCCGGACAGCGCCTATCGCCGGCTGTACAGCTTGGCGAACTGCTGGTTCGAGCGTCATTCCTTCGAGCGGTCCCGGCATATCGTCGCCGTCTCCGAACCTCTGCGGCAGGAGGTGATCGAACTGGGCCTGCCGGCGGCCCGGGTCACCACGATCTACAACGGCGTCGATCTCGCCCGCTTCCGCCCCGGTCCGCCGGAGCGTGCCCGCTTCGGCCTGCCCGAAGGCGTGCCGATGGGCATCTTCGTCGGCGACATCCAGACCAGCCGCAAGAACCTGGACAGCGTGCTGAAAGCGCTCGTGGATGTCCCAGGCGTCCATCTCGCCATCGTCGGCACGGCGGAGGGCAGCATGTTCCCGGCCATGGCGGAGCGGCTGGGCGTTGCGGACCGCTGCCATTTCATCGGGTTCATGACCCAGGACGACGTCGCCGCCGCCTTTCGCTCCACCGATTTCTTCATCTTCCCGTCCCGCTACGAGACCAGCGGCCTCGTCCTGCTGGAAGCGGCCGCCACCGGCCTGCCGCTGATCACCGCCCGCTCGGTCGGCGGCGCCGGCATCTTCGCCCCCGACGCGGCCTTGATATCCTCCGATCCGGAAGATGTAGCCTTCCTGACGCAATCGATGCTCCGGCTGCGCGACGATCCGCACCTTGCGGGAGATCTCTCCCGGGCCGCGCAGGCGATTGCGGAGCGCCAGACATGGTCGGCGGCGACGCAGCACTACCTCGACCTTTTCGAGCGTCTCGCCGACAGCCGCTCTCCAGTGAATGCATCTATCGACCTAAGGCTGTCCAAAGGCGCTTGAAGACGCCGCCGGAGTATTCGACGGCGCGACGTAATCCGGGCTTTGCAGCCACTGAGGAGTAATACAAATCCCGGACTGAGCAGGCGCGGCAAATTTTGGTAAAAAATTTTATAACTTATTTATCACAGGACGGCGCCGAGCCAGATGAGCCCATCCATACTGTTCGTCGACCATGCCTCGGACGTGGGTGGGGCCGAGCTGTCGTTGTTCGACACCGCGATGCACTGGCAGTCGCCTTTGCACGTGGCGCTCATGCAGAACGGTCCTTTCGCGGATCTCCTGCGCTCCAACGGCGTTCCGGCCACGGTGGTCGAGGCCGGCAGCGCCGTCCTCGGCGTCCGGCGCGGCGGCGGCTGGAAACAAGGGCTGCGGGCCGTCGCCGGCATCCCGGCGCTGTCCTGGCAGCTCGCCAGGCTCGCACGCCGTCATGACGTCGTCTACGCCAACACGCAGAAGTCCCTGATCGCCGGCGGCCCCGCCGCTTGGCTGGCGGGCAAGCCGCTGGTCTGGCACCTGCACGACATCCTGTCGCCCGAGCATTTCTCGGCCATGAACCGGCGCCTGCCGGTCGCGGCCGCGAACCGTTTCTGCTCCCGCGTCATCGCCAACTCTTCCGCCACCGCCGAAGCCTTCATCAAAGAGGGCGGCAATCCCGGGCTGGTCGGCATCGTGCCCAACGGCATCTCGTCCGAGCCGTTCAAGCGCGACAGTGCCGAGGACATCGCGGCGCTGCGCCGCAGCCTAGGCCTGGAGGGCAGGAAACTGGCCGGCATGTTCGGCCGTCTGGCTGCCTGGAAGGGCCAGCACGTCTTCATCCGCGCCGTGGCGGACATTCCCGGCCTGCACGCCGTCATCGTCGGCGGGGCGCTGTTCGGGGAGGAAGCCTACGAGGCGGACCTGAAGCGCTTGTGCGCCGAGCTGGGCATCGCCCACCGGGTCCATTTCCTGGGCTTCCAAAGCGATATCCCCCGCCTGATGCGGATGATGGACCTGATCGTCCATGCCTCCACCGCTCCCGAGCCGTTCGGGCGCGTCCTGGTGGAAGCGATGCTGGCCCAGACCCCGCTGATCGCCAGCAGGGCCGGCGGCGCGCTCGAAATCGTCCAGGACCGGGTATCCGGCCGCCTCGTGGCTCCTGACGACGCAGCCGATCTCCGCGACGCCATCGCCGACACCCTGGCATGGCCGACGGCGACATCGGCGATGGTCGCGAACGCCTACGGCGTCGCGACGACAAGGTTTTCCACCGAGGTCATGATCGACGGCATCCGCCGCGAGATCGCCCTCGCCCTGCCCGCCGGGGCATACACCGCCCCGGCGTCTTCGCAGCCATTTCCGGCTGAATTCATCAACACCACCAAACTTTGATTGAGGCGATAATGAGCGTCGAGATGCTCTCTTCCCCCATCAGCGAGCCGGCACCGGCCCAGCCCCGCCCGGCCAAAGGCGATGAAATCGACCTTGGCGCCATCGTCGCGGCGATCAAGCGCCGCCGCGGCACGATCCTGGGGCTGGCCGTGCTCTGCACATCGATCGGGATCGGCGCCAGTTATGCCGTCAAGCCAACCTATTGGGCCGAAGCCGTCGTTTCGCTGAACGTCCGGAACGCCGTAGTCACCGACAACCAGAGCGTGGTCGGCGACCTGAAGGTCGACAGCTCGGTCATCCGCGGCGAGATCGACATCATCACGTCGCGGGTCGCGGCGGGCCGCGTCGTCGATGCGCTGGCCCTGAAGCCGGAGCCGGCCGCCGAGGACGGCGCGCTGGCGACCGGTCTCCAGAGGCTGGGCAACTCGATCGTCGAGTCCGGCCTGTTCGACAGTGTCGCAGGATTGATCGGCCCCAACGACACCGTCGCGTCGCTGCGCCGGACACTGGCGGAAGTCCCGGCCCCCGTGGTCCCGGCCGCCGGCGATCCGCGCGAGCAGATGATCAACACGCTGCTGGGCAATGTCAGCGCCAGCAACGACGGCCGGTCGTACAGCATCCGGATCGGCTATTCCGCGGCGTCTTCCGATCAGGCGGCCCTGATCGCCAACGGCTTCGCCAACGAATACCTGGACATGCAGCGGGACGAGAAGGTCCGCGAGACGCTGAACGCCAACGATTGGCTGAAGCGTCAGGTCCAGACCCTGCGCGAAGACGTCCTGACCGCCGAAAGCCGGGTCCAGAAGCTTCAGGAAAACGCCGGCCTGGGCGATGCGACGCGCGGCGGGTCCGCCGTCAACCAGCAGATGACCCAGCTGAACGTCCAGCTCGTCGCCGCCCGTGCGGCCACGACCCAGGCCGAAGCCAAGCTGCGCTCCGCCCAGGACCTCCTGCGCGGCGGCAGCGTGGAAAGCGCCGCCGGCGTGCTGGCAAGCCCGATGCTCCAGCTTCTCGCCCGCGACCAGACGGAGATCAAGCGCAAGCTGGCCGACATGTCGAGCCAGTACGGCGACCGCCATCCGACCATCATCGGCATGCGCAGCGAACTGGCCTCGGTCGAAGCCCGCATCAAGGACGAGATCCAGCGCGCGGTCCAGACCCTGAACACCGACGTCGCGGTCGCCCGCGCCAGCGAGCAGAGCCTTCAGAGCCGGATGCGCCAGCTCGAATCCAACTATGCCGACGGCGCCAAGGTCGAGATCCAGGTCCGCCAGTTCCAGCGTGAAGCCGACGCCGCCCGCGAGCTGTACCAGAACTTCCTCCAGCGCATGAAGGAAACCGGCGCTCAGGCCGAACTGGCCCGCCCGGACGCCCGGATCATCTCCGAAGCGGTCGAATCGCCGTTCCCCGCTTTCCCGAACCGCAAGCTGTTCGCGGTCATCGGCCTGGTGTTCGGTCTGTTCCTGGGCCTGTTCATCGCCTTCGTCGCCGAGAACCTCCAGCGCGGCTTCAACGACCTGGACGAAGTGGAAGGCGAGACCGGCATCCCCGGCTTCGGCACCATTCCGCTGGTCCGCGGCCGCCGCAAGAACAACCCGGTCGATTACCTGATCGAGAAGCCGATCTCGTCCTACTCGGAAGCGCTCCGCACCGTCCAGAGCCTGATCCACAGCGTCAGCCACAGCCGCACCGCCCGGGTCATCCTGGTGACCTCGTCGGTGGCCGGCGAAGGCAAGTCCACCTTCTGCGCCTCCCTGACCCGGCAGCTCGCCATGGGTCACCAGAAGGTCCTGCTGATCGACGGCGACCTGCGCCGCTCGCACCTGCTGGAAGTCCTTCCGGGCAAGTCGTCCCTTGCCAAGGGCGAGGAAGCGGCAGACCTGATCGAAGTGCTGGAAGGCAAGCGGGAGTTCGGCGAAGCGATCCGCGTCGACGAAGCGACCGGCCTGCACTACCTGGCGACCGCCCGTCACGAGGACAACCCGCAGCGCCTGCTGATGGGCCGCGAGATGCAGAACGTCATCACCCAGGCGCTCCGCCACTACGACCTGATCGTGATCGACGCTCCGCCCGTAATGGCCGTGTCCGACGCTCTGGTCCTGGCCCGCTATGCCGATGCCAGCCTGCTGATGGTCCGCTGGAACAAGACTTCCCGCAAGCTGGTCCAGGACGCCATCAAGCGCCTCCGCGTCAGCGGCGTGAAGGTCTCCGGCGCCGTCATGACCATGGTCGATCAGAAGAAGAAAGCACGCGGCGGCTACGAGGACTACAGCTACCGCAATCCCTATTACACCGACTGATCCTTGAATCCGGGCCGGCATTTCGCCGGCCCGGCCACTTATACCAAGAGCCGGTGAGACCGACCTACGGCAAGAGCATCTTCACCGGTCAACTTCTTCGGCCCTTGGTATTACTTAATCTTCTTGTATCAGGAATTTCATTCATGAAGGCTTGGCGGTTCATGTTCAGCGGCGGCACGGTTGCCGCTGCGGTTCAGACATTCGGCGCCCGGCTCATCATTCTCGCGATGAACCTTGCCACCGGAATTCTGACGGCCAACCTGCTCGGGGCCGAGGGACGGGGAGAGCAGGGGGCCATGGCCTTATGGCCGTCGGTCCTGCTGCCGATCCTGATCGTCGGCCTGCCGATGTCGCTCGTTTACAACTCACGGAAATCCAAGCGCTTCGCGGCCGATTACTTCTACGGCTCGATCGGCATCGCCCTGGTGCTCGGCACCGCCGGCGGCATCGTCGCGGCCCTGGCGATGCCGCTGATCCTGACCGGTTACAGCCCTGACGTGGTGCTGGGCGCACAGGGTCTGGTGCTGATGCTGCCCCTGACGCTCTGCAACACGCTGGTCTACAGCGTCTACGAGTCGCGGGGAGAGTTCGGCTACATCAACATCGCGATGCTGGGCCAGACTCTGGCGACGCTGGTGCTGCTGCTGGTGCTGGGCCTGATGGGCGAACTGACCTCCGTCCGCAGCGCCTTCTGCTACGTCATCCCGCCGCTCTGCTTCGCCCTGGTCTTCGGCATCCGGGTCATCCGGAAGATGCCGTTCTCGCTCCGCCGGGCCAAGGTCGCGGCGCGGCGCATGGTCGGCTACGGCCTGCGGTCCTACGGGATCGACGTCATGGGCGTGGTCTCCGGCTATGTCGATCAGATCGTCCTGGTGGCTCTGCTGGCCCCGGCTGAACTGGGCATGTATGTCGTCGCGGCCAGCCTGGCCCGGATGCTCCACATGATCAGCGGCGCCACGTCGACGGTGCTGTTCCCCAAGGTGGCGGCGCAGCCGCTGGATCAGGTAATGAAATACGTCTCGCTCAGTTCGCGGGTGACGACGACGGTCACCGGCCTGATAGCCCTGGCGCTGGGGTTGGCGGCACCCTTCCTGCTGCCGGCGGTCTACGGTCCGGACTTCGCGGCGGCCGCCACTATCTTCCCGATCCTGCTGGCCGAAGCCGTCCTGGCCGGAACGGTCAAGATCATCGGCCAGGGGCTGATGGGGGCCGGACGCCCCGGCACCATCACCCTGGTCCAGGGAGTGGGGCTGGCCGCGGTCATTCCCCTGATGGCCCTGCTGGTGCCGACCTATGGCGTCATGGGCGCAGCGGTCGCGATGCTCCTGAGCACCATGCTTCGGCTGGCCTTCATCGCCGCCAGCTACGAGATCCTGCTGCGCCGCCGGATGCCGGGACTGCTGATCCACCGCAGCGACGTCAGCTTCCTCTACCGCCGGATCATGGGATGAACCTACGCCCGGGACGGAGAGGTATATGGAACACGCATCCCCCATACGGTCGGCCCGATTGTTCCTCCTCTCCAGCCAAAACTACCGGAAATAAATAGGTATGCGGAATAGATCGATTTTTACTCTTCCTGTTCCGAGACCTGGACCTGTAACAAAGTTAAAATAAATAATTACCAGATAGCTAGAAAGGCGAGTTCGTCATGCCGTTCGATAGTAGCGGTTTCCTATCGGAAAAAGCACGCGTCGCTGTGATCCATGACTGGCTCTACACCTTTGGCGGTGCTGAGCGGGTACTGGAACAGATACTCGCTGTATTTCCCAATGCCGATGTCTTCAGCCTCTTCGACGTCCTGCCGGAAGACCAGCGCGGTTTCCTCGGCGGCCGCAAGGTCAAGACGTCCTTCCTTCAGAAGCTGGTGAGGCCCAACAGCAATCACCGCAACTTCCTTCCGCTGATGCCGATCGCGGTCGAGCAGTTCGACCTGTCCGACTACGACCTCGTGATCTCCAGCTCCTACGCCGTCGCCAAGGGCGTGATCACGGGTCCCAGGCAGTTCCATGTCAGCTACGTCCACTCGCCGATGCGCTACGCCTGGGACCTCCAGCACGAGTATCTGCGGAATTCCAAGCTGACCAAGGGCGTCAAGGCCTGGATGGCGAAGCTGCTGCTCCATAAGATGCGGCTGTGGGACATGCGCACCAGCAACAGCGTGGATGCCTATATCTCCAACTCCAACTTCGTTTCCCAGCGGATCTGGAAGCTGTACCGCCGTCCGGCCAAGGTGATCTCGCCGCCGGTCAACCTGGACCGCTTCCGCCTGGGCGACCGCAAGGGCGACTTCTACTTCACGGCGTCCAGGCTGGTTCAGTACAAGCGGATCGACATCATCGCCGAGGCCTTCTCGAAGATGCCGGACCGCCGCCTGATCATCGCCGGCGAAGGGCCGGAGATGAACAAGATCAAGGCGCTGGCCGGTCCGAACGTCGAGATCGTCGGCCATGTCGATGCGTCCCGCATGACCGAGCTGATGCAGCAGGCGAAGGCCTTCGTCTTCGCGGCTGAAGAAGACTTCGGCATCGTGCCGCTGGAAGCCCAGGCCTGCGGCACGCCCGTCATCGCCTATGGCCGGGGCGGCGCCCTGGAAACCGTGCGCGGGCTGGTCAACTCGCCCAATCCGACCGGCATGTTCTTCAACCGGCAGACTGCGGACAGCATCGCCGAGGCGGTCGACCTGTTCGAGCAGATGGCTCACCGGATCACGCCCCAGGCGTGCCGGGCCAATGCGCTCCGCTTCAGCGAGGAGCGCTTCCGCAACGACCTCCTGACCTTCGTGACGGAGGAGTACGACCGTTACTTCCAGCATCAGGACGGCCCGCGGCCGGATGCCACGCCTGAGATCGAGTGGCTGGAAAAGCGGCTTTCCTCCCAGCCCAGCCACGCCGCGTAACCAAGCCGAACAGCCCGCTGAGAGCCGACACCATTTACCTACCCTGGATTTGCAACCTAAAGACGTAACAACTATTGACTGGGCATCCACTGTCATGCCCGAGAGGACGATCATGAACTTGGGTGAAGCAATCAATGGCGCCGTAGCACAACCGGTCCGGCGTCGCACCCCTGCCTCCGCCAGACCTGCCCTGGACAGACCGGCCCTCGACAGCCGCCTGATGGAGCCGGTCGGCCCGGTACCGTTCAACCGCATCTTCCTGACCGGCGAAGAGCGGTCCAGCCTTGCCTCCGTCTGCGAAGGCGGCAACGTCGCGACCGACGGCCGCGCTTCGGCCCGTGCCATCGAAGTCCTGAAGTCCCGGCTGGGATTGCGCCACGTCCTGCTGACCCCGTCCTGCACGCTGGCGCTGGAAGCGATGCCGCGCGTGCTTGGCATCGGCTATGGCGACGAAGTGATCATGCCGTCGTTCACTTTCTGCTCGACCGCCAACGCCTTCCTTCTGGCCGGCGCCAAGCCGGTCTTCGTCGATGTCAGGTCCGATACCCTGACCATGGACGAGGAAGCGATCGAAGCCGCCATCACGCCGAAGACCAAGGCGATCTGCGTCGTGCATTACGCCGGTGTCTGTTCCGACCTGGACCGGATCGCGGAGATCGCGGCTCGCCACGGCATTCCCATGGTGGAGGACGCCGCACAGGGTGTCGGCGCCTACTACAAGGACCGGCCGCTCGGCGGCATCGGCGACCTCGGCGCCTACAGCTTCCACCATACCAAGAACCTGGTCGCGGGGGAGGGCGGGGCCCTTACCATCAACAACCCCGCGCTTGACGACCTTGCCTGCAATTACCGCGACAAGGGCACCAACCGCCGCCAGTTCTTCCGGGGACAGGTCGACAAATACACCTGGGTCAGCCCCGGCTCCTCTCTCGCCATGAGCGAGATCGTTGCGGCCTATCTGGCGCCGCAGCTCGAGGCGATGGACCTGATCACGGCGCTGCGCGGCGCCGCCTACAACTACTACGCCCAAGGCCTCCGCCGGCTGGCGCGCAAGGGCTGGCTGACGCTCCCGACCATCCCCAGCTACGCCCGCAGCAACTACCACATCTTCCACATCATGCTGGAAAGCCAGGAGACGCGGAACCGGCTGCTGGACTTCCTGCGGGCCTGCAACGTCCAGGCGACCACCCATTTCGTCCCGCTGCACTCCGCCCCGATGGGCGTCGCCCATTGCCGGACCGCCGGCGCGCTGCCCGTGACCGAGCATTCGGCCAACTGCATGCTTCGCCTGCCGCTGTTCGCCGACATCTCGCGCGGAGAACAGGACAAGGTCGTCGAGGCGATCCGCACCTTCTTTCTGGGTTGATGGCGGTCGACATGAAAAAGCTGATCAGCGTCTGCATCCCGACTTTCGGGCGCTCGGTCTATCTCCAGACCGCCGTCAGGTCGGTCCTGGAGCAGGACCACCGGCCACTGGAGATTCTGGTCGGCGACGACTCGCCCAACGAGGAGAACGACGCCTTCATCGCATCGCTTCCCCGCGATGAAGGCGTGACGGTGCGCTACCTTCCCAACCCGGTCAGGCTGGGGCAGGCGGACAACGTCAACCGGCTGCTCAAGTCCAGCCGGGGAGACTGGGTCGTCATCCTTCACGATGACGACTACCTTCTCCGCGGCGCGCTGGGCCGGCTGTTCGATGCCGTCCAGAGGTATCCGGACGCGATCGCGGCTTTCGGCTTGCAGGCCGTGGTCGATCAGGACGGCAACTTCGACTGGAAGGCCTCCGCCGCGTCCAACCGCGATTTCGGGCGGACGGCAGAGCTTGCCGGACCCCAGACTTCCCGTCTGGCCAGCGCCGTCAGCGGCCAGTTTCCGAACAACGCCTTCCTGCTGAGGGGCGAGATCGCCCGGCACGTGCTGTACGACAGCTATGGCGAGGTCAAGGATGCCTGCGACTACGATTTCGGCATCCGGGTCGCCTTGTCTCCCGCGGTCGGGACCTTCGTCCTCGTGGACGACTACGTTTCAGCCTACAGGGTCTGGGGCGCTCAGATTTCGAAGAACAGCAGCACCGGCATCGCGGCCCTGCGGATCCTGAAGGCTCTTCAACCGCGCACGCCCGAGGAAGCGGAGGCCATCCGGCGCGCCGTAGCCCGGCACGTTCCGATAGCGGTGAGTGAGTATGCCTGGGTCCACCAGCGCCTCGCCTCGCTGAGGCTACTGTTGTCGTCCTCGTATTGGGAAACCTGCAAGCTTGCTCAGGCACTTTACCACATCATGCTGATCGCCGCCCCCAATATGGCGCGCACCCTGAAATCCCGGCTGCGATCCTGATCCAGTCACCTCGTATTTCAACCACTGGAGCATCCCATGCCGAGCGTGTATTTTCACACTCCGCCCATCGAGACCGATCCTCAGGCAACGACATATCCGCACGTCGTCATAGCTCTCTGCGAGGGCTTGGCGGCGCTCGGCTTCTCCCTTTATGCCGCGCGTCCCTATTGGAGGACCTCGGCGCAGACCAACGAGACCCTGTTCAAATACGACCCGCACGTCGGACCAGACGACTGCGACATCGTGCTGGTCGAATCGGGGCTGGTTCACTACTACGACGGCCTCGAACTGATCCGGAAGCTGAAGCCCAATCCGAATCAGGTCAGGATCTTCATGCACCACACCGATCACAGCAGCGCCGACCAGCGCCGGCTGGTGACGCTCTACGCCGAAAAGTTCGATCTGGTCCTCAGCGCCCACCGGTCGGTGGACCAGACGCTGCCGGGCAACGTCAAGCCGTGGGCGCTGGGGCTGGCGGAGCGCCAGATCCGCGAGCTGACCAACGTGCCGCCATTCGCCAGCCGCGAACGGACGCTGCGCTACAACTTCCGCCACATCGGCAAGATGCAGTCGGTCCGGCAGGCCGCCCAGGACGTCTTCTACCCAATCTCGGACGCCGCACTTCCCGCGACGTTCTCGGCGATGGGGACTCCGGATGAGGCCTACCACAACATGATGTGGAAGCAGACCGGCCGGCGCCACACCCCGGTCTTCTACGAGGAACTGATGTCGGTCACGGCGACCTCGTCGTTCTGCGGCTGGTTCATCCCGTCCTGGCCGCACGATCAGTCGAACCCGCTGTTCGTCCTGCTGTGGCGCCTGATGCGCCGGTTCGACACCCGCAGCACCCGCATCACCATGTGGGATAGCTGGCGCTTCTGGGAAGCGATGGCGGCCGGCTGCGTCAGCATCCATGCCGATTTCGACAAGTACGGCATGGCGCTGCCGGTCAAGCCGGTCAACTGGGAACACTATGTCGGCATCGACTTCGACCGTCCCCAGGACGCCGTCGACCGGATCATCGCCGAACCGGAGGTGCTGGAGCGGATCTCGGCCCAGGGGCGCGCTTTCGCGCTCAAGCATTATAGCCCGGTTCCCGTGGCCGAGCGCTTCCTCGGCCTGATCGGGCGCGAAGTGCCGCGCGCCGACAACGTCCGCGCGATGGCCGGGTAAGCCCGTTCCACAGCGTCGGAGTCAGTACTGCAACCCCGCCGGCTATCAGGCCGGCGGGGTTGCAGCGCTTTGCCTTCCAGCACCTTCTGACCTCGACAGTCTCGCAGTATAGTCCGAACGGGTGATTTTATAGTTTACGTCTTATACGAAATCTCACTATCGTCGAAATATTTCCACGTGGATATCCAATTTGATCGAGAACAAAGTCTATACTGACTGTTCTGTTCGTTACACTGTACGACTTAGATCAATACGCAGGCACATGATGAAAATAGGTTGCCATCGAACGAATGATTACCTTCAGAAGGAATCCGGAAGGCGGCCATATTCATGAAACTGCCGCATCGTCTTCTCATTGTGGTCAGTCTGGCGCTTGTCCCGATATCCGCATTGCAGATTTATTCAGCTTTTTGCCTGGAAAATCAGCAAACGCTTGCGACGTTTGCGGAAGCGCAACGCCTGCTGCAGGTGACCGAAGGCGAGCAGGCCAGTACCATTGCCGGGATCAGGCGCCTTATGGTGACGGTACGGCAGACACCTGTGATCATCGATCAGGACTGGATGCAGTGTCAGGCGATGATGGTTCGCCTGAAAGAAGACTACCCGCCCAACCTTGATCTTTATATCACCGATGCAGCGGGTATCATCACGTGTTCGACGAACTCGTCGGCAGTCGGCATAGACATATCCATGCGGGAGCATGTCAAAGCCGCTTTGGCCGGAACCGAGTTCTTCATCGGCGGACAAATACTGCCTCGAACCAAACAAGATTTGGCGCTGCCGTTTTCGATCCCCTACTGGAATTCAAAAAGCGGTGCCGTTTCGGGTACCGTGACTGCCCTGCTCAATCTCAAATGGCTTGACGATTATCTGGCTGCCAAGCCGTTGCCGCCATCTTTCACGATGACCGTTGCTGACCGGGATGGACTGATAATCACTCAGATCCCACACGCACCCAGCGGGCTGGGCAGCAAGCTTCCGGCTTCGTTCATGTCTCTACTGGGCCGGAACAGCCAGGGTATCGACAACATAATTTATCCGGACGGTACGGAACGCCTGGTAGCCTATTCGCCTGCTTCCGTCGGGCAGCAGGGCCTGTTCACCGCCCTGACCATCGACAACTCCATCGCACTGCATCAGATAAAGAACGATCGCAACATCGCATTGCTGATACTGCTTACCCTGACGGCCGGAACGGCGATCGCCATCATCTGGGCAGGCGACCGTTACGTCAAGGAACCGGCGGAGAAGCTCGCCGACGTGGCCCTCCGGCTGCGGGCCGGCGATCTTGGCGCCCGCGCGGACATCGCCCCTTCCGCCGGCGAGTTCGCGGCCCTGGCGGATGATTTCAACGCCATGGCCTCGGCGCTGGATATGCGTGAGCGAGCCCTGCAAGCCAGCGAAAGCCAGCACCGGGCGGTCTTCGAAACGGCGGTGGACGCCATGGTGGTGATCGACGATGCCGGCACCATCCAGACCGTCAATCCCGCCGCCGCCGATACCTTCGGCTATTCCAAGGACGAACTGGTCGGCAGGAACGTGTCTGTCTTGACAGGCGACGAGCATCGCGGCCTGCACGATAGTTATGTCAGCAATTATCTGCGAACGGGCACCCGGCGGATCATCGGCATCGGCCGCGAAGTCCAAGGATGCCGCAAGGACGGTTCGCTGTTTCCGCTGGAGCTGTCGATCGCCGAATGGCGCGGGCGGAACGGGCAGAAGTTCTTCACGGGCATCATGCGCAATATCTCCGCGCGCCGCGCCGCCGAACGCGAGGTGGAGGAGGAGCGCAACCGTCTGCGCCGGATCGTGGAGGGAGCTCCCTTCCCCGTGATCGTGCATGCCGAGGACGGGGAAGTCCTGCACATCAGCCGAACATGGCTGGACATCACCGGCTATAGCCGGGAAGAACTCGCCACCATGGACGATTGGGTGGAACGGGCCTACGGTCCGGAGAAGAGCGCAGCGGCAACCGCCAGCAAGACGGATATCGAACGGCTCTTCTCGCTGGACAAGCCGATCGACGAGGGCGAGTACATGGTTCGGATCGCCGAAGGGAAGGCCCGCATCTGGGCATTCCGCTCCGCTCCGGTCGGCGAGGACAGGAGCGGCCGCCGGCTGGTGATGAGCATGGCTGCGGACATTACGGAACGGCGGGACGGAGAGGAGCGCATCAAGCTGCTGATGCGGGAAGTCGATCACCGCGCCAAGAACGCTCTCATGGTCGTCCAGTCCATCGTCCACCTGTCGCGTTCCGATGACCCGGTCAAGTTCTCACAAGCGGTCGATGGACGCATCCAGGCGATGGCTCGTGCCCATTCCCTGCTGGCGGACGCCAAATGGTCCGGAGCGGACCTCCAGCGCCTGCTGACCGACGAG
>JAESFM010000230.1_pt1 | contig 15139 bp, 18 predicted proteins | sample 9266171 | NCBI WGS metagenome assembly JAESFM01 (sample SAMN14505069, study PRJNA617099) | algae metagenome | isolation source: Hassallia sp. WJT32-NPBG1 and co-occurring heterotrophs from well developed... | place: USA: Mojave Desert, Joshua Tree National Park, California | collected 2006-06-22
GGCGGATGTGGCACAGCCTGAGGGTGAAACGGCTTGGTCTCGACACCCAAATCCGTAAACGCAATCAGCCGCTTACGCTACATCCGCCAGCCGATATCCCGACGTCCGATGAATAAGACGGGCTAGCTCGGTCATGTCTGCCATAGCCGCGAGAGCGCCCGCCTGCTTGCCAGGTTCCCTCAGGCTTCACCGGCCTGATCTGGGCGTACTCAGCGCATGCTAGGCGCAGCAGGACCGTAGTTTTATCGCCTTTCCGAAGCGGCCGAGGGGCGTTCGCCGTCGACGACGCGCGTCAACCGTGGGCTTCAAGGCACACACATCCGAGCAAGCCAACTTTATCGAACGCTGCCCTGTGACACGCCAACCGGCGCCGCTGTCCGCCCGCCGTCAACGACGTACTGCGCGCCGGTGATGTTGCTGGCGAGATCGGAGCATAGGAACAGAACCAGGTTCGCCACCTCCTCTGCCGTGCCATAACGCCGTAGCGGGATCGAAGCCGCATACCGCTCCTCGACGCCGTCCGGATTGTTCGGTGATACCTGCTTGGCGATGTCCTGCACCATGCGCGTGGCGATCGGACCCGGGCAAATCGCATTCACGCGGACACCAAGCGGGCCGACCTCGCCTGCCGCGACCTTGGTCAATCCAATGACGGCATGCTTGGAAGCCACGTATGCTGGCATTCCCGCAGTTCCGACCAGCCCCGCGATTGAGGCCGTGTTCACCACAGCCCCGCGCTGCTGCCGGATCATGACCGGCAGAACATGCCGCAATCCGAGGAAAGCACCCTTGACGTTTACCCCCATCACCGCGTCAAAAACCGCCTCATCGTACTCTGCCGTTGGCGTGACCCGCCCCTCGATGCCGGCATTGTTGTGGAAACAGTCGATCGCACCGAACGCATCGATCGCCGCCTCGACATAGCCTTGCACATCGACGGACCGCGTCACGTCCGCCTGGCGGAAGATTGCTGCATTCCCGATCTCGGCTGCCACCGCGGCGCCCGCCTCGGCATCAAGGTCGACGACGACCACCCTCGCTCCACGTTTTGCAAAACCCAGCGAGACGGCTCGGCCGATCCCGTTGGCGCCACCGGTCACGACGGCGACCTTGCCGCTGAAATCCATGATGTTCTCCTCCCTGGCGCACTCACTTCCGACGCAAAGGCATGCTGGCTGCTCGCAGTCGGAGGAGCAAGACCGGCAGAAAGTCTGAGCGTTGCCTCCAAGCGACCTCGTCAAGCAACTAGCGTTGCCAATTCGAATAAGGGTGACATGCGCGGCAACAACCCGGGCGCCTACCGCCGGCCCAAAGCACCAGCCTCGCGCAGCGTTCGGATTTCCGCCGGCGTGTAGCCAAGCTCGGATAAGATAGCATCCTCATCCCCGGCGAGGTTTGGCGGCAGCCTTGCAGGCGATTTGGCCTCGCCTGCGATGTGCAGCGGGCTGTCCACCGTCCAGCCCCCGGCGACCGTTTCGCGGATGGCACCAGTCGCGCGCGGCTGGTCTGCCGCCGCTGCCTCCGCTGTGGTCGCCACGGCATCAAAGGTCAGGCCGGCGGCATCCAGCAGCGGCCGCCACTCGGTCAGGGTGCGAGACGCGAAGGCGGCATCAAGCACAGCGACCAGCGCCGACGCATGCGTCCGACGTAAGGTTTGGCTGGCGAAGTGCGCGTCGTTGCCCCAGTCCGGTTGGCCGAGCACCTCCAGCAGCGCCGGCCATTGCCGCGTCTCGTTGAGCAGCGCGAGCAGAAACCAGCGGCCGCAGCCAGCTTGGTAGAGGTTCACCAAGGCGTTCGGCGCTTGGTCGCGCGGTGGCCGGGGAACGAACTGTGCCCCGTCCAATGCCGCTTGCACCATGAAACCGTTGGACCAAAGGCCTGCATCGAGGAGCGAGACGTGCACGAACCCGCCTTGCCCTGTTCGTTCCCGGCGGTAGAGCGCCGTGACGACGGCGCCGTAGAGGGCGAGGCCGGCCGGATGATCTCCCATACCGGCGACCGAGCGGGCGGGCGGGGCACCGGCATCAGACTTGACGAGGTCCATCAGGCCGCTGCGGGCCCAGTAGGCGGTAGCGTCGAAGCCGGTCTTGTCCGCCTCCGGCCCGGTCTCGCCATATGCGGTAAGCGCCGCATAGATCAGCTGCGGGTTTAGTGCCGCCAGGGTATCAGGACCGATACCAAGGCCGGTACGCAGCCTGGGCACTGTATTAGTCACGAAGACGTCGGTGGAGATGATCATCCGATGCAGCACCGCCTGGGCGTCGGCGCGCTTGAGGTCCAGCATGAGACCGCGCTTGCCCCGGTTGTCGAGCATCCAAGGGTAGTCTGTCTCACTTCGTGGCTGGCCAGGGGCGGTAGCCAACATGCGGTAGGCGTCACCTCCAGGTGGCTCCAGCTTGATGACGGTGGCGCCGAAATCGCCCAGGATGGTGGCTGCTGAAGGGCCTGCCACATAGGTGGCAGCGTCGATCACCTTGAGGCCTGCGAAGATCCCGGCCATCTATGGCGCCTCCCCGTTCCTGCTGCTATGCTGCGGTAGGAACGGTCAGCGCGGCAACTACACAGGAATAGGCACAGCCTTACCGTATCGTCCGGGATTTACATGGACGCTGTTTCGTCGAGCGGCAGCCGCATGACACCGTCCCCAACCGTGATCACACCGACCTCTACGACCCGCGCGGTGATGCCACCGTGGTTGCGGACAGCATTGTAACCGCCCGGTCCGAACTCCTCCTCCATGCGCGAGCACGGATGGCACTCGCCGCTCCATTCCAGCAGCGCGCCGCCAATGCGAAACCGTCTGCCCTTCAAGGCGAACAGGTTGAGGCCGGCGACCACCAAGTTTCGCCGGAGCTGTTGCGGCTCCACGGCGGGCCGGCCGAGAAAGCTGGCGATGGCGGTGAGATGCTCTTGCGCAACTACCGTTACCTGGCGCGCTCCGTCTCCGGCTCCACGCCATCGGTCGCCTTCAAGCCCACGCCCTGGTTCAAGCCTTGCCTCGTCGACGCTCACCATCGGTGCCCGGCGCGCCGGGCGTAGCCCGATCCAGACCAGCCGTCCCGGCGCCATCGGAGCGTCAAATAGGCGCGCCAGCGGCGAGCCGGCGGGCGGGCGGAAAGAAACTTCCCTGACGATGATTCATGCCGGTCAATCTACCCCACGCTGCACTATCCGGCTTCCCTTCCTGCCGACATAGAGCGAATGGTCGTTACGCGCCCCTGGGAGCCCAGACGCACTGCCTCGACCGGCTTCTCGGCGGGGCTCTGGCCAGTAGCACCCAGATGGTTGGGTGCTGCACCAGGAGCCCGCCATGACGCCTACCCCGACGCAGGCCGCGATCCTCACTGCGGCGCTGCAAGACCCGCAGCACATTGTGTCCCCGCCGGCTCGGCTCGCCCCGGCGCCGCGCGACGCCATCCGCCGGAGCCTCCTCGCCAAGGGCCTGATCGAGCCGGCAGCGCTTGATCAGCCGGACGAGAGCACAGCCTGGACGGTGAACGGTGTCCCCGTGAACTACCGCCTGGCCGAGGCAGGCCTGCGCGCTGCTGTAGGGACAACCGACGGGGGCGCCCCGGCAGATGCCACTACGATGGCCCCGCACGCGCCTGAGGCTCACGAGGCCGCCCTGCTGGCTCAGGAGCCGCCCGCTGCCCCCGCTAAGGCCTCTCCGGCGGTAACGGCCCGGCATGGGCTGCGCACCGCGGCAATGGCCGTGCTGGCCGCCTGGGACGACGAGGAGGCTCGAGAGGCGCGCCTTCCCGATGCGGTCGCCGCTCTGCGCGCCGCTCTGCGCGCCGCCCTCGCCGGCAAGCCTACCCGGCCGCCGAGCGGTCCGGCCCAATCTCGCAAGCCGCGCGAGGGCACAAAGCAGCAGCAGGTGCTCGCCATGCTGCGCCGGCCGGAAGGCGCCACCGTTGCCCAGATCGCGGAGGCGACCGGCTTGGCAGGCCCACACGGTCCGGGGCTTCTTCGCCGGGCTGAAGCGGCGCCAGGGCATCGCTGTCGAGGCTGCAGAGCGGGTCCACCAGGTTGGCGCCGGTAAGGAGGGCGCCAAGGGCAGCTACACCGTCTACCGCATCGCGGAGGCGGGCTGATGCGGCCGGCGCTGCCAGGCTAGCGGTCGGGCTTTATCGGGTCTCTACCGCCGAGCATGGCCAGAGCGGCCTCGGGCTGGAGACGCAGCAGGCCAGTGTCCGGGCTATGTCGGGGCCCAAGGCTGGACGCTGGTTGCCGAATACTCCGACGTGACCAGCGGCAAGGACGACCGCCGGCCGGGCTTCCTGGCAGCGCTGGTCCGTTGCCGGCAGCTGGGTGCCGTACTGGTCGCGGCCCGGCTCGACCGGATCACCCGCCGCGCCCACACCCTCTCCGGCCTGCTGGAAGAGGGCTATCAGATCCAGGCCGCCAACATGCCGGGCGTCGATGACCTGATAATGCGGATTTACGCCGCTATGTCGCAGAAGGAGCGCGAGCTGATCAGTGAGCACACCACGGCTTATCCACTAACTGGGAAAGGCCACTGCGAGCCTGTCAAGCACCGCCTGCTCGGCGGCAGATACCCTTCGGCCAAGTCCGAGGACTCCTCCGGTGGCCTCGGCCACACGTCGGGCGCGGCCGAGCAGTTCGTCCCGCAATGCCTGCCTGCCCGCCTCGTCGAGGCTGGTTGAGACGACGCGCGCGTAGTCCGCCCAGGCGGAGAGCAGTCCGGGCGGCGGCGGCTCGCGGAGCCATGCGTTGAGCAGGTCGCGCGCCGCGCCCACCTCGCCCACGCCTGCCTCGGCGGCACCGGCGAGCACGGCCTCGCGCTCCCTCGCGTCGAGCGACTTGTCCGCCCAGGCGACCGCCACTAGGGGCACCAGCGAGAGCGCGGCGAGGGCGCCGCCGCCCACGCCGAGCGCGGCGAGCTTGCCGAGCAGCGCGTCGTCGGCGATGCCCGACACTGTGGCGAGTGCGTCCTGTCCGGACTTCCCCGCATCCGTCTGCCGCAGATCTTGGAGCAGCCGCTCGTTCTCCGTGGCGAAGAATGCCTCCTCCAACGCTCGCCTGCGGTCGCCCAGGAACTCGTCGCCCATGCCGTCCTCCGCTAGGTAATAGATCGCGCATACATCGGAGTGGCGCGCTCGGCAACCTCCAGGGGCGAGCGCCGCGTTTTCGACCGCTGGCGGGCGCTCGGGTCGCTTCCCGCGGGAACGCCTCGCTTCGCTTCCGGTCCTAGCCCAGGGCGAAGGCCATTGCGACGACGAGGTCGCGCGCGCGGCCGGTGGCCTCGCCGTCAGCCACCCACAGGTCCTGGAGCGGTTGTTGCCGAGCATTCGCCTGCCCGCGCCGACGATCTGGCTTAAGTGGAGCAACAGGGCCGCAGCGGAGGGAACGGGCTTCGCGCCGCCGCGCGAGGACGGCATCCTGGCCGTGATTGACGGCCCCTCGGTGATGATTGGTGCCTTCCTGTCCTCGGTCGCCGGTTCACCGAAGCGCTTCACTGTTAACCTGATCGTCCTCCGCGATGTCATGCGGGACTGGAAGGGTGAGATCACCTACGGCTTCGTGCCACTCCCCTTTGGCTTTGTTTGCGACACTGAAAGCCCTCTGCCGCCCGAGGCCTTTGCCGACGAGATCGCGCTGGCCGGACGGATCTGCACGTCGACTAACGTCCTATCCAACAAGCTGCTCGGCCCTGCCATGATCGGCTCGCTGGCCGCGATGACTGCGGGTGATCCAGAGTTCTTCGATGCTAGGCCAGATGCAGGCGGTTATCAGGAGCACCGTTTCCTTTACGATAGAGAAGGACAACTGATGCTTTCGGAGGCGGCGATGGAGCGCCTCGACATACACGCGAGGAGCTCGACGCTCGCTTTGCCGCAGCGCGCCGCGTCTGCACGCATGCAAGTCACCGCTTCGCCTATTACGGGGGCGAGACTTGGCGCCCGATCCAGGGGCAGCGTGGCCCCGAAGGCGAGCGACATCCTCGCCAACATCGCCGTGTTCACAAACATGTACTCGAGCACCTTCGGCTTTCTTGTTGCTGTCCTCGCAATGATGGCGAACCCCAAGATCGTCGATGGTTCGGATACGCAGCGGGCGGGCAACCGCCGCTCTGTCGGCGCGCGCAGTCTGCCCTATCTTGGGAGCCGGGTCTTGAAGTTGCGCCTGAAGCGGAAGGCCGCAGTCACCGCCGCCGTGCGGAGCGCCGTCCATCGCCAGGCGCCCCGCCTGCATGACGTCGATGGGCACTGGCGAACATCCCATCGGCGCGGTTCGGCGGGGCTCTGGTCAGTAGCACCCGGATCAGCGGGTGCTGCACCAGGAACCCGCCATGACGCCTACCCCGACACAGGCCGCGATCCTCGCCGCCGCGCTACAGCACCCGCAGCACCTCGTGACCCCGCCGGCCCGGCTTGCCCCGGCGCCGCGCGACGCCATCCGCCGGAGCCTCCTCGCCAAAGGCATGATCGAGCCGGCCGCGATTGAGGCGCCGGACGAGAAGACGGCCTGGAAGGTGAACGGCGTCCCCGCACATTATCGTCTGGCCGAAGCGGGCCTGAGTGCCGCCACGGGGAGCGCCGACGCGGGCACCCCGGCAGAAGCCCCTACGATGACCCCACATCTACCTGAGGCTCCCAATGCCGCCTCGTTCGCCCAGGAGCCGCCCGCTGCCCCCACTGAGGCCTTTCCGACGTTACCGGACCGGCAAGGGCTACGCGCTGCGGCGGAGGCCGTGCTTGCCGCCTGGGACGACGCAGAGGCCCGACAGGTGCGCCTGCCCGATGCGATTGCCGCTCTGCGCGTCGCCCTCGCCGGCAAGCCCACTCGGACAGCGCGCGATCCGGCTCGGCCTCGTATGCCGCCCGAAGGCACCAAGCAGCAGCAAGTGCTTGCCATGCTGCGCCGGCCGCAGGGCGCCACCGTCGCCCAGATCGCCGACGCCACCGGATGGCAGGCCCACACGGTCAGGGCTTCTTCGCTGGACTGAAGCGGCGCCAGGGCGTCGCTGTCGAGGCTGCCGAGCGGGTCCGGCAGGTCGGGCCAGGTAAGGAAGGCGCTAAAGGCAGCTACACCGTTTACCGCATCGTCGAAGCCGGCTGATGTGATCGGGGCTACACCGAGCTACCCGGCTCGCGGTGGGGCTCTACCGGGTTTCGACGGCCGAGCATGGCTTCACCAGTCAGGCGACGATCGCGCGGGCGTTGGCGGAGTGTAGGGCACTGGACAGAGTGTATTCCACTTCTCCTTTCCGCATTAGGCTGGGCGTCCGGTGATACGCTTCCAGGGAGGACGAGTGCATGGGCGATGAATCTAAGCTTGTCTTCTCACCCCTTAGTAAGCGCGTGACGCGCGACGGGATCACCGTCGACGTACGGATCTACCGCGGTAAGGACGAGGAGGGCTGGCTGCTGGAAGTGGTTGACCACCTCGGTGGGTCGACAGTCTGGAATGATCGTTTCCCGACTGATGTTGAAGCTCTGCAGGAGGCAATGGCGACCATCGAGGCTGACGGCATTGCTTCCTTCGCCGCTGCGGAAGCTGAAAGCGGACAGCCTACCATCCATTGATGAGCCCGAGCTTGCTCGCCTTTAGCTCAGCTTTGGGTTCCGTAGTCCAATAGTGCGCGCAGGCCGCCCCGATTTTGATCGTTCCAACGCACCCGCATTGAGATCGTAAAATCCGCCTCGGGGCGTGTCGCTCGCAATCGCCACACCATCGGGGCTGCCTCATCTGCCGACAGCCCGCTGCTATGCCAGCCGTCCCCTATCCTGATTGCCTGCCCCAAGGCTGGCTCTGAGCTACCCAGAATCAGAGTGGAAGCTGACTGACTGGCATTGAGGGTCACGGCCATCTCTTTGATTGGGGCCAAGATATAGCGGCTCTTGAACGTCACCGGATCCTCGGACCAGACGGCCCACATCATGGCGATCCCCTTGTCGAATCGCCGGCCTCGTTCCTCAATGGGCACGCCGCGTGCCGAGAACTCCTCCTTCAGCCAGCAGAAGCTCGATTTCCAAATCGATAGAATCAGGGGATTCAGTCAGAGTTTTCGATAGAGGCACGGCGGCGTATAAGCGCAAGGTCATTCTTATTGGAGAAGCTCCGATGGCCAAAACATCGCCAAGCCGGTCTCGCACACAGCAGACCCCGAAGCCCAAAGCGCAGGAAGAAGCGCTAGAGACTCACCGGGACGAGAGCGTTGAGCAGCCATCATTTATCAAGTCACTAGAAGGTCTGAATATCGGCGAGCTTCGTCGGGTAATAGCCTTTGCCGAGGCGCGAATTAGCGAGCGCGAAGCGAGTGAAAAAGCGGCAACCCGGGAAGAGCTACAGAAGCTAGCACAGGAGCGTGGGTTTAGCATGACCGATCTTTTCGGTGAGCTTGCGCCGCATGCCACCGAAAAACGGGGGAGAAAATCTGGTGAGACAGGAAAGTCGCAGCGGCCGCCCGTGGAAGCCAAGTACAGGGGCCCCAATGGGGAGCTGTGGAGCGGACGGGGAAGGATGCCAAAATGGCTCCATGCTGCTGAGGCTGAAGGCAAGGCGAGGGACAGCTTCCTGATAGAGACCGAATAGCCGCTATGAGTTTTTCGGCGGCATGCTCCGGCACACAATGTCCGCTGCTGCTTCCCAGGCGCCAACAAGGCCGGCGCCAAGGGCAGCCATTACCGCCTCCCGTGTCGCCGAGGCTTGCTGAGGCCATGAACCTGTTGAGCAACAGCCGGCCGGGACCGCGATATACGGTGGGGCTCTACCGGGTATCCGCCGCCGAGCAAGGGCACAGTGGCCTCGGATTGGAGGCGCAGCAGGCCAGCGTGCGAGCCTGCGTCGCGGTCCTCAACTGGACGCTGGCGGCCGAGTACCAGGACGTGGCCAGCGGCAAGGACGACCACCGGCCGGGCTTCCAGGCGGCGCTTGCCCGCTGCCGGCAGCTCAGCGCGGTGCTGGTCGCCGCCCGGCTGGATCGGATCACCCGCCGAGCTCACACCCTCTCTGGACTTTTGGAAGAGGGCTACGCGATCCGGGCCGCCGAATGCCGGGCGCCGACGATCTGATGATGCGGATCTACGCCGCCATGGCGCAGAGGGAGTGCGAGCTGATCAGTGAACGCACGCGAGCCGCTTTGGCAGTCGCCAAGGCCCGAGGGACGGCGTTGGGCGGCAACACGGGCTACCGGCCACCCAGAGCCCTGACGCCACCGCAGCGGCCCAAGCGCGACACCTGGCGGCGGAGCGAGCGGCGCACCGGCTGGCGCTTGAGGTGGAGCGGCTACGCAGCGAGAGCGTGGTCGGTCAGGCGGCGACGGCGCGGGCGCTGACGGGGCGAGGCGTACTGACTCCAAAAGGTCATGCGGTCTGGACGCACACGACCGTACAGCGGGTGATGGCCCGAGCCAGTCGCTGACCTTGCTTCGGTCTCGAGACGTTGGTTCCCCTCCGAGGAAGGGTCAGGCTAGCGTCGAGGCGCGCGCCACGGAGGAACCCATGGAATACATGTGCGACGTTGCAGGAGGCAGCGCTTGGTTTCGTATCCTGTCCGAGGCCGAGGCGGTACGGGAAGCTGAGCTTATGCGGCATGCGGTCGAGAAGCATTTCCGGCGCGCGTACGAGGCCGCCTCTGAAACTTTCGATACAACCGGGATACCCTACATCGAGCAGGATATCCGCCGCGCCACCCATATCCGACGCACGATGCCGGTGTTCCTGACATTGCGCGACGATGAGGGGCGCCCGCTTGTAACGGCCATGCTGCCACCGCCGGGCCGGACGCAGCGGGAACTACGCCCCGTCGTTGTCGGTCATGGCAACAGTGATCCCTACCCCGCTCATGGTGAGGCGATCGCCGCCCTTGGGGTTCGCTTCGGCATGAGGCTGGACCGGGCACAATGCTATCCCTACGGCCGGGCCTAGGCTCGGCGCTGGGCAGAGGGTTGGCTCCAGTCGTGGGTTCGCTACCGATCAGGCGTATGGCGCCGGAGGAAGGCGACGACGCGCGCCTCCTGCGTGGCCAGCTGCTCCGGGCCGCGCCAGTCGGCGAGGACCTCGACCCCGGGCAGGAGGCTGGCCAGTTCCGCACTGGTGGCGGCGGGATGCGGCACGTCGCTTCCGGGCAGCAGCATCGTCGGCACGGGGCAGGCGCGGGCGAAGGCGCGATCGACCGAGAAGACGAAATCGCCGCTCCACATAGTCCAGCCGAAGGCGTCGATGGCGCCGCCGTCTAGTCCGGCCGCGCCTCGCGCTGCTCTCGGCTCCAGGTGGCATGGCTGTCGGGGAAATATTCCGGATGCTCCGGATGCAGGCCGATCGGGTTCTGCAGCACCGCAGCGACGACACGGCTCGGCGCCGTCTCCGCCACCTTCAGGCAGAAGCTGCCGCCGATGCAGCCGCCGAGCACATGGAACCGCTCGAAGCCCAGATGGTCCATCAACGCCAGGTGATCGGCCGCGTAGGTGTGCCATCCATGATCAGCCTCGATCCCGGCCTGAGACTTCCCGGCATTGCGCTGGTCCATGGCGAACGCCGTGAAGCCTGCCGCAGGCAGCGCCTGCGTCCAGTCGACCCAGGGTCGAGGCGGGCTTCCGAATGGAGACGACCACATCTCCATGCGGGACCGCAGCCCGCCTGGCGCAAACAGCAGCACGGGGAAGCCGGATCCATAGGCCTGGTAGGCGATCCAACCGTCTGGCCGATTCAAGATGGGCATGGGGTCCTCCCGTTTGCTCGATTTTGCCCCTGCCCCGCGATCCGGTGTCAAATCAGCGGTGGCTCATAACTGGCCAGAGTTGCCGCGATCCGCTGCTGCCCGCCGTCGTGCCTCCTCCTCAATCAGCGGCCAAGGCCAGGCGGGATGAGCCGCCAGCACGCGTTCCATTAACGCGGCCACGAGAGCTCGCTCCGATCGCATCGTGCGCAGTGCCAAGGGATCGAAGCGGGCGGTTCTTCGGGAGCGAGCTGGGGGCGGATCGTGGGGCATGGCCGAAGACTAGAACGATTCATGAGCATGCTGTCAGCGCCAAGCGTAAAGCGGCAGCGTTTGTCCCCGATATCCACAGGCGCCGCAGACCGACCGCCTCCGGGTGCGCCGTTCGGCAGCGCCCAAGCGCCTCGCACACGCTGTTACATTCTGCCCCGAGATCAAGGCAGTTCCGCCCCGATCCCGCCGTGACCTGAGCGCCACAATGCCTCGTCGGACATCCCGATCCGGAGAACACCATGCGTAGCCTTCTCGTCGCAGCCACCCTTGGGCTCGGACTACTATCGGCCGGCACCATCCCCGGCACCGCTGCGGCGACGCCATACAGTGCCATGAGGCCAGCCGGGCTAGCGGAGCAAGTCGCACCGATCTCGCCTCTGCACTACCAGCTTGGCTACCACCACCGCGATTACCGGCCGCGCTATGCTCCGCCGCCTCACCACTGGCACGGGTACGGGCGGCCACGGCATGACCACTTCTCACGCCACCACCGGCCTTACGGGTACGGGCCGCGGTACTCGTACCAGGATGGACCGCGGTACTCCAATCAGCACGGCTCCCGCTATTAGTGTGGCCCGCTAGCCGGATGATACCCAATGGTGCAGCGTGGCACGCTCGGGTCACGGACCGCTAATCGGGACAGGCAGTCGGAGCACCATTTCCGGCGCTGACAGTGTCGCGTCCCAGTTAGCGAGATGTGGTAGCGCTCGCCCTGCGGGCCGTGCAGGGCAATGCCGGCGTGCAGTTCCGCTGCACGCTCTGGGCTCGCTCGCCGCCGCGCAGTCGTCCGGCGTTCGAAACGCGTCGATCCCAGCCCGCAGGCAGCAATACCGCGCAGCTCGAACGGCTGCCCAGCGCCTCCCACGCTAGCCTGACCCGGGCAGCGGAAGCTCGAGCGCGCCATCGTCCGGGTTCTCGAACAGCACGAGGATCCGGATCGGGCGCTCCTCCTCGGTAAGCACGGCGATCCCCTCCGCCTTCGCCCTGCGGTTCGTCGGATGGCCGACGGCCGCGACCGGGCTTGGCGCGCCCCAGTCCGCGGCGTCAATGGGCCGTACCGCGTGGAGGCTGAAGGGTCGGTCCTGCCCTTGGGCCGGGCCGCTCAGGATGAGCAGCCTACCGTCGGGTAGCGCTGCCATGTCGCGGATCCCCACCCGGTCACCCAACGCGATGCGGTGAGCGCTAAGCGGTACCGCAGCCCGCGGCTCCGGCGCCGGAGTGAAGAGCGCGCCCGGTGCCACGCTCAGCACGGTCGCGTGGTCGGTCGTCGGCGCCCGCAGGCCGAGGTACAGCCGGTCGCCGACGACGGCCGCCCCCTCCAGGTCGACCCCGTTGCCTTCCGGCGACAGCGGCGCGTGGTAGTGCGCCCGCGTGGCCGGATGCGCCGCCAGCACAGGCCCCAGGCGCCAAGTCAGGTCGACCTCTGGCCCAGCCGCTAGCACCCGCACGCGCGCGACGAACTGCGTCGACAGCTTTATCCGCGGCGGGACCCCGTCCTCCGAGTCGCCTCGGGAGCAGGAGTGTGACCCAACCACGTAGTAGGTCCCGCCCTCGTCGGGTCTGGGCGCCCACGCGATCGCCTCGCCGTCGAACTCGTTGTACCTCGCATGCCGGCCGCCGGCGCACGCCCCGGCGGATGACTGGTCGTCGTACGCGCGCGCCGGCGGGGCGGCTCCCAAGAGCTCAATGAAGCCTTCCGCCTCGGTCACGGGCTTGAGGCTGTGCCCGTCGTAAGTCGCCCACTGAACGAAGATCGCCTCGTCATTGACCACCAGGCACCGGAACCGGCCCTGGCCCGCCGGTCGGCAGGAAATCCCACTCAGATCTTTCGCCGGTTTGGTCTCTCCGGAAGCCTTGCGCTCAGCCACGAAGCCCGAGGCCACCGTCCTATTCTGAGGCTCGGCGGCCTGCGCGCAGGCACCGGGACCAGCCGAGGCGGCGGCGAGCGCCACGGCCGCGCCGAAGAATATGCGTCGATACTGGGGACCTTTGCGCATCGAGGGCTCCTGGCGAGATGAGCGTCCGCAAAGACTACGCACCGAGGAGCATGTGTCGGAAGCCCTGCCGGTGAGGCCACGAACAAGGTGGGAGGCCGAGCCTTGCGAGGGAGCCTCGGGGCGGTAGGACACCAGGGTTCCGGCATGGGATTTGGCAAGAGGGTCGACAGTCGGCGGATGCGTCACGACAGCGCCGGGCGCGAGCCGGTCACCCGCCCCTGCCAATAGCGATGGGCCGGACCACCTGCCACGGCCGAGGTCAGCTGAGCGCCAGCTCGGCACGCCTGACCCCTGTTCACCACCGATCAACGGTCGTTGGTCGCTGGTGAACGACTGCGCAAACGCTGCACCTACTGCGCCATTTGCAGGTCGGCGTGGTCCGAAACGCTCCCATCCTGCGCCGGCGCTTCCGTTCGCCACCGCGAGCGCCACGGTAGCATTGCCCCTCTGCTCTGGCTGCAACCTTGGTCAGGTCGCTGCACCTCCTGAGCGGCCGCGACACTAGGGCAACTCCATGCGTTACCACCGTACCGGGTGCCTCCTGATGGCAAAGGGCCAGTAATGGGTGCGGTTGAGTTCGTTGCACTGCTGTTGGCCGGCGTCGGACCGATGCTGGCCTTGGCGCGGTGGTCGGGGCTTCCTCCCACAATCGTTCTCTTCGGCGCTGGCTTGACCGTAGGTCTGCTGCCTGGGCCGGCGCCTATCGTAATGGAACCCGACCTAGCTATCGGCCTGTTCCTACCGCCCATTATCTATGCTGGCACGGTGCGGATCACGCCACACCTGCTGCGTCATACTCTACTTCCGGGCGTGGCGGTCGGCGTTGTGGTTGCCCTTGTCACTGTGCTCGGCGTCGCCACGCTTTCCCGATGGGTGCTTCTGCCTGACCTGGGGTGGACCGCCGCGGTACTGTTGGGTGTTGCCGCTGCGCTCTTCGACACGCGGCTCTTCCAGGAGGCAGACTGCCAGCCGCATGTCCCGCGCGCTCTGGCCGACAGCTTGAAGGCGCGCGAGATGGCCTCGCGTATTGTGGCATTGACCGTGCTCGCCCTGGCATTGAGCACACTCCGGAAGGGCGAACTACCGGCATGGGGTGACGCAGCCCTGACCATATCCTGGCAGTTGTTGGGCGGCGCCGTGGTAGGCGCCGCGATCGGCCGGGCTGTACTTTGGCTGCGCGACCGAGCGGGGCCTGCTCCCATTGAGATCGCAGTCTCCCTTGCTACCCCCTATCTCGGTGCCTTGGCAGCGCGCAGCCTTGGGCTTTCCCTCGCAGTAGTGGTGATCACGGCGGCGCTGGTGGTTTCTGCTGCCCGGGTGGATCGGGAGACAGGAGAGGCGCGGTCTTCGGCCGAGGCACGGATCAGCGCCACGGCTTTTTGGGAAGAGGCGAGCCTGCTTGTCTCCTCGGTGCTGTTCTTCCTCGCGGGTCTCGCCCTGCCGGAGGCGCTGGCCGGGCTCGGTGGCTGGCCCGCTTGGCAGGCCGTGATGGCGTCGGCAGGCATTCTCGCCCTGGTGCTAGGCATCCAATGGATTGGCTCCTTTGCCTCCACACGCTTACCGCCGCTGCGCAACGCGCTAGGCGGGGAGGATGTCCGGGGCCGAGTGGCCGCAGCGGGGGTGATGGCCTGGGCCTCCACGCGCTCAGTGCTCGGCCTGATCGTGGTGCTCTCCGTCCCTGTAAGCTGGCCAAACGGGGAGCCTTTTCGAGAGCGTAGCCTTCTGCTTGTTGTTGCAGCCGGGGTGATACTGAGTTCCGTAGTGTTGCAAGGGCTGACGCTACGTCGGGCTGTTCGCGGCACGGAACTCAGTGGGAGTGGTCAGGCCAAGCACGAGGAGGGGCGGGCCCGCCACGCCGCGGCCGAGGCGAGGCGTGAAGTTGGGCAGGACTCAATGCATCCAGAGGGCGTCGCTGCGGAGCGACGCGCACTGGTTGGGCTCAGAGAGCGTGACGAGATCGGTGATGAGGCATTGCGCCATTTATTGCGTGAGGCTGATCTGCGCAAGCATGCCGGCGAAGGCGATGCCTCGCCCGGCGCTCCACCGCCGAACCCCTAATCTCGACTTTGGTCATTCAAGCGGCGTGGCAGAGGGCATAGGTGATGCTCTCGCGGAGGGCTGGCGGAAGTTTTGCGGCGTTGACGGACAGCCGGGACACGGCGAAACCCTGCTCACTCCAGATTGCC
>JAESFM010000231.1_pt1 | contig 15093 bp, 15 predicted proteins | sample 9266171 | NCBI WGS metagenome assembly JAESFM01 (sample SAMN14505069, study PRJNA617099) | algae metagenome | isolation source: Hassallia sp. WJT32-NPBG1 and co-occurring heterotrophs from well developed... | place: USA: Mojave Desert, Joshua Tree National Park, California | collected 2006-06-22
CCACAACGAATTGATTTGTTTACGCGATTAAATAAATCATATCGTAAACGCTGCGTAGCCCGGATTCTATCCGGCGTAGCAGCATCACTTTAGAATCCCCTGTGTTTCCAACCAGGGGAGATGTCAACGATTTACAGGCGCTGTAAATGCAGTTCCATAAATAATGTAGATAATTCTTATGCGTGAAATTTCTCGCTGAACTACTCGAATTACTAGGCTATGCTATATGCTTTTTCTACAACCATCTCTCACGCAAAGTGTAAGCGCTAGAGCATAGGCAAGGTTGGTCGGTTGACCAGATGTCAAGCAGTGCAACTCACCCTTAATTTCTCACTTCCTCAATGTCTGCTTCGTCAAGGAGAATAGTTGTTTCAAAACCCACCCTACCCATCTCTGGCTCTCTTCCCATCTCCATCTCAACGGCATAAGTCCATGTCGCTGAATTGGGTCGGTAGTTTTTAATCTTACCCATACCTCCAACAAAATGAACCATTTGATTTGTTCTAAACCTGGGTTGAGTGCAAGCCGGAATTTTATTCTGTGTGCTAATCATAGATACGTTAATTGTTGATGCTTTGTGTTCGTTTGAAAGACAGGCAACTTATTAGAAAAAAAGAGGTAGTCAATAACTGCACAATATCAAGTGCAGAAAGATATACATCAGAAAAAACAGCAATACTTATATCGGTAGCTCCAAACAACCAGGCTGTAATACCAACAAGCCAAATACCGTTTTTACAGATGAAGACAAATGTAGAATCTTGCGATTTTTTATTGTTATTCATGATTTGTAAAATCACTTTATTTGAGTCAGTTTTTTACTCTTTTGCTCTAAATTAGCAAAGCCAAAATATTTTTCGTAAAAATGCCGTAATTAGCAATTAAGCGGAAAATTCTCACTTAGTTACTAATCTTTTCTCGTTATAGCTTTACTTTTAGCTAATAAAAATCTCGTCTAACTCTATCGAAGGAGTTTATTACTCAGCTATTTTCATAACCTAAAGGCAGGGTTAGCGCTAATTTATTCTGTAATTGTCAATACAAAAGGTTTTTTTATGCAATCAAACAAATTTAGGGTAAAAAATTTATTATTGGGGTTGTCTTCGTCTAACAGAATATTTTTCCTGCTCGAACTAGTACAGGCTAGCGGAAATAAACATACTATCTAAAATCAGCTTTCAAGGCATCGTGACCGAAAGTAAACACAAAGTAACGCAAAGTTTTCCTGAATTTAATTCGTTATTAATTTGTGCAATTTTGTACTGAAAAACTATAAATATTTATTTTTATTTGTTGTAACCAATACAATTAGTTTTAATATAAACTAAGCCTATAGTTGAGTACACATCATTAATAAATACTTGTATGATAATTGCAGCTAAAGCACTTGATTTTTTCATATTATGGACAACCAGAGTCGGTTCGCATAAAAGCTTGCCGGTTTTTTTGTTGGACTTATCTATTTTTTGGAAAAAGGGTGTGATACCTTAAATAAATTTTGTACTAATGTAGTAATAGAATATGTTGATCAATAAAAAAACTCTAGTCTTTTTACAGACTAGAAACTTGCTCAGGAGCAATGTTTCATACAATTACTGCAATCAGCGTATCAGTTGAGTTAGTTGCTGTGTTGGTTAATGCCGTTAAAACTATTTTGGGACGCTAATTAATTTATGTTGCAAAGCGCGATCGCACTTTAATTTCACAGCAAACCCAAAGCGCGATCGCTTATACTTACAAAATTTCCAGTGCTAGAGTAATGGTATCTTCAAGCCCCCTATTTTATCATGAACACCATTACCATCAAAATTACCGATGAGCGTTTGTTGAAGCTCCAAGAAACCGCCAATAGCCTTGGCGTATCAATAGAAGAATTAGTGTTAATGGGTGTTGAAGAAGTACTAAATAAACCAAACGCATCTTTCAAAGGTGCTATGGATTACGTACTCAATAAAAATGCTGAACTTTACAAGCGCTTGGCGTGATGCGCTATCTCACCCTAAAAGAGGTGTTGGAACTCTATCATCGCATAGTTGAGCAATCAGGTGGATCGGCAGGTATTTCCAACATGGGTGGATTGGAATCAGCGATCGCTCAACCACAAATGACATTTGCTGGTGAGGAACTTTACCCTACAATAGTTGAAAAAGCTTCAGCCCTTGGTTTTTCCCTAATTAAAAATCATGCTTTCATAGATGGTAATAAACGCATCGGTCACGCTGCGATGGAAGTATTTCTAGTGTTGAATGGTTTTGAGATTAACGCAGCGGTGGATGAACAAGAGCAGGTAATTTTACAAGTTGCGTCTGGGAAGTTGGGACGAGACGAATTTACCGAATGGCTTCGCAGTCATATTGCACCGAAGCCAGATTTTCTATAAGCTATGTGAAAAAAGGTTTGTGTTTAGGCGATCGCTAATCAAATTTAAAACTAAAAAAAGTGCGATCGCCTGCAAAATTATTCATTAACCACCAATCTGTAGATTATTTAAAATTAAATTTGCTCTTGGTGAAAATCCGTCTCCGTATTCTACTGGGTAATGAGTAATTATATAAAAAGCTTTGCCGTTTTGTTGACCTAAATACAAAGTACCTGTGATGTCTTTTCCTTGACTAAAAACAATCTTTTCTTTTGCCCAAGGATAAGAAACATTTTTAGTTTTACTAACAACGCGCCATTTATTAGATGCAATTAAACCACGCTTTCCATTAATAAAGCTTCTTACCTGCCCCAGAGTTGTTAAATTATTCAAAAAGGCAACGTGAACATATGCGTTCTCATTTTTGGTACCGCCAAAATTGGCAATAAAGCGAACTCCTGTCCCTTCACCGGAACCGCTTCCTTCGACAAGAAAATCTTTTTCGGGAAAGTACGTAGTGAATAAATCACTATATTGGTCGTAAAGTCTCAGGGTAATAGGGATTTTTTCGCCTTCAAGAAAAATTGTGGCAGTTTTAGTGGGCAGCCTGTTAATTTTTGAGTTATAACTAACGTCAACAGTATTGGGTGTGGCTGTAATCTTGTCGGGTAGCGAAATTTGGTTGGGCATAGTGCAACCCAAAGAAGCGCTGAGTAAAAGTATCCCTGTGATCAGGTACGTAAGTTTATGCATTTTCCCTTAGATGCCTTGATGCTGACATAATTTGGGACATTGTAACCAGCGTTACAGTTCCTATTTTCATAATGTGCATAGCCAATATCCGAGATGAAAATTTTCTTTTTTAGGTAAATACAGTTTGCCTGCAACAATCATGTGATGAGAATCACTGATGCCCTTGATTAAGATCGTCTTCTAAAAACGGGCAAACCAGCATAATTACATATAACTGAACTCTAGCCGAGTCATTAATAGGGAACACACTAATTGCCGACAGCCTTCTGAAGAAGTCTGCCGGTTTTTTATTGGCAGTCTGTCGGGGGGAGTGGGGAGATGAGGGAGATGAGGGAGATGGGGGAGAAAGACCAATGCCCAATGCCCAAGGCCCAATGCCCAATGCCCAATGCCCATTAAATAAAATTTCCCCACAACCTGCTGGTAACTTGACAGTAATTCTGCCAGAGCCACTACCAAGTGTGGGGAGGGTATGATCAAATTAGAGATTTTATTAATGTTGAGTGTTTAGATGTTGCACTCTCTCTAGTAGACCGGAAGTGTACGCCAAAATTAGCGACCACTTGGATTATGACATCGATTGAATGACGTAATCAAAGTAAGGGGAAGCTTGGGCTGCGTCTTCGGCATTGAGTAAGTCAAGGGAGGCTTTTTTGAGACAGCCGATCGCTTCTACCATTCCTGGTACGGGAACACCTAAGGAGTTGTACATTTCCCGCACGCCAATTAAACCAATTTTTTCAATTGGTTCTTTGTCGCCGGCAAGCACACCATAAGTAATTAGGCGCAAGTACCACCCGTAATCACGGATACATAAAGCACGTTGGCGCTCTCCGAAAGCATTGCCTCCAGGAGCGATAAAGTCAGGACGCTTTTGCCAAAGCTGTTTGGTTGCTTCCTGAACTATCTTTTTCTCGTTTTCGGCGAGAGTTGTGACAATCCGCATCCGCTGTGAGCCGGTTTGCAAGAAGTCTTTGATGTTTTTGAGTTCACCGCTGCTGGGATAACGCAGTTCGTCGTCGGCTTTGAGAATAACTTGGCTAATTACAGTCATGATTAGTAAAATCACGCGACATATTATTATTTGCTAGTTTAACTAGTCTTAGGTACACAAATAAAGGGAGATCCCGAAGGTGTCGATTACAGAATTGCTTCACACTGATGAACATGATTCACCCAAATGGCAACAGGGAGAGTTAATTGAAGTTGAAATTACAGACTTAAGTGATACCGGTGATGGTGTCGGACGTTTCCACGATCGCGTAGTATTTGTTCCAGATACTGTACCGGGCGATCGCGCTATTATTCGCTTACTACACGTCAAACCCAAATACGCGCACGCCAAGCTGCATTCCCTATCACAACCATCTTCAAGACGCATCCGCCCTAGTTGCATTGTGGCTGATAAGTGTGGTGGTTGCCAGTGGCAGCATATCAGCTATGAGTACCAACTTGAAGCCAAACGCAATCAAGTTATTCAAGCTTTGGAAAGAATTGGCGGTTTTGTGCATCCACCAGTAGATCCAGTTTTGGCTGCGCCTTCACCTTTAGGTTATCGTAATAAATCTACATATCCTCTGGGTAGCTCGGCAACTGGGCAAGTACAAGCTGGTTATTACCAAAAAGGTAGCCATCAATTAATTAACTTAAATCAATGCCCTGTGCAAGATGCACGATTAAATCCATTACTTGCACAAGTTAAACAAGATATCCAAAGGCAACATTGGCAAGTTTACGACGAACGCCGTCACACTGGACAAATACGCCATCTTAGTTTACGTATTGGGCGACGCACTGGGGAAATGTTGCTCACTTTGGTTGTCAAGGACTGGAATTTATCAGGAATTGAAAAGCTTTCCGCAGCGTGGTTAAAAAACTTTCCCGGATTAGTGGGAGTCTGCTTAAATCGAAATGGCGATCGCACTAATGCTATTTTTGGTGACAAAACCCGTTGCGTTGCGGGAATTTCCTATCTGCGCGAAGAATTTGCCGGATTAGAATTTCAAGTGCGTCCAGATACTTTTTTTCAAGTTTACACCGAAACAGCCGAGGCGCTTTTACAAGAAATTGAAAAAGAACTGAATTTGCAAGGAAATGAAGTGTTACTTGATGCATATTGTGGTATTGGAACTTTAACTTTGCCTTTGGCTAAAAAAGTACGTATTGCTACGGGGTTGGAAGTACAAGCCGAAGCGGTAGAACAGGCTATTTTAAATGCGCGAAATAACAATATTAATAATGTGACATTTGAAGTCGGCGTAGTTGAAAAATTGTTACCGCATCGTGACATTTTGCCCGATATTGTGCTATTAGATCCGCCACGTAAAGGATGCGATCGCGATGTCATAGAATCTTTAAGGCGATCGCAACCCCCTCGCATCGTTTACGTCAGCTGTAAAGTAGCCACCCTCGCTCGTGATTTAAAACTACTTTGTGCAGATGGAATGTATACCATTACACGAATACAGCCCGCTGACTTTTTTCCTCAAACGGCTCATGTGGAAGCAGCCGCAATTCTTGTTTTATCACCACTCGGGAAGGGTATTTAATCCCTTGACAAAAGTCAAATTTTTAATTTTTAGTCTAGTGCATAGGAAAAATGCTAAAATTGAATTAAGCTAAACATAGAATTCATTGAATTCCATTTCTATAAAGAAATTGAAGTTGTATGGGTTACTCGTAACTTGAATTTAGTTGTTGAAATCCCGAATCGGCAGGTACAAAGAGTATTGCTATACTCTTGTAGATTATTGAAAGCATCTTTAGTTGCTAACTGCATTATTGAGGTTTATGCTTGCCGTTTTACATTTTCAGCTGTAATTCATGAAGATAACCGATGCTCCACAGTATTTTCACAATTTAGTTTTGAAGACGCTAGTTTGAAGGCAGCACGACCACCTCAACTTATATCAGGGTGCCTGTGACAGCAAACTGATGTCTAGCTAACTGAAGGCTATGGGGTTTCTCTTGTGATAACCATTTCGCTCCGTCCAGTTGGACGTAATTGGGGCACAATTAGTTTCGCCTCAACTCTATATCTCTGTCCAATATTAGATTTACTATTGGCAGAAATTCCCGTGAAGTTGCAAGCTGAACTGCGACTGGGACTTCAAGAAGCCCTAGTCAATGCAGCTAAACATGGCAATCATCTTGATCCCGGTAAAACAGTTGTAGTCCGTTTTTCCTTAATAGATAATCAGTATTGGTGGATTATATCAGATCAAGGCAGCGGATTTAGTCCATGTTGTACATGCGATCGCGATCCCACAGATTATCTACCGCCAGATGAGTCAGAAAACGGTCGTGGTATGACTCTCCTGCATCAAATTTTTGATCAGGTAGAGTGGAACCGCAAAGGCACAGAATTAAGACTTTGTAAGCAGCTAGATAATCGACCAAGACTATCTCTGCGACGGTGAAGAGGAGACGGGGAGGGGGAGAGAGGAAGAGGGGGGAAGTAGAAGAAATTTCCTCCACTCCCCCACTCCCTAGTCCCTAGTCCCTAGCCTCTAGTCCCTACTCCCTACCCCCTACTTTCTTATCCCCGTGACTTGGACAGGGTGGCGCGGAAATAGAGCGATCTAACCAACCAGATGCTTGTTCTAATCTAGCAAGAGCTTCTTGAGGCTGATTTTTGAGGAGAAACACAAGAGCGGCGGCGGCTTGTTCACTGGCGCGAGAATTGCGGTTAGACTTAAGGCGATGCCAATCGTTAGGCGAAATGCTCAACCTCTCCATGAGAGCCTGGGCTAATTCTAAGGTGCTTAATTCATCTAATTGAGCGGTTTTAGGCAACTGGGTCGATTGAGACATGATATTAAGTGGTGAGTGCTGAGTTGATAGTCCTAAGTCCTAAGTCCATAGTCAAATATTTTGCATCTGGTCGCCATCACCCGATAAGGGTGTGGCTAAACGAACCAAGCCCACCTCCGTAGGCTTCCAAACCCTCGATTTATCGTAGTCCGGGCAGCGGACTTTGTACGTGTAGCCGCAGGTTTTAACCTGTCGGTGACCAGGTGCAATATGAGTGAGTAGTCAAAGATCCTTGAAATATTGACTATTGACTATTAACCATTGAACAAGCGACTATTGACTATTAGTGTACTACCTGTAAATGAAGCCGCCTAAAGAACCGCCACCAGAGTCAAATCAGGAACCAGAATTTGAAGAAGAACTTTTGTTCTTAGAGCGATCGCTTGTTGACTTGAAAGAACGCTACACGCAAGTGCAACGCGATCACATCTCTAAGGCAGAATATGAAAAACGCCGCCAAGAACTTAATCAAAATAAACATCACACTCCAGAAATGAAAGCTGAGTTAAAGCACATCAAACAGCAGTTGGAAGTGCTAGAAGTTAGCTTAGAAAGTCAGTTATTTTCTTGGAAAAGCGTCAAAAAACCTTTTTGGCAAATTATCCGCTTTGGTGGATTGGGCGTTATCATAGGCTGGATATTAAAGTCCTATGTTGGTTAACTATGGTCAAGCGACGGATAGCACAAATATTACGAAGTGGTCAACCTGATGAGTCTCTTTTAATTCAAGGCTGGGTGCGGACAAAACGCGAGTTGAAAGGATTTGCTTTTATCGAAGTTAATGACGGTTCATCTCTGGCTAGTTTGCAAGTCGTGATGAATCAAGATTTGCCAGATTACGAAGCTATCATCAAAAAGTTAAATACAGGCGCTTCGGTTGAAGTGGCAGGGGTACTAGTTCCTTCCCAAGGTAAAGGACAGCGAATTGAGTTGAAAGCCGAAACGGTGAAAGTCTACGGTGAGGCTGATCCCGAAACTTACCCGCTACAAAAGAAACGCCATTCCTATGAGTTTTTGCGAACCATTGGACACTTGCGATCGCGTACCAATTCCTTTGGTGCAGTTTTCCGCGTCAGAAACGCTTGTGCGACAGCAATTCACCAATTTTTCCAAGAACGCGGCTTTTTGTGGGTACACACTCCCATCATCACCGCTAATGATTGCGAAGGAGCCGGGGAACTTTTCAACGTCACCGGTTTGAACCTAAAAGACATTCCCCGCAACGATAATAACGCTGTAGACTACGCTCAAGACTTTTTTGGCAGACCGACATACTTAACAGTTAGCGGTCAATTAGAAGCCGAAGTTATGGCGATGGCGTTTAGTAACGTTTATACCTTCGGTCCCACCTTCCGTGCAGAAAATTCCAACACATCGCGCCATTTAGCCGAATTTTGGATGGTTGAGCCAGAAATGGCTTTTTGCGATTTAGATGGCGATATGGATTTAGCCGAAGCGTTTCTCAAACACGTTTTCAAATATGTGTTAGAAACATGTCCGGAAGATATGGAATTTTTTAATCAACGCATAGATGATACCGTTTTGTCAACGGCGGATAACATTATAAATAATGAATTTCAGCGCTTAACTTATACAGAAGCAATTTCCCTATTAGAAAAAGCCGATGTCAAGTTTGAATATCCTGTAAGTTGGGGCTTAGATCTACAATCAGAACACGAACGTTATCTAGCCGAACAGTTATTTAAAAAGCCCGTCATTGTGTCTGATTATCCAGCGAAAATTAAAGCGTTTTATATGCGCTTGAGCGATGATGAAAAAACAGTGCGAGCAATGGATATTCTTGCACCGAAAATAGGCGAAATTATTGGCGGTTCTCAACGTGAAGAACGTTTAGACGTGTTAGAAAAGCGTATTTTGGCGCAAGGAATGAAGCCAGAAGATTTATGGTGGTATCTTGATTTGCGTCGTTATGGAACCGTTCCCCACGCTGGTTTTGGGTTGGGTTTTGAGCGCTTGGTGCAATTCATGACGGGTATGGGGAATATTCGCGATGTGATCCCGTTTCCCAGAACCCCGCAAAGTGCGGATTTTTAGTCACTTTTCCCAGTATCAGGCTGGGAACGCTGTCTATGAATTTCTAGCACTTTTATAATAGATTTCTTGCATAAGTCGGTATTTTCTATATGGAACCACAGATAAACACAGATGAACACGAGATTTATATCGGTGTTTATTGGTGTCTATCTGTGGTTCATTTTATGATCCCGTCAGATTTTTGCTCATATATCTAATTATGGTTCGTCAGATATTACGCCGATTTGCTTCATCACTTCTAGCAAATTCAATTCGTACCACCATTCGACAATTTTACCTTCAGATATACGCAAGAGATTGAGATCGCTTGCATTTATCAATTTTCCTGTTGGGGAAATTCCCATAAATTCACCTTGATGTGTGCCTTTTATGGTAGAGCGAAAGGCAACTTTATCATTTTCAGCGATCGCATTCTCAATACTCAAAAGTTTGATGTCAGGGAAACCTTGGTACAAATCGGCGTAAAATTCCTTAGCCTGGGTTCCACGAATCGGTTCAGACCAACCGCAGAAGTACCAGATCATATCGGAAGCCACCAATTCATCCCAAACTTGATCCCACAGAGCAACATTTCCCCACGCTTCCTTGGCAAAGCGCAGAGCGATCGCTTTGTTTTGTTCGCTTAATGTAGACATGAAAATCTCCTTTTACCTGAATCAGAGTTCTCAATCCAGTATCGGGAGTAAAACAAACTCCTGTCTTCAAAGTTCTTGCGTTTGTTTTTTAAGTTCTTGCTATTGCTGCAAAAATGCTTTCGGGGTCATCCCAACTACGCGCTTAAAATGATAGTTGAGATGTCCCTGACTAGCAAAACCCACAGCATGAGCAACTTGTGCAATAGTCACATCTTTTGTTAGAAGCAACTGCTTGGCACGCTGAACTCGGCAACGAATATGATATTGATGTGGCGAAACTCCGGTAGTTTGTTTGAACAAATGAGCAAAATGATAAGAACTCAGTTGAACCACAGCAGCCAATTCAGCCAAGCTCAAATTATGCTCTAGATGCTCGTTAATATAGTCAATAACCTGCTGTAAATTTTGCCGAGATAGTTTGGGGACAAAATGCTGAATAGCGCGTTCTTGTGTCGAGTAGCGAGATAGTAAATGAACCGCCAATGCATTTGCCATAGACTCAGCATAAAGGCGACTTTGTACACCATCTGTTTCCAGTGCCGTTAAGAGCGCCAACCCCATATGATAAATCAATGGGTCGGAAAATGTCAGTAGTGGTGGCATCTCGATGCGATCGCATCTAAACGATTCGTAGCTAGCACCGATCAGCAGTGTTGGTTCCAGATAAAGTTGCAAAAATTCGGTTTCTCTATCCCACTGAACGCTTTGCTTGAAGTTAGCTGGATATAAACCAATATCACCCGTTTCTGAATGGATTGTCTGAAGATCCCCATCCACCACATGCTCAAATAAGACTGGACCGCCAATATTAATGCAAATAGTATGGTGTGGGGAACTAATTTCCGGAAGTATGTGAGGAGGCTGACGGTAGTGTGCAAGCTGAATTTTATCCCAGCCTGTTGCCTGACTTGAAGCAATTGGCACTTCAGGAAGAACAGACAGCAGCGCATTATTAGCGTCGCTAATCAAAATATTGAAGTTGTGGGGAGTAAGTCTCAAAAATTATGCAAAAAGCCATTTCCAAAGAAAATGGCTGATAATCTCGATTTAGAATTTAAATTTGAGATTGGCGATCCTAAATCTCCGAAGTTCTGAGCGGAGATTTCCTCCCCTCAGATTCTTCTGTTAAATGTCAAATGGGTGTTACGCCATTTGATTTTCAATTGCCCACCGCGCTAATTCAGTACGGTTGTGCAAATTGGTTTTGCCCAACATATTGGAAACGTGGCTTTCAACGGTGCGCTGACTGACGTTTAGTTCTTCAGCAATTTCCCGGTTGGCTAAACCCCTAGCAACAAACTGAACTACTTTCAGTTCGGTTGGAGTTAGCTGGACATCGAAGGGAACCTGGATGCGGGAACCGTTTTCTCCTCCTTTTGCTTGGTGTTCTTTCCAGCGGATGGTTTGTTTTAGTGAAGATTCAACTTGGGCTACGAGTTCTTCGGGTTCAAAAGGCTTGACCATGTAGACGTCAGCACCTTTATTTAATCCTTTAACTCTGTCGGCACTTTGACCCTTCGCGGAAAGGAAAAGAACGGGAATCCAGCTGGTGCGTTCGTTTTGCCGGACTTGTTCAACAAAAGTATATCCGTCCATTTCCGGCATCATCACGTCGCAGATGATCATGTCAGGGATATCCTGCTCTAAAATTTCCAGAGCTTCCCGACCATTTTCCCCAGTGATGACTTCATATCCCCGGAATTCCAAGTAGTCCTTCACCAGCAAGATGAGGTTAGGGTCATCATCAATCAGTAGAAGTCTTTTGTGATCTTTCATGCTGGGCTCTTTCATAGCAGTGGCACTTGTCGCGCTTCGGTCCATCAAGGTCTTGATTAGTTATCCTCTATGGTGGATTATTGAGATGTTGTCCTTTTTTTCCCACTTAACTTGCCTTTGCTTAAGCGATGTCACAAAAGCTATTTTCACTTTTGTGATATTAGTCATTCAATGGCAAAACTCCAGTAAGGATACGTAGAGCAGTAGTTACTATAATAATGCGCTATTATAGATCGGTTTGTACGTGGCTAGTGAAAAACACTGATTAAATAATAATCTTTTGGGTTCACACGTCGTATTGGCTGACGATCACTTTAGCTAAAAACCAACGAAGCGCTTTAATTATGCTAACTGCTGTTTCATATTCAGTGGATGTTAAGCCTCAATTGGATGTTCGCTCATAACCAAAGGAAGTTTCAAAGCACATGTTGGGTCAAAAATGCATATTCTTCCACCACCATATTGCCTATCAAGTGTTCTTGATTAAGCCGCTTTCCGGGACTTCCGGGGTAACTTGGCGATACCAGACACCATCCGGGTAAACCACCATTATCGGTCTAGAACAACAAACTCGCAAGCACTTGGTTTTGGTCTGAGAAATGCAAGTGGGATATTTGTCTTGCGGCTGGTCAAGTTTGAGCCTTTGCAGTCGAACAAGCAAATGTTCCCAAGATTCCAGATTAGCTTGTTTTGTGTTGCTTTTAGGAACTATCTCGTCAGCACCATATAAAAAGATGTGGCTCAATTTTTGCAAGTCCTAAAGTTTTTACACAATTTCTTAAGGTTTATTGCCCTTGAACATGAGTGGTTTTTGGGATTTTCACACCAAGACTGGATCACTGTATCGTTACTCATTAAGCGGCTCCCTGATTACTGTTCTATATCAATTTTTCAACTTTGCAAATAAATTTGACCATATAAAAATATTCGTAACTTACAAAACAAAACCCGGTAAAGAAAAATAATTGAGTATTTGTACTTAAGTATAACTTTGGTTGCTTAGTTCGGGAACCCGTACAAGTCAATTTCTTGCCATTGCATACCGCAGTTGGGTACATTAGCACTCAGGAGTCGAGAGTGCTAATAGGAGGCGAGAAAATCGTATGGCAGCTGTATCTCTAAGCGTTTCTACTGTAAAACCTTTGGGCGATCGCGTTTTTGTAAAAGTGAGCGCCTCTGAAGAAAAGACCGCAGGTGGTCTGTATTTGCCCGACACAGCCAAAGAAAAGCCTCAAGTAGGCGAAGTGGTTGCTATCGGTGATGGCAAGCTCAAAGATGACGGTGGCCGTCAGGCGTTGGATGTAAAGGTCGGTGACAAGGTGCTGTACTCTAAGTACGCTGGTACCGACATCAAACTCGGCACTGACGAGTATGTCCTGCTTTCAGAAAAAGATATTTTAGCGGTGGTTAGTTAGTAGTTCATGGTTCGTGGTTGGTGGTTAGTAGAACAACCAACAACGCTCGAACCAACAACGCTCCAACGCTCCAACTAAACAATTAACGAATTTACAAATAGCAGGTTGAACGTAGGCAATTATGGCAAAGCGCATTATTTACAACGAAAACGCCCGTCGCGCCCTCGAACGAGGCATGGACATCCTGGCTGAAGCTGTGGCTGTTACCCTTGGTCCGAAGGGTCGTAACGTGGTGCTAGAGAAGAAATTTGGCGCACCACAAATTGTCAATGATGGTGTGACGATCGCCAAAGAAATCGAATTAGAAGACCACGTAGAAAATACTGGGGTTGCTTTGATTCGTCAGGCTGCTTCTAAAACCAATGATGCTGCTGGTGACGGTACAACAACAGCAACCGTGCTAGCTCACGCAATGGTAAAAGAAGGCTTGCGGAACGTTGCAGCTGGTGCAAATGCGATTTCCTTAAAGCGCGGTATTGACAAAGCTACCGGCTTTTTGGTAAAGAGCATTGCTGACCAAGCCCGTCCCGTAGGAGATTCTAAAGCGATCGCTCAAGTTGCAGCAATTTCGGCTGGTAACGACGAAGAAGTCGGTCAGATGATTGCTCAAGCAATGGATAGAGTAGGTAAAGAAGGCGTAATTTCCCTAGAAGAAGGGAAATCTATGACCACCGAATTAGAAATCACCGAAGGGATGCGCTTTGACAAAGGCTACATCTCTCCTTACTTCGCCACCGATCCTGAGCGGATGGAAGCGGTGTTTGACGAGCCTTACATCTTGCTCACAGACAAAAAAATCGCTTTGGTACAAGACCTCGTACCAGTGTTAGAGCAAGTTGCTCGTGCAGGTCGTCCTTTGGTGATTATCGCCGAAGATATTGAAAAAGAAGCTTTAGCAACTTTGGTAGTTAACAGACTGCGCGGCGTTTTGAACGTTGCTGCTGTCAAGGCTCCTGGATTTGGCGATCGCCGCAAAGCGATGCTAGAAGATATCGCCGTTCTCACTGGTGGTCAACTAATCACCGAAGATGCTGGTCTGAAGCTGGATAACACCAAGCTGGATAGCTTGGGTAAAGCTCGCCGCATCACCATCACCAAAGACAGCACCACGATTGTTGCCGAAGGTAACGATGTTGCTGTGAAGGCGCGTGTCGAACAAATCCGTCGTCAGATGGATGAAACCGAATCTTCCTACGACAAAGAAAAGCTGCAAGAGCGTTTGGCTAAACTTGCTGGTGGTGTCGCTGTCGTGAAAGTAGGTGCAGCAACCGAAACCGAAATGAAGGACAAGAAGCTGCGCTTAGAAGACGCTATCAACGCTACCAAAGCTGCTGTGGAAGAAGGTATTGTTCCTGGCGGTGGTACGACTCTCGCTCACTTGGCGCCTCAGCTCGAGGAATGGGCAAAAGGCAACTTGAAGGATGAAGAGTTAATTGGTGCTTTGATTGTAGCTCGTGCTTTGCCTGCTCCTCTGAAGCGGATTGCTGAAAACGCCGGTCAGAATGGTGCGGTAATTGCTGAACGTGTGAAAGAGAAGGAATTCAACGTTGGCTACAATGCTGCGACAAACGAGTTTGTAGATTTGTTTGAAGCTGGTATTGTTGACCCTGCTAAGGTGACTCGTTCTGCTTTGCAAAACGCTGCTTCTATCGCTGGTATGGTGTTGACAACCGAATGTATCGTTGTTGACAAGCCTGAGCCTAAGGATGCTGCTCCAGCTGGTGGCGGTGGCATGGGTGGCGGAGATTTTGATTACTAAGATTTCATAGTCCCCTATTTTTGAAAGCAGTCGTCTCCTGGTGGAAGCGGCTGTTTTTTTGTTGCAAGTGTGGAGGCATACAGTTCGGTTAGGAAAGTTATCTGTTGAGGCAAGCAGGGGGTGCGCTTGGGTTGCAGGGGGAGAGAAAAAAGGCTTATCCGAACCGTATTGAGTGTGGAGGAGGGAGAAGTTATTTATTTGATGAGACTAAAGCTGTAATCTGCTGTAAAATGTCGTTTTGCTCCTGTTTAATTGTTTCGAGCCTGGTTAAAAGTTTTGCTAGTTGCTCGTTGTTTGGCTGCGAGGTTAAGGCAGAAGTGGAATTGCCTGTAAAAATGTTTAAGGGTTTAAAGCTGAATTTGAATAATGATTGAACCAATTTGAAAGGGGCAATTAGTGTGACTACTCCCTTCCCACTCTAAGATTACCTAACTAGACCATAAATATGTTGAATTGTATTCTGAATTTGTTTTGGGGTTTGAAGTTGTGAGCCTTGAAAATAGGTTTCCAGCTTTTCCCGAACCTGTT
>JAESFM010000232.1_pt1 | contig 14815 bp, 15 predicted proteins | sample 9266171 | NCBI WGS metagenome assembly JAESFM01 (sample SAMN14505069, study PRJNA617099) | algae metagenome | isolation source: Hassallia sp. WJT32-NPBG1 and co-occurring heterotrophs from well developed... | place: USA: Mojave Desert, Joshua Tree National Park, California | collected 2006-06-22
CACCAGTCGTCGGCATAGACGGCTTCAGGTAGGCTGGCGTGGGGGCGAGCCCTCGACGCATGAGGGACGCCTACCATGCCATTCAAGGCGAACGCTGCCCGCCGGCATCACATCCCAAAACAGCGTCACAAGGTGACCAACTGGGTGGAGTACGATGCGGGCCTGCGCGCTCGGGGTAGCCTGACCGTGTGGTTCTCCGAGGTGACGATCGAAGGCTGGCGCGCCGAGGCGCGCACCGGCCGTGGCGCCCAGCCAAAGTACTCGGCCCTGGCGATCGCAACTGCCCTGACGCTGCGGGCCGTGTTCCGCCTGGCGTTGCGCCAGACAGAGGGGCTGATTGGCTCCATACTGCAGTTGCTCGGCCTCGACTTGGCGGTGCCGGACCACTCGACCCTCAGCCGCCGGGCGGAGACGCTGGAGGTGCCCCGGCCGCCCGGCGGGCGTGAGCCAGTGCACCTGCTGGTGGACAGCACCGGGCTGCGGCTATGTGGGCCTGGTAGGTGGCTGGAGGAGAAGCACGGCAGCAAGCGTCGCCGGGCCTGGCGGGTGCTGCACCTTGCCACGGACGCCGACACCGGTGAGATCGCCGCGAGTGTGCTGACCAACCGAGATGCCGACGATGGCTCCCAGGTCGGTCCCTTGCTCGACCAAGTGGATGGGCCGGTGGTGGCCCTGACCGGCGACGGTGCCTACGACCGTGACGATGTCTATGCCGAGGTGAGGGCGCGGCACCCCGATGCCGTCGTCGTCGTCCCGCCACGTGCGAGTGCGGTGCCGAGCGCCGCAGCCGAGACCGCGCCGACGCAGCGGGATGCGCACCTTCGATGTATCGCTGAGCGCGGCCGCATGGGCTGGCAGCGAGCCTCGGGATACAGCTGGCGCGCCTTGGTGGAGGCTGACATCTCGCGCTGGAAGCGCGTCATCGGTAATGGATTGCGATCGCAAACGGATAGGCGCCAGACGGTGGAGGTGGGCATCGCCGCCGAAGTGCTGAACCGCATGCTCGAGTTGGGGCGACCGGAGTACGTCCGCGTCGCTTGATCCAGATGTCGGCTGGGACTAATGCGTCCAGGCCGACCTATGCAACAAAGTCTCGCCGATCCTGAGGCGGGCTGGGCTGGCCACCAGCGGCGCAAGGCGATCTACAGCTTCAAGGCCCATGTTGGCGCCGATGCTGATACCGCCCTGGTCGAGGCGCTCTGTGTGACACCAGGGAATGTGCATGACGGCCGAGCCGGCGGCGGTGCCCTGCCTGAGGTACCCGACGAGGTCTATGCCGACAGCGCCTACCGTGGCCCCATCTTCGGCGCAGCGGTCGCTGCCCGCGGTGGTACACCCCGCATCGTGCTGACAGGCATGTGGGGTCGCCCCGGTGATGACACGCTGCGCAAGCTCCGCCGCTGGAACTACGCCATCCACCGTGTCCGCTGCCGCATCGAGAAGATCTTCGGCACCTGGAAGCGCAGCTACGGCCTGCGCCGCATGCGATGGCGAGGACTGGCCAAGGCTACCCTGCAAGTCCACCTCACCGCCATCGCCTACAACCTTCGCCGCTCCCTGACAATGCTCAGCAACCCAGCAGCATGAGCTGAGCAGACCCTCAAGCAGTTCATCCGGCATCGCTGTTGATCAGCCGAGCTCAGTGGACCGCACTCAGCCAGAAAACGCCTCAAGCGTTACCCGCGCACAGGTCTCCTAAGGAGAGCTGTGCGCGGGTCGTCCGAGATACAGCATCTGGCATCTGGGTGCTTGAGATGGCTACTACAAATTGTGGTTTACCGGACCCGCGCACAGGTCTCCCAAGGGCAGGTGAGGGGTCGTCCTGCCACTCCGGTTCGAACTGCAGCGCCGCCAGCCGGATCCGTGCAACAACGCCGCCCATGCGGACCCGCCCGCGCCGGTCAGCCCAGGATGCGGTTGCGCCGGTACATGTTCTCGTAGGAAGGACCAATATCGCAGGGCAAGATGCCGGCGAACTCGCCTAACGAATCACCCGCGCCCAGATCGTTGAACCAGGCGAAGCTGATGTGCTCGTTGCTGCCGCGCGTGTTGGAGCCGCCGAGATTCCAGTGGAAGCGGTTTCCGGAACAGGCCCTGATGAGCTTCACCGCGCCGCCGTAGTTCCCGACCACCAAGTTGCAGTTAACGGTGTTGAAGGCGGCATTGTCCAGGGAGATGCCCGGCAGCTTGATCGAGGAAGAGTTGTCCGGCAGCAGCGGGAACCGCTCGATGAAGTCGGCGCGTATCTCTGCCGTTGTCATCGCTGCTCGTCTGCCATTGCGCGACACGATGCTCTGAGTCAGTTCGCAGCAGGCTGTGCCCCAATCGAAGCAGATGCCTTCCTTGTTGCAACCGTCGAGGAGGGAGCGGGAGATACGGCATGCTATGGCGCCTTCGAGGTAGATCCCTTGCGCCCGGTTGCCTTGCAGGCACATCCTGGACATCTCGATGCAGTGTGGGCGCTTGGTCTTCTCGATGATGCTGTACGCCTCATGATTGCGCTCGGGCACGTCCTCTACTGTTACCGCATGCGTGCATTGCGAGAGGTGGATGGCAGCATCGCAATTGAGGAAGCCGCGCCCGCCGCACGCATCCACTCGATGGATCAGGCCCATGCTTGTGTCGCCGAGCGCCATGACGGCGGAGCAGAGCAGGTTGCGGGCACGGATACCCGCCACCTCGAATTCCGAACAGTCGAACAGGGTGATTCCGTAGCCGTCCAGGTCGGACAGGTTGATGTTTAGGATTCGGAACCGCCGGCACCGGTGCAGTAGGATGGCGTTGCGGCCGCGGCGGAGGGTGAGCCCGTCGATGACGAAATCAGTGCAGTCTTGAAGCCGGATGAAGAACTTCTGGTGCGGGTCGTTTCCGCTCACAGGCTCGGTGGTCGTAAGGCCGAACCGGTACGCGCCGGTGAGGACCGTGCCGCGCGCCATGACCTGCATAGGCGCGAGTCCCGGCATAGCAGGCAGGTTCCGGAGGACACCTCCGAGCCGGTTTCGCCAGTCCCGCGGGATACGTTGCGCGTCGCGTCGCGCGGCGATCACGGCCTGCAGCGCATCTGCTGCAGGGGCGAGCGTTGGCAGGCAAAGCGGGGTCATGCCATCCTCCTTGCGCGCCTTTGGGATTCACAGGACAATGCTGCCATCCTCGAAACTGTGATGCCGGCAAGGATGCTCGGGGCTGGCCCGCTGTCCAGCGGAGAGTATGCAGACCCGTAGGAGGCAGATCTCCGACCGGGGGGATCAGGGCTTCATCTCTCCGCCAGTTGGCCCCGAACACGCCCGAGCAGCAGCCAGCTTTCCCCCGATTTGCATGCTCTCTGGCCAAGCTCAACGTCAGGGCCTTGCCTGACCCGTCATGGCCTCCGTGATCTCTTGTGTTACGAGCGCCGTACGCTCGGACTGACGGTCCAGCCCGAGCAGCCGGGTCCAACGCGGCCAGCTTGTCAATTCCGTATGTGCCGCGCGCCACTGTCCGGCAGCCCGACCGGCCTCTCTATGGTAGCGCCAAACCGCTGCCAAGCCGCGCCGCAGCCCACTCCGCAGCCGCGCGCGGTCGTAGCTGTAGACCTGCACGTAGGATCGCATCCGGTCCGACAGTCCGTATTGCGAGACATGCATGGTCATCCAAGGATGCCACTGGTCAATGAAGAAATGGTCGGGACGCAGCCGCCTTCGCACCAAGCCGAGCCAAAGCGCCGCCATGCCGATAGCCAGCGTGGCACGCCGCCATAACCCGTGCGGCGGCGCCCGCCAGTCCGCCGCCTTCATGCCGACCGTGGAGCGAGGCCGCTCAGGCGCATGTGCGGCGGCAAGTGCCGCGATCTCCCGGTGCAGCGTATCCATCGGCGCCTCCAGCACCGCGGGACCCGCAAGGAAATCCTCGATCGCGCGGATCACCAGCTCGGCATGCTGGTAATCGTGCTTCAGCAGACTATCGACCAGGCGCCGCAGGATGACCACGCTACGATCGAGTCGAACGAAGGGACGGTGGCAGGCCGCGAAGATCAGGCGGTTGCGCAGATCGTAGTAGAGCTGCCAGCCCGGCGCCTTGGCGTAGAAGGGCTCGTGCCAGACTGCGACGGGCGGCAGCGAGACGGTGGGCACGCCGCGGCGCATCAGCCGCGTGCCGTATTCCATGTCGTCGCCGCGGATGAAGATCGGCAGGGGCAGCCCGTACTCGCGGAACAGCCCGGCCGGGATGGCACAGTACCACCAGCCATTGAAGTGGCAGGGCACCTCGCGCGCTAGCTCGTTCAGCAGCTGCGGCTGGTCGAGCGGACGGTTGTGCAGCGCTGCACACAAAATGTTGTTGGCGTCGACCACCGCACCGGCCTCGTACATCGTGGTCGGGCGGAACAAGTCCACCATGGCACCACCGATCACAGTCGGCGCTGTGGTGCGGGCAGCGAAGGCATGCGTGGTCACCAGCACCGCCGGATCGAACTCGATATCATCGTCCATGAACAGCACGTGGGAGCAGGTGCCCTCCTGCACGATTTCCATCGCCGCTCGGGTGAAGCCGCCGGCGCCACCGAGATTCGCCTGCTGGACTACCGTGATACCCTCTGGCATTTCGGATAACAGCGCTACCATCTCCGCGGAGGCGAAGCGGTGGCCCTGATTGACAATGACAACATGCGGCTTGGCCCAGCGCCAGTAAGCAGACTGCATCAATCGCCGGAGGTTGCCGGCAAGCTGCACCTCACGGTTGAAGGTGCAGAGCCCGATGCCGAGCCGCACTGCCTGCCGCGTTGGCGTGCCCGTCTCCAGCCGCCCGGCGCGGAGGGTCACGCCGGAGGTCGCGGTGACTTCGAAGAAAATGCGGCCCGCCCCGGCCGGCATGGGATCGAGCGCGGCGGTGATCATCGCGCCACGCTGCGGGTTGAGCAGCAGCCGTTGCCGGCCAATGCAGTAGTCCGAGCCGTCGGGCAGCGCGCGGAAGAATTCTACCACCGCCTCGCCACTGCCGAAGAGCCGCAGGGTGAGGTCCTGGACCGGCGCATGCAGGGCCCAGTAGTGTTCGTAGAAGCTGTTGAGATAGGCGCTGAACGACACTCGCGCGCCTTCGGAGAGCAGGATGCCGAAATCCAGTGTCTGCACGCGGCCCGCGAGGATGCGGTAGGCGGCGCGCGGGCCGGAGCGGGGCGCGTCGAACCGCACTTCCTGCAGCACGGCATCCGAGAGCGCCGGCGCCTGCCAGGGCGCCGTATCCGCCGCCGGCGTGCTGTCGACCGCAGCATCCATGCTCAGCACCTGCGCTAACTGGTCGACCAGGCGCTGCAAGGTAGCCTGTACCGTCCCAGGCGGCCCGGCCGGCGGCGTGGTGGCCGGCAGCTCCGGCGCGGGCAGCTGCTCGGCCGGGTCGGGGTAGCGTGGAGCGTCACGCATCGGATCGGTGGTGGGCGTGGTCATCAGTGCCGTGGCGCCGATTTTCGGACCGCGCTGCGCGTAGCCGGAGTTGCGCCGTGCCGATCTCCTCCAGCTGCTCCATGGGACGGAAATCCTCGCGGAAGCCGGCGAGCGTCAGACGGAACCAGTGCTGCAGTCCGCGCCAGTCGCCGCGGCGGACCACCAGGAACAGCAGGGAATAACGCAGGATGTCGTGCAGCACCTGTGCCGCCAGCCGGTGCCGCTGGATCAGGTAACCGCGGTTGCGGAAGAAGTGGAATTGCTTGCCCGGGTCGGACGGCATGACCGCAGGCAGCCGGCCGCGCACGAGCGGCACAGTCTCTGCGGCGCCGGAGGGGGCGGAAGCCGGCATCGGTCATGGTCATGATCAGCCCGCCACCGCGGCGCACGCGGTGCAGGAAATCGATCTCGTCACCGGGCATAAACAGGCGGTAATTGGGAATGCCGAAGCGTGCGAAGGCCTCCGCGCGCGCCAGCGTGCCGTTAAAGAGATGCGCAAAATGCCGCACGAGCGGGAAGCCGGCCATGCCGTCGCGCGTCGTGATCCGCCGGCCCTCCACAAAATAGGTAAAGGCCAAGCGTTGCTCGTCCTCAATGTCGAGGATCAGCGGCGCGACCACATCCGCCTCATGCTCCTCGATGGCCCTGGTCAGCTGGCGCAGGCAGTCCGGATCCCGCGGTAGCCCGTCATCATCCATTAGCCAGACATGCGTGGCCCCGTACGCCAGCGCGGCGAGGATGCCATAGGCAAAGCCACCTGCGCCGCCAAGATTGCGGTGGTTGATCAAGTGGCGGACTGCCGGGTGCCGCGCCAGCACCTCCGTCATCTCTTGCCGTGGCAGGTTCTCCACTACGATGGTGGCGTCCGCGCGCAGCTGCTGGCCCCCAAGAGTTTGGAGCAAGCGGTCGAGCCCACCCGGCCGAGCCAATGTCACGATGGCAGTAACGATACGGCGCATCAAATTGTCCTTGCCGCCGACAGGCCGGGGCATCTACCACTACATTCTTCACCCTTGGCGCCCGTCCAAGAGTTAGCTGAGATGGGATCATTCTCGAACGGCCTCTTGATGCTGGAGGTTGCATCCCGCCCCACTTGGTACTGCAACGGACGGGTCACATTACACGTAGGAGGAGCATTCTAACCGAATCGGGAAATGCAACACTCGGCATGGTCTTATCAGCGGACTATTGCCGCCCCGACGAGAACAGGCCGCGAGTGTTGGTCGGCTCGGACGGGCTGACGGGCGGCAAGGCTCTCCTCGCCCAGGCGCAACCCTCCATGCCGCAGCACAGTCCGGTCAGGCGCGGCAACATTCGGGCGTGTCGGCGCTTCCTGCTGCAAGTGGCGTCGCCCGGCCGGCACGGTACTATCCGCACGGAGAGCCCTAAACCCATGCCCACACGTAACATGCTGCGCTGGATCAGCCGGTTCGGACAGGCCCAGCCCGAGCCCCCACCGCTGCCTGCGGCACCGGACCCGGCACCTATGCCGCACGAGCCTGCCCCCTCGCCCAGGATCCTCCTCCTCGGCGCAGAGCCGCGCGCCGTCGGGTTGATAGAGCTCTACCGGCTGGTGGGCCATCCCGATGTCGTCCTCGCGGATCGGCGGCCCGAGCGTGCCGGCGGTGATCTGATTGGGCATCGGGTCCTTAACTTCGACGAGATCGCTCTTGACCGGCTAGTGGCTACCATCGTCACGGAGGATCCGATCAGGGATTATGCCGAGCCGATCGCTTTCCTGCGGGACAAGGGCCTCTCGCCCGCTCAGGTCATTACCTGCGCCGAGCCCGGCCGCGCGCATCGGACACTCACCGGTCTTGTTCCGGCTTCAGACGAGAGGAGCCGGCAGATCGGGTACCGCGCCGTCCGCCAGAACCTGTTCCACCGCGGGCACTACGCCTACTGCATGGTGCTGGCGGCCGAGACGGCGCTGCGCATGTCGCTGTCCAAGGTCACCATTGTGGAGTTCGGTGTCTGGTATGGTGCCGGGCTGAACAACCTCTGCGAGATCGCAGATTTCTTGCAGCAGACATTGGGAGTGGAGTTCCGCATTTTCGGCTTCGACACTGGCGCCGGCCTGCCGGAAGTTGCCGACTGGCGTGACCATCCGGAGCTCTGGGGCAGTGGTACGCTCGCCATGCCGAATTTCGAGAAGCTCGCGACGCAACTGCCGCCGAACTGCCGTCTGATTATCGGCGACTGCAAGAACACGCTCGCGCCGTTCCTGCGCGAGCATGGCAGTGCCGAGGCGCCAATCGGTTTCGTCTCTCTCGATGTGGACCAGTACCACTCGTCCGTCTCGGCTTTACGGCTTTTCGAGGCGGAGGCGACGCATCTCGCGCCCGTCATACCGGTCTGGGTGGATGATTCCTATCTTAACGTGCTGCAGACCAGCTATGCTGGGGAGGGCTTGGCGATCCGCGAGTTCAACGAGCGCCACCCGCTGCGCAAGATTGAGCAGAAAATTATCCGTACCGACGACTTTCCCCGACTATGGCATCATTGCATCTATTTCGCGCACATCTTTGATCATCCGGTGCGGCAAGGGAAAGCGCCGGCGCGCTTCGACCAATTCTACCACACGAACTACTGACAGCTCGTTTTGGATGTCGCCTGGCGACCGGCTTTTGAACCGGCGCGCGAAAGTTCGAGGTCCACTTGATGGCTCAGGCAAAAAAGCACACTAAAACCGGGTCGGTAACCTTGCTCGGCGCCCTTCAGGCCGACCACGACACCTTTTTCAAACGGACTGTGAGCGCAGGGCACATGCCAAGTCCTCGCAATGCCATGCGACCGGCCCCGCTCCGCCCGAACCCGGGCTGGCCAGGGCATCGTCAAGTTGTTGGCCCAAGGCTGACCGGGGGCGATGCGGGACTGGCGTTTAAGCCGCGGCGGCAGTCCCGCTGATATCGGCCCATGCTTCGAAAGCACGCGCCCTTGAGGCTCGGTGTCCACTGGCGGCGACATGGTCGCGGCGGAGATGGAAGAGGTTGACGACTTGGACATGGGCGGAAAGGAAACGCTGTGCCTGCCGCGCTGATTTGATACGCTTCATCTGCCGCTCCCGTCGCCGCGTCGGCTGATGTGAATTCTCGGCCCGGTTGTTCAGGCCCTTGTGCTGGCGGTGCTCGATACCGTGTATTAGCTCCCGCCTGATTGCGCCGTAACTCGACAGCCTGTCGGTGATCATGACGCGGGGCGCGCGGCATTGCCGCTTCAGCAGCTTGCGCAAAAGGCGCTTCGCCGCCCGCTTGTCGCGTCGGCTCTGAACGAGAACGTCGAGCACCATCCCGGTCTGATCCACGGCACGCCAGAGCCAGTGCTTCACCCCGGCAATCCTGATAACGACCTCATCAAGGTGCCATTTGTCGCCAGCGCAGGGCAGTCTCCGCCAGATCTGATTGGCGAACTCCTGGCCGAACTTGAGCGCCCACTGCCGCACGGGCTCATGGCTGACTACGATGCCACGTGCCCCCAGCATCTCCTCGACCATGCGCAGGCCGAGCGGGAAGCGAAAGTACAGCCGGACCGTTTGGCTGATCACCTCGGCCGGGAAGCTTGGCGGCTAACAAGCTCATTCCAGCTGTCTACCGGTTTGGGGTCGACCCGCCAAGTCCCACACAACTTGACTGTGAGAGTGTTGGTGTTGTTCGGCGGATCTGACCCTTAACTTGATTGACCTGGTGTCATGGTACCGACGTGTCGGCCTGCCGGACGACGCTCGGCGATCGGGCGGGAGGTGACCTCATAGGAGCCTGAGGCCGTCCATCCCGTCACAATCCTGTCCGCCCGCCGGGTCGCCGGACTCGCACCCGATCGGAGAACCGGCAGCATGAACGAGGCCAGCCCGCGCGACATCATCGTCGGCATCAACACCCATAAGCACACCCAGGCCGCCGTGGCCGTCACCGGGCTCGGCGCCCGGGTTGGGGAGCTGACGATCCGCGTTGGCCTTGAGGGCTACCGTGAGCTCGAGGCCTGGGCCCAATCACTGGGAGCCGTCCGCGCCTTTGGCATCGAGGGCACGGGCGCGTACGGCGCCGGCCTGGCGCGCTTTCTGCGTGCGGCGGGCCTACCGTTCGTGAGGCCGGCCGGCCCGATCGCGGGCGGCGCCACCGGCATGGCAAAACGGACCACCTCGATGCCGAAGGCGCCGCCCGCGCCGTGCTGGGTGGGCAGGCCACGGCTTTGCCCAAGGCCGGCACCGGTGAGGTGGAGATGATCAGACATCTCAAAGTCGCCCGCGACACCGCCGCCAAGGCGCGCACCTAGGCCATGCTGGCGCTGAAGGCCATCATCGTCAGCGCGCCGGCGGCTCTGCGCGAGCAGCTCGAGGCAGTCGCCGGCCGGATGGCGCTGGTCCGGCATCTGGTGGCCTTGCGGCCGGGGCCGCTGACCACGACCATCGCCTCAGCCAAGGCCAGCCTACAAGCCATCGCCCGCCGCTGGCTCGACCTCGACGGCGAGATCCGGTCACACGATGCCCACCTTGGCCGGCTGGCTGAGCGGTGCGCGCCGGAGATGGTCGCGGCGCATGGCATGGGGACCGCGACCGCGGCGGAGATGCTTGTCCTCGTCGGCGCAGAACCGGCGCGGATCCACTCCGAAGCTGCCTTCGCCAAGCTCTGCGGCGCCTGCCCGGTGCCGGCCTCGAGCGGCAAGACCAGCAGGCACAGGCTGAACCGCGGCGGGCATCGTCAGGCAAACGCTGCCCTCCACCGCGTGGTGGTCGTGCGCATGCGCACCCATCAGCCCACTCTCGACTACGTCCGGCGCCACACCACCGAGGCCAAGAGCAAGCGGGAGATCATCCGCTGCCTCAAGCGCTTCGTCGTGCGCGAGATCTTCGGCTATCTTGCCATCCATCCAAAGCCGTTTGCCTAGCCCAAAACGCCACTTGACCGCTATAGGAGCATCGGTACCCGGACAAGACTACCGAGGGCCGGTCAATGCTGCGTGAGGCCCATAACCGCCCCGCTTTTCACCGCTTAGAAGATCGCATCAACGGTCCTATAGTTCTATTTGTGCGATTTCGTACATTTCTTGTCTATTAAAAAGATTTATTTCGATAACCAGAACTTTATTGAATGTTTATGCCTCGACCCCAAGCAGGTATGGAGCGTATGCAGTCCTATGCGAAGCGCATCATCGCAGTGGTCGTTACCTACGATCGGGCGCCACTGCTGCGCCGCTGCCTTGCCGCGTTGCAAGCTCAGCGATGCGGACCCGATGCTGTCATCGTCGTCGACGATGCGAGCCCCGGCTTTGCCACGGCGGATGCCGTCGCCGCCTTCCCCGGTGTCGGGCATCTCAGGCACACCACCAATCTCGGCGGCGCCGCGGCCTATTGCACCGGCATCGAGGCGGCGCTGGCGATGGGCGCCAACCTCGTCTGGCTGATGGACGACGATGCGCTCCCGGCCTCTGAGGACTGCCTCGAGCGGCTGGCTAGCCTCGCCGAGGACGGCGCTGGCCTCGCCGCCCCGATGGTGCTCGATCAAGACGATCCGCGACGGCTCGCCTTTCCGATCCGCATCGCCGGGCGCACCCGCTTTTTCGCCAATGACCTTGACGGCGCGCCGAGCATCGAGGGCTTCGCGCATCTCTTCAACGGGGTGCTCATCCAGGCGGAGACCTTCCGGGCGATCGGCTTGCCCGATCCGCGCTTTGTCTGCCGCGGCGACGAGGTGGAGTTCCTGCTGCGCGCGCTCCGGGCCGGCATCGCGGTGCAAATCGCGACCGGCGCCCAATTCCTCCACCCCGGCGCGAGGCCCGAGATCCACCCGATCCTGAGCGGACGCTTCTACGCCACTCTGCCGCTCGGCGAGGCTAAGCAGCGCGTGCAGTTCCGCAACCGCGGCTACATCTTCCGCCGCTACGGCATGTGGCACTACCTGGCTGCCGATATCGTCCGCTACGGTTGCTATTTCCTGCTGCGCCGCCGGCCCGACGCGGCGGGCTTCGGGCGGTGGCTCGGCCTGACGGCCGGGGGCTGGTGGGGCGGCTTCATGCGCCGGCCGGCGCCGCAGCGGAGTCACCTGCTCGTAGCCGCACCGAACACCGGCGACTACGCCCGCCCGTTCGAGGGCGAGCGTCCACCCGTGCCTGCGGCGCAGGGCGCGCGGCAGGCCGGATAAGGATCACAGCATGGATCAGATCGCCCCCTTCGCCATGCCGCACCGCCGGCATGACGCCGGCGCTGAGGGCCTGGTGCTGCAGCGCCTGCGCTTCGACTACTAGGTCCCACTACGGCCGCTATATCTGCGTCCGCAGAACCGGAGGGCCAAGCTGCCGGACGGCTGCAGAGAGGCGGGCGGCCAGTTGCTCTTGGCAGACGGGGCCACCAATTTTTTCGACACCTATTTTGGTGCCTGTTTCGAGAGCCAGTGGCGTGGCGTAACCAGGCTCGCCTCGCTCCTGCTCGGCATCGACGCCAGCGGCTCCTTCGCGCTCCGCCTGCGGCGCCGCTCCGCGCAGGGCGAGACGGTGTTGTTGCATGACGAGCTATTCCGCGATGTCGACGGGCGCTTCTCCGTATCCGTCCCGGCACCGCTGGTGCCGGCGGTGGGCGAGCGCGTCTTCGCTGAGGTCACGGCGCTGGAGGGCGGCTGCACCATATCCGGCCTCGACTGGCGCACGCCGGATATGCAGGATGCGGTGGCGGTCGGCTTGGTGCCCGTCTTCTGCACCTTCGGGAGCACGGCATGCTTCCGCAAGCAACTGGTGGCCCTTGAGCAGACGCAGGCCGGTTTCGCCAAGTGGCTCAAACCGCGCGGCGACGACCGAAAGGACGCTCAGGCCGGCCTCTGTTTGTTGGATAAGGCCAAATATGGAAAGCTTCCGCGGCCTGCGAATCCACCCATTGGTGAAAAGGCGCTGCCGTTCGGAATGCTGCTCGGCGATTCCGGTTGGGAGATGCGTAACTTCCTCTCCCGCGTCATGCGGTGATGATTCCCTTCTTTGCCCTCGCCCTCGCACTCGCCCTTGGCAGCGAGCTCGACTTGGCAAGGATCTGGCACGCTAGACTGCTGGACGATAGTCTCGGCGTGGCCGTCCTCCTCCTCAACGGCATCCCGCTCTTCCTGGCGGACCGTGTGACCGGCGGCGGCGGCGTCGTGGGCGTCGCAGCGGCCGCCATCGCCGGCAATGCCGCAGCGGTGCAGGCCGCCGTGGCGGCGGCCAACCGGGCCTATGCCGAGGCGGCGGTGCATACGTTCATCCTGGGCGCCGCTGCCGTCATCGTCACTGCCGTGCTACTCTCGTTGCTGATCGCTTAGATTGCGAAGGCCGTGGGCGCGTGGCCAGGCCTCCCAACTGCAACCATCACCGCGCCGGCGGAGTGACCCCCGTGACCCTGCGCTGGCTGATCCTAGCGGATGACCTGACTGGCGCAGCGGATTGTGCCATCGCCTTTGCCCGTCGCGGCCGCACCGCCGCGGTTGGCTGGGGCGAGGCGCCCGCGCCGGTGGGGGCCACGGTGTTCGCCATCAATACCGACAGCCGTCGCTTGGCTCCAGCCGCCGCTGCTGCTCGACACCGCAGCTTGGTCGAAGCAAGGCTCACGCCTGGGATGCGGCTGATCAAGAAGATCGACAGTACCCTCCGCGGCCAGCCCGCCGCGGAATTGCGGGCCACCATCCAGGCGCTGCGCGACCGCGGCGCCGGCGCCATGGCCATCGTTGTCCCGGCGTTCCCAGCTACCAGGCGCACCACCGAGGGCGGCCGGATCTACCTGGGCGGCACGCCGCTGGAGGAGACGGCGCTCTGGGCGCGCGACCACACCTACCCAAGCGCTGACTTGGTCGCGGTGCTGGAAGCGGAGGGGTTGCACGCCCGCTTGCTGCCGCTCGCGGCTGTCCGTAGGGAGGCTGCGGCCGGGATCGCTGCGGCGCTGGAGGCGGAGGTTGAGGCGCTGGTTTGCGATGCCGTGCTGCCTGAGGATCTAGATGCCGTCGCCCGCGGCAGCCTGCCCTCCGCCGAATGGCTCTTCTGGTCCGGCTCTGGCGGCATCGCCCAGGCGCTCGCCGTGGCCGAAGGGCCAGCGGTGGCCGTTCCGCAGTCCCTCGCGCTTGTCGGCCGGGGTGGCATGCTGGTGGTGGTGGGCAGCCGAGTACGCTCGCCCAAACTCGCCTGTGGCGCTGGCCGGTGGTAACCTCGCAGAGGACGGGCCCAAAGTGGTCAGCGCCAAGCTGCAGGACGCGAACACACTGTTGGTTAAGGTGACGCAGGATCGCTCAGCAGGCTTTGCTGCGTTGGACCCGGATGCTGCTGCTGGGGTCGGTTGGTCCGTGCGAAGTTCAGGGGGCGTCGCCGTCGCCAACCGGGTTGAAATGCTCTCTGTCGACACGCTGCAAATCCACTTTGCCTCCACACTGCCGTCGGACGGGGTAGTCTTTTATGGCTACGGCTATGGACGACTGGCCGCCTATAACCAGCCTGGTCAAGGCAACGCGATCTATGACCAGACTGGCATGCCGATCTGGACTCCGACCCAGGGTGTCCGCATCGACACCGCTGCGCCGCCTTCACCAACGCCCACCGCACCCGCGCCGATACAGACGACGCTTGGCTCCGGCTCCGACACGCTGGTGCTGCGCATCTCTCAAGACGCCTACCAGGGCAATGCGCAGTATACCGTCAAGGTGGACAACGTGCAGATCGGCGGCACGCAGACCGCAACGGCCTGGCACTCCTCGGGCCAGTCGGACACACTAACCATCAAAGGCAACTGGGCGATTGGCAACCATAACGTTGCCGTCACCTTCCTGAACGATGCCTGGGGCGGAACCTCGACCACCGACCGCAACCTCTATGTGGACGGGATGACCTACGACGGCGCCGCTGTTGCAAATGGCTCTGCCGCGCTGAGGGCCGCAGGACCGGCAACATTCACTGTAATGGACAATGACCTGATGTTTGCCTGAACATAGCAAGTCGGATGCGTATGAGACCTGCACCTGGTACCTTTGATCGGCAGCTCCGGGAGGCCGCTCAGGCCCGCACCTAAAACAAGCTTGTCAGCAGCACCGGGATCAGGTCATCAGATCCCGCTTCTCCAACTCCGACGCATAAACCGTGATTTAGCGGGAGATCGTGGCGTGGTCAACTCCACGCCGCGGTCAGCCAGCATCAGCTCGAGATCGCGGTAGTTGATTGGAGTATCAGGTACCAATGGCGATCCCGTGGAATAAAGGTATGCAGGCGCTTCAGAGATCACCCTGATGTAGCTTCGGCAGAGCGGCATACCGCTGCTCCGCCCGGTCTGTGATTCAGCCGATCTAGAGCATTTCAGGTTTAGTCGAACGCGTAGCCTGAGTTGGCAAGGTAGTTCTGGCACTCGTTGGGGCTGAAGGCGTCGAGCAGTTGGCCGATGGTGTCCCACAGCGCATCGCGCGTTCGGG
>JAESFM010000233.1_pt1 | contig 14760 bp, 16 predicted proteins | sample 9266171 | NCBI WGS metagenome assembly JAESFM01 (sample SAMN14505069, study PRJNA617099) | algae metagenome | isolation source: Hassallia sp. WJT32-NPBG1 and co-occurring heterotrophs from well developed... | place: USA: Mojave Desert, Joshua Tree National Park, California | collected 2006-06-22
GCCGCGATGGCCTCCAAGCGCCGCCGGTCGGACGCACTCACGATCACGCATACGGTCTGAGCCATGCAGCCAGACTCGCACGGTCCACAGGCCAAGTGAATCAGCAGAGTGCGTCAGAGCACTAGGTACCAGAAACACCTCCACGTTGCCGCGACCGATTAGAACCTTCTCATAACGCAGCACGCCGCCATCGACTGGGGCTAGTGCCCATGCTGTTCCTGAAGCTGGTTGCAAAGTGCGCGGAAGAGGCAAATCCACAAACCGACGCAATCTCCGTAACTGAAAAACTTGTTCCTCTTAGCAACTCCGCAGCTCGCTCGGTACGACGTTTCATGACCCAACGGTGCGGAGAGTAGCCAGTGGATTGCCGAAAAGCAGTTGCGAAATGCGTCGGTGACAGCGCCGCAACCTGTGCCAAATCGCCGAGGCGGATCTCCTGTGGTAATCTAGCATCAATGTAATCGAGCACGCGAGCCAGCGCTTTACCGGCCAATCCGCCCCGACGACGAACAGGCCGTGCTCCTAAACTCCTAAGTAGCGCAGCCGCAAAAGCCGCCTCTAGGCTGTCAATAAGGAGTCTTGAACGCGGTTCGCGGGCGCTCAGCTCGCGGGTCAGCAGGAGGATTAGCGGCTCGAATGCAGGGTCCGCAACCTCAAAGCGCTCGAACGCCGCCTCGTCGAGCTTCCGGCCGTCGGCTGCTTCCGCAGCCGTCAACGCGGACGGCGGAACCAAAACGTGTAGGGAAGCTCCGGGCCAACTGATAGCTTCTGGCTGAGTACCTGCTGCAAAGAACAGTGCTTCGCCCCTACGAAAAACCCGGTCTGCCACCAAGCGGCCGCCGAGCCGTTTCACTGAGCGAAAGTCCTTCAAGCCAAACGCGAGCGCGTGCTTAGGAATGGGCTCCTGAGTTCCGAATTCCATCGGTTTCTCGCCGGTCCAGTTGTAGACCCCGGCCTCAAACCCCGTCGCGCTACTGCCTGTTGTCTCGATGGCTGCGCCCCATGCTTGGGCGGCGCATGTACATTGGTTGCCAAACCCGCGGAAGTTGACCTCAACGCCCATCACACGTACCCCACCCAAACTGGGTAGAAACGGCACGGCATCCTGACAAGCTTCCAGACCAAGCGATGCCGCGTTGGACCTCCGCAAGCTACCACCAGCATTTCGCTGCCGCGCCACCTGGCCACAGCTCTGCATGAGGTCCTGCCAGCACGAAACCTAACCGGAACTGTGCAGTCTTACAACACTTTTTGCCTCAGCTTGGCTGGTCGTCATGGAAGATTAACGCTGAGCACGAAGACCTGGCCGGCAAAGCCAGCCGCCTAGCGTCAATGAATCGATTTGCATAACTTTTTGAAAGTTGTCGGAAGGCCGCGGAAGCGCATCACCGATCTTTCCGATTACCGATTGGCGAACCGAGGCAGGCGATAGCCAACGCGGTTCATCCTCTCGGTTAAGGGAGATCCGTCATGCCCAATGCAACGCCGACGCCGGGCAGGCTGCTGCTGATGCCGACCGACCACACACTCATTATGATTGACCATCAGTCGCAGATGGCCTTCGCCACTAAATCAATCGACGCGGTCATGTTGCGCAACAACGCCGCATTGGTGGCCAGGGCCGCGGCGGAGTTCAAAGTCTCCACCATCCTCACCACGGTGGCGGAGAAGACCTTCTCCGGCCCAATGTTCGACGAGATCAAGGCGGCCTTCCCTGGTCAGGACGCCTTCGACCGCACCAGCATGAATACCTGGGAGGACGCCGCAGTTATTGGCGAGGTAAATCGCATCGGCAAGGGACGGATCGTCCTAGCTGGGCTCTGGACCAGCGTCTGCATTGTGGGTCCTGCGCTTTCGGCACTCGACCAGGGGTTCGAAGTCTATGTGATTGCCGACGCTTGCGGCGATGTCAGTACGGAGGCCCATGAGCGGGCCATGGACCGCGTGTTGCAGGCCGGCGCGCGGCCGATGACCAGCCTGCAGTACCTGCTCGAGCTGCAGCGCGACTGGGCACGCAGCGAGACCTATGCCCAGACGGTCGCAACCTCCATAGCTCATGGCGGCGCCTACGGGCTCGGCCTGATCTACGCCAAGACCATGTTCGGCGGCGGCGAGGGCCACTGATGCAGCCCGGCCGCCGCGCCGCCCTGGCCGGCGGCCTTTCCATCCTTGCCGGAGGGGAACGCACCGTGGCTAAGGGTAAGGAACCGGAGCTGGTTATTCGTAACGCCCGCTTTCGCACGCTCGATTCGGGGCGGCCGGAAGTGGACGCCGTTGCCATCGGCGGTGGCAGATTCCTGGCAGTCGGTACCGAGGCGGATGTGATGCCGCTCGCGGGCCCGTCGACCGTGGTGGTAGACGGGCGCGGGCGACGCGGCATCCCGGGCCTCAGCGACAACCATCTCCACATCATCCGGGGCGGGCTTAACTATAACCTTGAGTTGCGTTGGGACGGCGTGCCAAGCCTTGCCGACGCCATGGCAATGCTACGCGAGCAAGTGGCACGGACACCGGCGCCGCAATGGGTGCGCGTGGTCGGTGGCTTCACCGAACACCAATTCGCCGAGCGGCGCCTGCCGACGTTCGAGGAGCTGAACGCCGCGGCGCCGGACACGCCCGTCTTCATTCTCCACCTCTACGACCGCGCCTTGCTGAACGGCGCAGCGCTGCGGGCCGTCGGCTATACGAAGGACACGCCAGAGCCGCCGGGCGGGGAGATCGTCCGCGACGCGGTGGGTAATCCGACCGGGCTACTGCTGGCACGGCCCAACGCGCTGATCCTTTACTCGACGCTCGCGGCCGGGCCGAAGCTCCCCGTCGAGTACCAGATCAACAGCACCCGCCACTTCATGCGGGAGCTGAACCGCCTCGGCGTCACCAGCGCCTGCGATGCGGGCGGCGGCTTCCAGAACTACCCCGAGGATTACCAAGTGATCGAGAGGCTGCATGCGGAGGGGCAGCTGACCGTCCGGATTGCCTACAACCTCTTCACCCAGAAGCCCAAGGGCGAGGCGGCCGACTTCCGCCGCTGGGTCGGGATGGTCTCTCCCGGTCAGGGCGACGGAATGTACCGGCACAACGGCGCGGGCGAGATGCTGGTTTTCTCCGCAGCCGATTTCGAGGACTTCCGCGAGCCGCGTCCTGAGATGCCGGCCGAGATGGAGCCGCAGCTCGAGGAGGTGGTGCGCATTCTCGCCGAGAAGCGCTGGCCCTTCCGCCTGCATGCCACGTATGACGAGACCATCTCCCGCGCGCTCGACGTCTATGAGCGGGTCCACCGCGATATTCCAATCGACGGGTTGCACTGGTTCTTCGATCATGCCGAGACCATCAGCGACCGCAACATCGAGCGCGTGGCGCGGCTCGGCGGCGGCATCGCCGTGCAGCACCGCATGGCCTACCAGGGCGAGTATTTCGTCGAGCGCTACGGCGCCAATGCGGCCGAGCGGACGCCGCCCGTCGCCCGCATGCTGGAGATGGGTGTGCCCGTCTCCGCCGGAACGGATGCGACGCGCGTCGCCAGCTACAACCCCTGGGTCAGCCTCGCCTGGCTGGTGACGGGGATGACGGTCGGCGGCCAACGTCTCACCCCGCCGCGCAACCGGCTGGACCGGGAGATGGCGCTTCGCCTCTGGACTGAGAAGACCACCTGGTTCACCCGCGAGGAGGGCGCCAAGGGCCGCATCGCCGCCGGGCAGTATGCCGACCTCGCCTTGCTGAGCGAGGATTATTTTGCTGTGCCGGAGGAGCGCATCCGCCATATCGAAAGCGTCCTGACGGTTGTCGATGGCCGCGTGGTGCATGGCGCGGGCGACTTCGCCCCACTCGCCCCCGCCCTGCCGCCGGCGATGCCAGACTGGTCGCCAGTGGCGCATGGTGGCGGGCGCTATGGCGGGCGGCTGCGGGCCGAGGCAGTAGACCCGAATGCAACGCTGGCCCGCCTCGCCGAAGCCTGCGCCTGCGGCACTGTCTGCGGCATCCACGGTCATGCCCATGCCTGGACGCGCCGCGCCGCGCCAGCACGCGACGAAGCAGGCTTCTGGGGCGCGCTCGGCTGCGCCTGCTGGGCGGTGTAGCATGGCCATGGGTATCGTCGGGCTTGGGCTCGGCTTGCTGGTCGGGGCGGGCTGCCGCTGGTTTGACATCCCTTCCCCGGCACCGCCACGGCTGATCGGCGCGGCGCTGCTGCTGGCGATGACCCTGGGCTTTGTCGCAGCGGATCACCTGCTGTGACTAAGCCGCTGATCGGCCTCGCCGTCGCCTTCCTGCTCGGCTTCGCCTGCAGGGCGTTCGGCATCCCCTCGCCGGCGCCGCCGGTTGTGCTGGGCGCGCTGCTCGTCATGGCGATGACGCTCGGCTACCAACTGGTCGATCGCTGGATTGCACGGCATCCGTCACGGCATGCGGCCGATTGCGGTGGCCCGAGCGGGCGCACCGCGCGAGAGGAGGCGCCTTGACTGCGCTCCGCCTCCTGGCGCTGCTCGGGCTCTGCGCTGCCTACCTGCAGGGCGCGCTGAACAAGCTGCTGGACTTCCCGGGCGCCATCGCCGAGGCGGCACATTTCGGCCTGCCGCTGCCGGCCGTGACAGCGGCGTTCACCATCGCCTTGGAGCTGGCCGGCAGCGCCGCGGTGCTGCTGGGCCGGGGCTGGCTGCGGCAGGTGGGTGCGCTGGGCCTAGGGCTCTTCACCCTGGTGGCCACCTTCATTGCCTGCCGCTTCTGGGAGCTGCCGCCCGGACAGGAACGCTTCATGATGGCCAATGCCTTCTTCGAGCATCTCGGCTTGGTCGGCGGCTTCTTGCTGGTCGCGCTGGATGCAGAGCGCCGGGACGCGGCGTGAGGCGCCTCCTCGGCCTACTGCTCACCCTGCCGCTCGCTGGGCCGGCCCTGGCGCAGCCTGAGGGCGGATTCCGCCTGCATCGCTTCGACGAGGATTACAGCGTTCTCGCCGATCCGGCGCGCCGCCGTGATCCGCTCGATGCCGTCAAATACATCCCGCTCGGCTTCGGCAAAAGCACCCTCGGCCTCGGCGGGGAGCTGCGCGAGCGCTACGAGTGGACCCGCAATGCCGGCTTCGGCATCGGACGCCGGCCAGGAGCGCCGGCGGAGGGCCAAGTGCTGCTGCAGCGGCTGCTGCTGCACGCCGACCTTCGCCTCGATACGCATCTGCGCGCTTTCGTCCAGCTCGGCAGCCTCACCGGCTTCGGCGCCCGCGGCGGTGCGCTCGGCGCAACGCAGGATGACCGTGGCGACTTGGTCCAGGCTTTCGCCGACCTATCCTTCCAGACTAGGTTGGGCGCAATGATGGTGCGGGCCGGCCGGCAGGAGCTCTACTTCGGCTCGGGCCGCCTGGTCTCGGAGCGAGAGGGCCCTAACCTGCGCCGCGCCTTCGACGGCGTCCGCGGCTTCGTCCAGCAGCCCGGCGGCTTGCGGCTGGACGGGTTCGTGACCCGGCCGGTGCAGCCGCTGCGGGATGCCTTCGACGACCGCACCAACCCCGGCGAGGCCTTTTGGGGGCTTTACGCGACGCTGCCCTCTGGCCCAGGTGGCTTCGATCTCTACTGGCTCGGTTATGAGCGCGAGCGAGCCAGCTTCGCCGATGGTACCGGCTTCGAGCGGCGCCATACCCTCGGTACCCGCGCCTTCGGGCGTGCCGGCGCTTGGGATTGGGATATCGAGGCGGCCGGGCAGTTCGGCAGCCTGGGACCGGCCGCCATTCGGGCCTGGACCTTGGCCTCAGATATTGGGATGCGGATCGGCGGGCTACCCTGGGCACCACGGCTCGGCCTCAAGGCGAATATCGCCAGCGGCGACGACCGTCGAGACGATGGCAGGCTCGGCACCTTCAACCCGCTCTATCCCAAGGTGCCCTATTTCACCGAGGCCGGGCTGGTGGCGCCGGCCAACCTCATTGACCTCTTTCCCTCGCTGCGGGTGCAGCCGCTGCCGCAGGTGACGCTGGAGTTCGGCTGGGACTTGCTGTGGCGGCAGACCACGCGCGATGCCTTCTACCGGCCGGTGCCCTTCGCGCCGCTGCGCGGCACCGCGGGCGGCGGCAGCCCTTGGATCGGCCATCAGATACAGCTGTCAGCCCGTTGGCAGCTCGGCCGCCATCTCGAGCTGCGGGCCTGGTATGTGCATTTCACCGCTGGCGGCACCATCCTGCACGCCGGGGGGCGGGATGTGGACTTCGTCGCCCTCTCCGCAGCCTTCAAATTCTGACCGGATGGAGGGGCATTCATGACGCATCAGGCGGTGGACGTCGCGGCGCGCGAGGAGCGCTGGCGACTGGAGCTTGCGACTGCCCTCAGCTTCATCGCCGGCGCAACGGATACTGCCGGCTTCCTCGGCCTTTCGGGTCTCTTCACTGCGCATGTCACCGGCAACTTCGTGCTGATTGGCGCGGCGCTGGCACATGGCTCGACCTCAGGTCTCGTCGGCAAGCTGCTCTCCTTGCCGGTCTTCATTTTGGTGGTCGCAGCAACGCGCATTGCGGCCGAGGCGCTTGACCGGCACAGCCTGCCCGCGCTGCGCAGCCTCCTGTTGGCGAAATGCGCCTTCCTCGGCGCCTTTTTATTGCTCGGCGTCGGGCTCGGACCATTCCACGACGCGGATGCGCCCGCCGCGTTGCTGGCGGGCATGGCCGGAGTAACGGCCATGGCGATCCAGAATGCCATCGGACGGCTACGCATGGCGAGCGCGCCGCCGACCACCGTGATGACCGGCAACGTCACCCAGCTCGTCGTGGACGCGATCGAGATCCGCCGCGGCACAGCATCGCCCGAGGCGCGGCGGCGCGCAGGGCGCATGCTGCGCGCCGTTTTGGCCTTCACCCTTGGCTGCGCCGCCTCCGCTGGTCTCTACGCCGCCGCCGGGCTCTATTGCCTTGTCTTGCCGCTCGGCGTCGCGCTCTGGGCGGCGCTGCTCAGGGTAAAGATTGAACAAGGCGTCGCGGCGTGACCGGGCTGGGTGGCAAGCAGGTGCCGCGGCACCTCCCTACATAGGATGCGTCCCTTAGCTGTGCCCTTTCATCTGTAGGGCAGGTCGCCGCCCACGATCCATGGCTGCAAGATTATGGCCGCGCCCATTCTCTCCTGATGACGCCTATTGCCATGGCTTGGCGCGGCCTTGCTGCCACCAGGCCCGCTGCGCTTGTATGCGGCTTGTCTGGGCAGGTGCATGGCCTCGCAGGCGAAAATCTCGGCGACGCGCTTGGCCATTCTGCTGGCCAAGCAGCTTGGGTGACGACTGCAAGTGTGACAGCCGAGACTAGGCGTGCATGATTCCCGTCTGTGGTCGCCGTCGTCGGACTGGCTTCACGCTTGACTTGCTGACGGCACAGCGCGTCGCGGGCGCCAACCGCAATCGAGGGTGCAATCCTCGTCCCACCGGCTCAGGTAGTCATTACCGCGTCGCATGGCGTCAGATTCTTAGGCGTTCGAGTGAGCGTCTGTGCAGCGTATCGCCCGCATCGCAAGCTGCCAACTTCACCAACGGTGCTGGCACGTTTTTAAGGGTACGGTTGACGCCCCCTTTTCTATATCGCGCCTTATCCAACTTTCGCCTCGGCAGCCTTTTTGTAACCATACGCTGAGGGCCGCCTTCCGGCGCGCGGGTGAACCTGTCTTCTGATCTTATGGACGCTCGTAAGGGTGTCGCTAAGGACGGAGCGGGTTGGCGGCATGGAGATTATCAGCGGGATCGAGCGCCGACGGCAGTGGCGGGTTGAGGACAAGCTGCGGATCGTAGCCGAGGCTGAGCGCCCTGGGGCACGGTTTGTGGATGTGGCACGTCGGCACGAGGTGAGCCGGAGCGTGCTGTGGATGTGGCGCAAGCAGGTCCGCTCGGGTGCGCTGGTGGCGGAGCAGGCGCCGGTGTTCCTGCCGGTGCAGATCATGCCGGAGCCGCCGGTGGTGTCAGGATCATCGTCAGCGGCCTCATCTCGTTCATCAGCACTGTTCGAGGCTGGCTCTGACCGCGAGGCATCGCAGATCGAGATCGTGCTGCCGGACGGGACGGCGCTGCGGGTTCCCGAGACGATCGGCGCTTCGGCCCTGCGTCGCCTGCTGTCGGCGCTGCGCGGATGATACCGGTTCCGACCGGCGTCCGGGTGTGGTTGGCGGTTGGTCACACCGACATGCGGCGCGGCATGAATGGCTTGGCGCTGCAGGTGCAGCAGGCGCTCGGGCGCGATCCCTATGCCGGCGATCTCTACGTGTTCCGAGGTCGCCGCGGCGACCTGGTCAAGATTGTCTGGCACGACGGGCTTGGCATGTCGCTGTATGCCAAGAAGTTGGAACGGGGACGCTTCATCTGGCCGTCGCCAGCGGATGGCAGTGTGGCGATCTCGGGCGCGCAGCTGGCCTATATGTTGGACGGGATCGACTGGCGGAACCCGCAACGGACATGGCGGCCCGAGGTCGCTGGCTAGGCTCCCGCCGCGGCAGTTTTCGGCTTCCTGTCCTGGGCGGAGTGTGATTCGATCTCCCCGTGATGCCCGAGCCGAGCAGCACTGCCGACGACATTGTCGTCCTCCGCGCCGCTCTTGCCGCGGCGGAGCTGGCGCGGCAGGAGGCGGAGGCGCGGGCCACCGGCGCTGAGGCCATGGTCACGCACCTCAAGCTGCTCATCGCCAAGCTCAAGCATGACCGGTTCCGCGCCTCCTCAGAGCGCAGCCGCAAGCTGATTGACCAGCTTGAGCTGGAGCTCGGCGAGTTGGTCGCCGCCGCCAGCGAGGATGCCGCCCGGGCCGAGGCCGCCGCGGGCAAGGACAGATCATCCACCGGCGCCACGCCGCGCCGCCAGCCTGCCCGGGCGCCCTTGCCGGAGCACCTGCCGCGCGAGCGCGTGGTGATCCCGGCGCCATCGGCCTGCCCCTGCTGCGGCGGCAAGCTCTCCAAGCTGGGTGAGGACGTCACCGAGACCTTGGAGGTCGTCCCCCGCCAGTGGCGGGTCATCTAGACCGTGCGGGAACGCTTTGCTTGCCGCTCATGCGAGACCATCACGCAGCCGCCGGCGCCGTTTCACCCGATCGCCCGCGGCAGGGCCGGTCCTCAGCTGCTGGCTATGATCTTGGAGGCCAAGTTCGGGCAGCACCTGCCGCTCAACCGCCTGAGCGAGACCTATGCCCGCGAGGGGATAGAGCTGAGCGTCTCGACCATCGCCGACTGGGTCGGCGCCTGCACCGCCACCCTGGCGCCGCTGACGGCGCTGATCGACGCCCATGTGCTGGCCGCCGGGCGGCTGCACGGCGACGACACCACGGTGCCGGTGCTGGCCAAGGGTCGGACGATCACCGGCCGGGTCTGGACCTATGTCCGCGACAACCGGCCATTTGCCGGGCCAGCGCCACCGGCGGCGATGTTCCGCTACTCCAGCGACCGTACCGGCGAGCACCCGCAGCGGCACCTGGCCAGCTACGCGGGCATCCTGCAGGCCGACGCCTGTGCCGGGTTCAACGAGCTCTATGCCGCCAACCGCAAGCCCGGCCCGATCACCGGGGCCGCATGCTGGGCCCATGGCCGGCGCAAGCTGTTCAAGCTCGCCGAGGTCGCCCGCGCCCCGCTCGCCGCCGAGGCGGTGCGCCGGATCGACGCGATCTTTGCCGCCGAGCGCGCCATCAATGGCCTGGCCGCCGAGCAGCGCCTGGCCCTTCGACAGGCGCAGATCGCACCCCTCGTCGCCGAGCTCGAGACCTGGATGCGCGAGCAGCGCGCCCGCATGTCCCGCCATGCCGAAGTCGGCAAGGCCATGGACTACATGCTGATCCGGTGGGACGCCTTCAGCCGCTTTCTCACCGACGGCAGGATCTGTTTGACGAACAATGCGGCGGAGCGCGAGCTGCGCGGCGTGGCGCTTGGCAGAAAGGCCTGGATGTTTGCCGGCAGCGACCGTGACGGCGAGCGCGCTGCCGCCATGTACTCGCTGATCGCCACCGCCAAGCTGAACGGCGTCGATCCGCGGGCTTGGCTCGCCGATGTGCTGGCCCGCATCGCTGATCACCCAGCCTCTCGCCTACACGAACTGCTACCCTGGCATTGGAAGACAGCGCACGCCACCGAAGCAGCCAACGCAGCCTGATCCTTGCCGCGCCAAGCCTCGCTGTCACCATCCGCGGCCTTGGCCGGATGGGTACGCTTTTTTCGTAGCGCAACCGTGTGAGATGCGACCGGAATGAGAATCCAGGACCGTCATTCCCGCTCGATGCCGGCGCGATGTACAACGGCCTGCCAGCGAACCCGCTCTGCGCCGAGCAGACGATCCATTGCCTCCGGCGGGCCGCCAACCGGCTCCGCGCCCCAACTTGCCAGCCTCTCGCGTACCTCTGGCAGCAGCAGGATACGGTCGATCTCCTCTGCCAGACGCCTGCGTATTGCGATTGGCGTGCCCACGGGGGCGGCGTAGCCAAGCCAGGCCGCAGCCTCGTAGCCGGGGATGCCGGCCTCCTGCAGGGTCGGCACCTCGGGCAGCAGGGCGAAGCGCCGGGCGCCGCCCACGGCCAGCGGGCGCAGCGTGCCGGCGCGGAAATCCTCAAGGAAGGACGGCGCCTGCTCGATCACCAGCTGGATCCGCCCCGCCAGCAGGTCGGTCCGCGCCGGGGCACCGCCCCGGTACTGCACCATTTCCATCGGCACGCCGCCGGCGAGCGTGCGGAACATCTCGACAGTGAGGCGGGACGCCATGCCGGAGGTGGCGAAATTGATCGAGCCGGGGCGGGCGCGGGCCAGCGCCAGGAACTCCTGCACGCTCGATATACCGAGCGAGGCGGGGACGACCATCACATAGGGGATCGTCGCAACCATGGAGACGCCGCAAAGATCGCGCTCCGGGTCATAGGGCAGCGTCTTGTAGACATAGGGGTTCACCGCCATCGGCCCCGGGCTGGCGGCGAGCAGCGTGTAGCCATCGGCCGGCGCCTTCGCCACCGCATCGGCGCCGAGGATGCCGAAGGCGCCCGCACGGTTCTCCACCGCCACTTGCTGGCCGAGCGGGGCGGCCAGCCGCTCCGCGACCAGCCGGGCGATGAGATCGGTGGCGCCGCCGGGCGCAAAGGGCACGACGACGCGCAGCGGCCGCGCCGGCCAGGTCTCGGCACGCGAGATAGCCGGCAGGGCGAGGGCGGCAAGGAGGCTGCGGCGAAGCATCATCAGGCGGGCCTCGGGAAGAAGCGGTTGGCTGGGCGGGGTAGGCCGAGATTGTCCCGGAGCGTTCTGCCGTCATAGGCAGTACGGAACAGGCCGCGGCGTTGCAGCTCCGGCACCACGAGTCGGATGAAGCGCTCGAGCCCCGTCGGCACCACCGGGGCGGCAATCATGAAGCCGTCGCAAGCCTGGGTCCGGTACCACTCCTCCATCAGATCGGCGATCTGCCCGGCGCTGCCCTTGAACAGGTTGCCCGCCATTTGCGGCAGGATGCGCTTGTAAGTCTGCCGCACCGTCAGCCCTTCCGCGCGGGCCACGCCAAGGATCGCCTTGCCGATGCCGGTCGGCCCGACATGCTCCGCCTCAAGATCGGGCATTGGTCCGTCGAGCGCGTAATCCACCATGCGGTGGCCGATCATCTTCGAAAGGTAGTCGAGGCCGACCGCAGGGGACACGAGATCCTCCAGCTCCTGGAACAGCGCATCGGCCTCGGCCTCCGTCTCGCCGACGAAGATGGTGACACCGCTCAGGATCTTCAGGCTCTCCGGCTTGCGGTCGTAGCGCGGCAGGCGCGACTTGAGGTCGGCATAGAGCGTGCGGGCGCGCTCGATCGTCCCTTCGATGGCGAAGACGCAATCGGCGGTGCGGGCCGAGAGCTCCTTGCCCATCTCGGACTGCCCGGCCGAGAAGATCACCGGATGGCCCTGCACCGGTCGCGGTGCGTTCAACGGTCCGGCGACCGAGAAATGCTCGCCTTTGTGGTTCAGCGGATGCACCCGTGCCGGGTCAAGAAAGCGCCCGCTGGCTTTTTCCTGCGGAAAGGCGTCATCGGCCCAGGAATCCCACAACCCCTTGACGATGTCGGCGAACTCGCCGGCGCGGGCGTAGCGGTCCTCGCGCGGCGCGTGCGCCTCTTTGCTGAAATTCAGCGCATCGCCCGGGTTCGAGGTGGTGACGAGGTTCCAACCCGCCCGCCCGCCGCTGATATGGTCGAGCGAGGCAAAGCGCCGCGCCACCGCATAGGGCTCGTCATAGGTCGTCGTGGTGGTGGCGACGAGGCCGATATGACGCGTCACCATGGCAAGCGCTGAGAGCAGCGTTATCGGCTCGAACACCGCCGGTCGGTCGGAGGGGCTGGTGGCGGCAAAAAGGTCGGGCTTGTCAAGGTTCCGCACGCCGTTGCCATCGGCGAGGAAGAGCAGGTCGAACAGCCCGGCCTCAGCGATGCGGGCCAGGCGAACCGCATTTTCGAGATTGCTGGCCGGACGATCCCAGGCATCCCGATGGCGCCATTCGCCGACGTGAGATCCTTGGGCGTTCGCATTAGCGGCGAGGATCAGGGGAATGGCGGTGGCTCCCGAGCAGGCTGGTCTCCGGGTCAAGTGCAGCCGGTCCGGCCGGACTTGGCAAGCATTGTATATCTGCTTGACCGCGCCGACGATGTTCGCCGACCGGAACTCGGCGGCCAGCGTGCCAGGCCGAAGCTCCCCGATAGCGGAATTTCCACTAGGTCGCGTACAATAGGCACCTGCCCCCGGAGGGATCGCAGCGTGTGCAACCTCTACAGCGTCACCAAGGGCCAGCAGGCCATCCGCGAGTTCACCCGGGCGATGACCAACCGGGCCGGCAACCTGCCGCCGCTCCCCGGCGTGTTCCCCGACTATGCGGCGCCGATCGTCCGCAACCAGCCAGCGGGCCGCGAACTGGCCATGGTCCGCTGGGGCATGCCCTCGCCGGCCTTCGCCCTCAAGGGCAAGAAAACCGATCCGGGGGTGACGAATGTCCGCAACACCCACTCCCCGCACTGGCGCCGCTGGCTAGGCGTCGAGAGCCGCTGCGTCGTGCCCTTCACCAGCTTCTCCGAGCACCAGGTCATGCCGGATGGCAGCCGACCGCCGGTGTGGTTCGCCTTTGGCGAAGATCGCCCGCTCGCGGCCTTCGCCGGCATCTGGACGCGCTGGACCTCGGTCCGCAAGCTCAAGGAGGGCGAGGTCACCGCCGACCTGTTCGCCTTCCTGACCACGGAGCCGAACGCCGAGGTTGGCGCCATCCACCCCAAGGCCATGCCGGTCATCCTCACCACGCCCGAGGAGATCGAGCAGTGGCTGACGGCTCCGGCGGAGGACGCCCTCAACCTGCAGCGGCCACTGCCTGACGGCTCGCTGGTCATCGTCGCTCGCGGCGAGAAGCAGGATGGCGCTCCTGCCGCAACCTGATGAGGTGACCTTGTCAGGCGCCGACACAGGCCACGAAGACACAGGCCAAGCGTGCGGACCGACGGGTGTCGCGGCCGAGGTCGTGCGCCCACGCAAGATCATTCACGTCGACATGGATGCCTTCTACGCCTCGGTCGAGCAGCGGGATCACCCGGAACTGCGCGGCCTGCCGGTTGCCGTCGGTGGCTCGCGCGAGCGCGGCGTGGTGGCCGCGGCGAGCTACGAGGCCCGGAAGTTCGGCGTGCACTCGGCCATGCCATCGGTGACCGCCCGGCGGAAATGCCCGGAGCTGGTCTTCGTGCCGCCGCGTTTTGATGTCTATAAGGCGGTGTCGCTGCAGATCCGCGGCATCTTTGCCGCGTACACGCCCCTGATCGAGCCGCTCTCGCTCGACGAGGCCTATCTCGACGTCACCGAGGACCTGCAGGGCATTGGCGTCGCGACAGAGATTGCGCAGCGCATCCGCGCCAGGATCAGGGCCGAGACGGGGCTGACCGCATCGGCCGGTGTGTCCTACAACAAGTTCCTGGCCAAGCTCGCCTCCGATCACCGCAAGCCCGACGGCCAGTTCGTCATCACGCCGCGGATGGGTCCCCTCTTTGTCGAGACCCTGCCTGTCGGCAAGTTCCACGGGGTCGGCCCGGCAACCTCGGCCAGAATGAACCAGCTGGGGATCCACACCGGGCTCGACCTGCGAGCGCAGACCCTGCCGTTCCTGCAGCAGCATTTCGGCAAGGCCGGCGCCTACTACTACTGGATCGCGCGTGGTGTCGATGAGCGCCCCGTCCGGCCGGACCGGATCCGCAAATCGGTCGGCGCCGAGAATACCTTTGCCACCGACCTCGCCACTCTGGAGGAGGCGCGGACGGCATTGAAGCCGATCATCGACAAGGTCTGGCAGTATTGCGAAGGCACCGGAATCCGAGGCCGCACGGTGGTGCTCAAGGTCAAGTATGCCGACTTCAGCCAGGCAACGCGGAGCCGGACGGCTGCTGCACCCGTCTCAACCCGGCAGGAGCTCGAGCAGGCCAGCCTCGCGCTGCTGGAGCCGCTCTTTCCCGTGCCGAAGGGCATCCGGCTGCTGGGTGTCACACTCTCGACGCTCAACGACGAGCCGAAGGAGGCCGAAGCACAGTTGCGGCTGTCGATTTAGTGCGGGGTGAGCCGCTCTCGGTCACGACGCATATTCCGATCAGGCCTACGTCCTGCAAATCGAGAGCACAATCGTCCTGGGCCCAACACGCTGGGTAGCTGGCGTACGGACCGCCCCGGGGCATTCTAGAGCACTTTGATGTTGCTTGGAATCGCGCGTTCTGATTCGACGCTGTTGATGCGGCGTCGAGGCGATGATGACGGCACCCTTGTCTGCGGACCTTCGTCGGCGGTTGGTTCGGGCGGTTGAG
>JAESFM010000234.1_pt1 | contig 14741 bp, 14 predicted proteins | sample 9266171 | NCBI WGS metagenome assembly JAESFM01 (sample SAMN14505069, study PRJNA617099) | algae metagenome | isolation source: Hassallia sp. WJT32-NPBG1 and co-occurring heterotrophs from well developed... | place: USA: Mojave Desert, Joshua Tree National Park, California | collected 2006-06-22
TTACCATCGTCGAGGAACGGACCATCGGTCCCGACCTGGGCGCCGACTCGATCAAGGCCGGCATCATCGCCTGCCTCGTCGGCTTCGTGCTGGTGGTCAGCTACATGATCATGTCGTACGGCCTGTTCGGCCTGTTCGCCAATATCGCGCTGATCTTCAACCTGTTCCTGACGGTCGCCGCCCTGTCGCTGCTGAACGCGACGCTGACGCTTCCCGGCATCGCAGGCCTGCTGCTGACGCTCGGCATGTCGGTGGACGCCAACATCCTGATCAACGAGCGCATCCGCGAGGAATCGAGACGGGGCCGATCGTCGTTCGCGGCGATGGAAGCCGGGTTCACCCGAGCCTTCGGCACCATCGTTGACGCCAACCTGACGACGCTGATCAAGATGCTGCTGCTCTACGCGGTCGGTACCGGAACGATCCGGGGCTTCGCGGTCACCATCAGCCTCGGCATCATCACGTCAATGTTCACGGCGACGGTCGTGACCCGGCTGCTGATGGTCACGTGGCTGAAGAAGAAGCGCCCGAAGGTGCTGTCGGTCACCACAGGATTCCGGCTGGCGCCCGACGACACCAAGATCCGCTTCATGCGCGGCAAGCGCCTGGGCCTGATCTTCTCGGTCCTGCTCAGCATCGCGTCGATCGGACTGTTCATCAAGCCGGGCCTGAACTATGGCGTCGATTTCGCCGGCGGCATCGTGATGGAGATCCGGACTCCCGAGCCGGCCGACTTCCCCGAGCTGCGCGAAAGCCTGGCTCAGCTCAACCTCGGCCCCGTCCAATTGCAGCAGTTCGGCCAGCCGACCGACGTGCTGATCCGCTTCGAACGTCAGCCCGGCGACGAGGCGAACCAGCAGGCCGCGGTCAAGGCCGTCCAGGACAAGCTGGCGGCGGAGTTCGCCGGCACCCAGATCCGGCGTGTCGAGTCGGTCGGCGCCTCGGTCAGCGGCGAGCTGTTCCAGCAGGGCATGCTGGCGCTCGGATTGGCCGCAGTCGCGATGCTGGGCTACATCTGGTTCCGTTTCGAATGGCAGTTCGGCGTCGGCGCCGTCGTGACCATGCTGCTGGACGTCACCAAGACGATCGGCTTCTTCGCCCTGACGGGGATGCAGTTCAACCTGACGGCGATCGCGGCGATCCTGACGATCATGGGCTACTCGATCAACGACAAGGTCGTCGTCTATGACCGTGTCCGCGAGAACCTGCGGCTGTACCGCAAGATGCCGCTGGGAGAGCTGATCGACCGGAGCATCAACGAGACACTGAGCCGGACGATCAGCACGTCGGCCGCGATCTTCCTGGCGACGCTGCCGCTGGCCCTGTTCGGCGGCGAGGCTCTTCAGGAGTTCGCCATCGTCCTGCTGTTCGGCGTGGTGCTGGCGACGTCGTCGTCGATCTTCATCGCCGCTCCGATCCTGCTGTACCTGGGCGAGCACCGCCTGCGCCGCAACGCGCCGACGGAGCCGGGTGTTGCCGGAGAAGGCGGCACGCCTGCCGCAGGAGCGAAGACCGGAGCTTAATCGCTCCTGCCCTGTTTCCCTGTAGCCGGTGCATCGAACCGGCTACAGGGAGGTGGAGCATCATGGCGACAGAAAACGACAAGTCCCCGTCCCCGGCGGATGCGCCGGGCGGCGGTTCTGAAGACTTCATCCCGGGACCGGACTCGGGCCTGCGCAACCCTCCCTCCGCCATCGAGCGCGGGCTGAAGGAGGCGGCCGATGCGATGCATGAGCCGAGCAAGCCTGGAATGGATATCGGCGGGATCGCCGGCGAAAAGCCGCGCTGAGCGGATTTCAGACGCCGGAGGCGGTCGAATCTACCCGAAATTGTAGGGTGTTCATGCCCGTTCAACCCGTCTGAAAGTCTGGACTGGATGCGCGGGCGCTGGCGCCGCTTTGGAACAGAATCGGCGCGCTGGTGTTCCGGCGTGGCGAGAGTTTCTACAATTTCCGTGGTTTACGGCGGTACAAGCAGAAGTTTTCACCCAACTGGGAGCCACGGTATCCGGCTTTCCCAGGCGGTCTCGGGACCGCCCGGATCCTGACGGATGCCACCGCCCTGATATCCGGAGGCGTCCGGGGAGCCATCGCCAAATGAGCGTGAGGAAGAACACCGGGACGCTGCTGGGGGCAGCTCTTCTGGCATCGGCGCTGGCGCTGGCGCCGGAGGTTATTGCGGCCGCTCCCGACGGGGCCGGCTCCGCCGAAGCATTCAGTGCGACCATGATGCCCGACTCCGGAAGGCTTGGCGCCGTCAGGCGCTATGAGGCGGAGGGAACCTCCAGGGACGTCCTGCTTCTGGTATCCGACGAGGACGGCTGGGACAGCAGGGCGGAGGACGTGGCGACCGGAGCCGCCGCATCGGGCCGGACCGTCCTGGGTATCGATCTCAAGACCTTCCGCGCCGCCATGGACAAGACGGACGACGCCTGTTCGTTCCCGGTCAACGACCTCGAGGCCGTCAGCCAGCAGGTGCAGAAGGACCTTCCCTATACCCGGTACCGCCCGCCGGCGGTCGCCGGGATCGGCGCCGGTGCGGCGCTTGCCTATGCCGCGATCACCGAGGCGCTCCCCGGCACCTTCTCGGCCGGGATCGGGCTGGATTTCTGTCCGGTCTATCTGGCACCCCGTCCTTTCTGCCCCGACGCGCCGACGACCACGACGGACGAGGGTGGCGGGCGGTACCGGTTCCACGCGGCCGAACGGTCGCAAGTCCCCTGGATGGCGACGCCGAAAGCCGGATGCCCGGCGGAGTCGACGGATTCGGTGATGGATCGGACCCCGTCGGCCGTTCGGCTGGACGCACGGCCGGCCCGCTGGGGCGAAGCGGTGACGGAGTCGCTGGACAGGCTTACCGAGGACGGTCAGGGCTCCGGGATCGGAGACATACCGCTGGTTGAAATCCCGGCCGAAAGCGCCAAGGGCGTTACACCCGCCGGAGGAGACGCGCTCGCGATCTTCTGGTCGGGCGACGGAGGCTGGCGCGACATCGACCGGCAGATCGGCCAGGAACTTGCCCGGTCGGGCATGCCCGTGGTCGGGGTCGATTCCCTCCGGTACTTCTGGCGCGAGCAGCGCCCCGAGGCGATCGCGCACGACCTGGACCGGATGATCTCGCACTACACCGCCAAGTGGGGCAAGTCGAAGGTGCTGCTGATCGGCTACTCGTTCGGCGCCGACATGCTGCCGTTCGCCATCAACCGGATGCCCGAGCGAAGCCGCGCCCAGATCGCGCTGGTTTCTCTGCTGGGCTTTGCCAGGAAGGCGGATTTCGAGGTCGGCATCGCCGGCTGGCTCGGCATCGACTCCAGCGATTCGGAAGACACGCTGGCGGAAATCGCCAAGCTCCCGGCGATCCCGTTGCAATGCGTCTATGGCAGCGAGGAAGAGGATACCGGATGCACCGCGCCGGAGCTGGACCGGGCATCGAAGCTGCGGATGAACGGCGGGCATCATTTCGATGGCGACTACAAAGAGGTAGCCACCGCCATCCTGGGCGCGGCGGAAGCCGTGCGGTAGTCGGACCGCCGTTTCCTGGAAGACGTAAGTATTTTGATCTATTACTTCTGGAACAAAAGAGGGATCATTACCATTTACGATACATTAGGCATTGCGGTCGCCTAATGCCGGGAACAACGCAGGGTCTGGCGAGGATTTTACCGTGAAGCAGGCTGCCCTTTACCGCAAGACTGAACCTGAGATCCGCCCCTGTTCGGAGTTCGACTATTCGGACCGGAGCGGGACTTCCACTGAAGGCGAATGGTCGCTTCGGCGCCGCTTCGCTTTCCTGATCGGCGCCGCCTTGGCGTCATGGGCGGTCGTGGGGCTGGTCGGCTATGGAGTCTACAGCCTGTTTGCGTAGCCGGTAATTCCTGGAGGCCGGCCCGAGGCGAAGCGGCGGGCCAGGCCGACAAGCCTGCCGCTTCGCATCAAACCGACGGAATGGCGACCCGCCGACCCGCTGGCCGATATCAGACCGAGCTGATCGCCTTCTCGACCAGTTGCCCCAGATGCTGGGTGCGCTTGGTCAGGCTCTGCAGGACCGAGGAGATTTCCGCCGTGGCGGCGGCGGTCTGGCCGGACAGGTTCTTCACTTCGCCGGCGACGACCGCGAAACCCTTGCCGGCTTCACCGGCGCGCGCAGCTTCGATCGTGGCGTTCAGGGCGAGCAGGTTGGTCTGCTTGGCGATCGCATCGATCTGCTGGGCAACGGTCCCCACCTTCTCGATCTCGCTGCGCAGGCCTTCCAGTTCACGGCTGATCTCCTGGAGGGAGCTGGAAAGCTCCTGCCGGCTCAAGGTGCCGCTGTTGTCGGAAGAGCTGAATTCATTGCCATAAGACATGGGGACACCCGGATGTTGGTTATTGGACCGACGCCACGGCGTGCGACGTCAGTCATGGGCACAGGCATATAGCGAACTTTCCTAAATTTTCGTGAGTTTGCATCGCCGCGGGTGTCCCCTGCGACTTTTCGACGGGTGACGCTGACGTTTCGGGTGCTAAGGTGCGGCCCGACCCTTCAGCCTTTCAGTACCACCATGATTCTGACGCCGATCGACACAGAAGACCTTCCCGCCGTGCTGGAACGGTTCGAACAACAGCTTGACGGAAAGCCGCTGGCGCTTGCCGCGTTCAGGCGAATCGCACGATCGATCCCGCCGGACGGCAGTCTCGGTGACCCGGCGGCCCAGCGCGCCCAAGCGGTCGAGCTGGCTGGCAGGCTCGGGATCGAGACGCTGGACGAGGACCCCGCCGTCGCCTTCAGCTGGGACGGCCATTTCATCCGCACCAGGAGCGAACCGTCGGTCGTGATCCATGAGATCGCCCATTGGCAGCTCTGCACTCCGGAGCGCCGGCAGCTCTACGATTTCGGCCTCGGCGCCGGACCCGAGTCCGGGCGGGTCGAAGAGGCGGACCGCGTCATGGCGCTGAGCCAGGAGGAAGGGCAGGACGAGGAAGGCCTGACTTCCCTGCTCGGCATCCTGTGGGAAGCCGAACTGGGACAGCCGGCGCTGCTGGCGTTCCTGGAGCAGAACTGGCTGGAAGGCTACGACCGCCCGGCCACGGCCCTGCATTTCGAGCGGATGTTGAACCGGCTTCATGCCGGCGGCTTCATCGACGACGAGGCTCACCCCCTGCTGGCGGCACGGCAATCCGGTCAGGTTCTTTAGCCGGGCGAATTTTTCCCGCCGGGCGATCTTTTTCGACCGGGCGAGTTTTCATCGGCGGGGCGCGCATGCCCTGCGCCAATCCGGTCACTGGCTAATTGCCGGCGTTTAAGATTCAATGGCCGCCGGAAAGCAGTAGCCGCAACGCAACAGGGAGATGGATGCCGATGGAACGGCTGACACCGAGGGTCGGCATTGGCCAGATCGCCCCCTACCGCTCTTCCCGGGTTCCGCCCGACGGACGCCCTTTCATCGATCTGTCGCTGAGCCACAACGCGCTGGGTCCCAGCCCGAAGGCGATCGCGGCATACCGCAAGGCGGCGCTGAGCCTGCACCGCTATCCCGACTACGAACATACCCTGCTGCGGGCCGCGATCGGCCGCCGCTACGACATCGCGACCGACCACATCACGTGCTCCAACGGCTCGGACGAGATGATCCAGCTCGTCGCGGAGGCCTATGCCGGCCCCGGCGACGAGGTGCTGTTCCACCAGTACGGCTACCGGGGCTTCCACAAGGCCGCCCGGATGACCGGCGCCACCCCCGTCGTCGCGGCGGAACGGGATCTGGCCGTCGACATCGAGGCCCTGGCCGATCTGGCGGGCGAGCGGACCAAGATCGTCTTCCTCGCCAATCCGAACAACCCGACCGGCTCCTATGTGCCGGCCGAGCAGGTCCAGCGGCTGAGGGCCGATCTTCCCGCACATACCCTGCTGGTGCTGGACAGCGCCTATGCCGACTATGTCCGGCGCGACAACTACGATCCGGGCTTCGGGCTGGTGGAGGAGCACGACAACGTCCTGATGGTCCGGACCTTCTCCAAGCTGCACGGGCTGGCGGGCCTGCGGGTCGGCTGGGCCTATGGTCCGCCGTCGATCATCGAGACGCTGGACCGCATCAGGGACCCGTACAACGTCGGTCTGCCGGCACAGGCCGCGGCGGCTGCCGCCCTGGGCGATCCCGAGCACGAGGCTGCGACGCTCGAGCACAACGACGCGTGGATCGCCTGGCTGTCGCATGAGCTGCGGGCCATCGGCGTGCGGGTCTATCCCAGCGTCTGCAATTTCCTGCTGATCCGGGTGCCGCCCGACCCGACCATGAGCGTCGCGGCGGTTTGCACGCATTTGCGAAACCGCGGCATTCTGGTCAAGACCTTGGGCGAGTACGGGCTGGCAGACTGCCTGCGGATCACCGTCGGAACGGAGGAAGAGAACCATGCGCTGGTCGATGCCCTGCGGGAGGTGCTGGAGTAGGGCAGGCGCGGGGACGCCGAAAGAAACGAAGGTTTCAGCGATTTAATGTTGGTGCAAGGCGGGCGTAAGCCTGGACGGGCTACAAACGGCTTCAATGAATTCGTGAAGCCAGGAGCCATCCATGTCGCCAACTCCCTCGATCGCCAGCCCCTCGATCGTCAGCTTTTCGGCCGGACGCCTGCGCAGGGTCGCGGCCGCCGCTCTCCTCGGCACCACCATCCTGACGGGGTCCGTCGGACTTCCGGCCAATGCTTTCGCGGCACCCCAGGCGATCTCCCAGGAGCTGCCCGGCAGCTTCGCCGATCTGGTCGAGCGCGTCACACCCGCCGTCGTCAACGTCTCGACCGTCCAGGGCAGTGCCGACGCGGAACAGCCGCGCGGCCTGCCCGGCATGCCGGAATTCCCGCCCGGCTCACCGTTCGAAGAGTTCTTCAAGCAGTTCCAGGAGCAGCAGCGCGGCGCCCGTCCGAAGCAGCACGAGAAGCAGCAGGCGCAGGGTTCCGGCTTCATCGTCGACGCGGCCGGCTACGTCGTCACCAACAACCACGTGATCGACGGGGCGGAAGAGATCACCGTCACGACCCATGACGGCGCCAAGCTGGACGCCAAGCTGGTCGGACGCGATCCGAAGACCGACCTGGCGCTGCTGAAGGTCGAGGCCGGCAAGCCCCTGCCCTACCTGGAGTTCGGCGACAGCGACACCGCCCGGGTCGGCGACTGGGTGATCGCCATCGGCAACCCCTTCGGCCTGGGGGGCACCGTAACCTCCGGCATCGTCTCGGCCCGCGGCCGCGACATCCAGGCCGGTCCCTACGACGACTTCCTCCAACTCGACGCGTCGATCAACCGGGGCAACTCGGGCGGTCCGACCTTCGACGTGCAGGGCCGGGTGATCGGCATCAACACGGCAATCTTCTCGCCCAACGGCGGATCGGTCGGCATCGGCTTCGCCATCCCGTCCAACCTCGCCAAGGGCGTCATCGCCCAGCTTCGCGAGACCGGCACGGTCAGCCGGGGCTGGCTGGGCGTCCAGATCCAGCAGGTAACCCCCGAGATCGCCGAAAGCCTCGGCCTGCCGCAGCCCAAGGGTGCGCTGGTCGCCGACGTGACGGCCGACAGTCCGGCCTCCAAGTCCAGGATCCAGGCGGGCGACGTGATCCTGAGCCTGGACGGCCGGCCGGTCGACACGATCAAGGACCTGACCCGGATGGTCGCCGACAGCAAGACCGGTTCCGACGTGACGCTGGAGGTCCTGCGCAAGGGCAAGCGGCAGAACGTCAGCGTAAGGCTCGACCAGATGCCCGACCAGCCGAAGGTCGCGGCCGCCACGCCGGCGCCCGAATCCAGCACCGCGTCCAGCCATACGGTCCTGGGCATGAAGCTGTCCAAACTGAGCGAGCAGTCCCGCCGGAAATACGGGCTGACCGAGGGCATCGAGGGCGTGCTGGTCGTCGGGACCGACGAATCGCTGGGCGAGGTCAACCTGCGCCCCGGCGACGTGATCACGGAGGTCGGCAGCGAGCCGGTCGCCGCCCCCGATCAGGTCGCCGCCAAGATCAAGGAAGCCAAGGAAGCCGGACGGGGAGCCGTACTGCTGCGGGTCAGCCGCCAGGGAACCGAGCAGTTCGTCGCGGTTTCGATCAAGAAGGCCTGAGTCCAAATGAGCGGTGGCATGGGTGGCAGGGCCGGGGGTGGCGGAGCCAGGGACGGCAATCCGGACGGCGGTTTCGGCGACAGTTTCGGCGACAGGCGTCCTCGGGAAGGATCTGGCGAGAGACCGTTCTTCGGCTATGATGGGGCCATGAAGATACTGGTCATCGAAGACGACGCCCAGGCCGCCGCTTATCTGGTCAAGGGCCTGAAGGAGAGCGGCCACGTGGTGGACCACGCGGCCGACGGCAAGGACGGGCTGTTCATGGCGGGCTCGGAGAATTACGACGTGCTGATCGTGGACCGGATGCTGCCGGGCCGCGACGGGCTTGCCATCGTCGAGATCCTGCGCGGGGCCGGGACCGAAACCCCGGTCCTGTTCCTGAGCGCCCTTGGCAGCGTCGACGACCGCGTGCGGGGACTGCGGGCGGGCGGTGACGACTACCTGACGAAACCTTACGCATTTTCCGAGTTGCTGGCCCGCGTCGAGGCGCTGGGCCGGCGGAAATCGGCGGCGGCGGTGACGACGACCAGGCTCCATGTCGGCGAGCTCGAGATGGACCTGCTGGCGCGCAAGGTCAAGCGCGCGGGCAAGCAGATCGACCTGCTGCCGCGCGAGTTCCGGCTGCTGGAATACCTGATGCGCCATGAGGGCAACGTGGTGACGCGCACCATGCTGCTGGAAAACGTCTGGGACTACCACTTCGACCCGCAGACCAACGTGATCGACGTCCACGTCGCACGCCTGCGGCAGAAGATCGACCGGGAGTTTCCGACGCCGATGATCCATACCGTGCGCGGGGCGGGATACTGCCTGCGTGCCTGACTTCGCCCTGCTCCGGACGACCACATTCCGGGTGGCGCTGCTGTACCTGGGGCTGTTCCTCGCCTCGGTGCTGGTGATCCTGGTCCTGATCTACTGGTTCACCGCCGGCTTCATCGAGCGCCAGACCGACGAGACGATCGCCGCCGAGATCGCCGGACTGCGGGAGCAGTACCGGCAGCGCCGGCTGCCGGGCCTGATCGAGGTGGTCAAGGCGCGGAGCGCCGTGCCCCGGACCAGCACGCTCTATCTGGTCGCGACGCCGACCTTCACGCCGCTGGCCGGCAATCTGTCCGACTGGCCGGATGCGCAACCCGATCCGGATGGCTGGATAGAGTTCGAGATCGCCGATGCGCCGGAGGAGCCCGACGGCGGCAGCCATGAGGCACGGGCCGTCGTCTTCACCCTGCCCGGCGGCTATCACCTGCTGGTCGGGCGCGACACGATGGAGCGCAGGCACTTCCAGGAACGCGTCCTGATCTCGCTGGCCTGGGCGCTGCTGCTGACGGTCGGACTGGGCGCCGCCGGCGGCGTGCTGATAAGCCGCAACGTCATGCATAGGATCGACGCCATCAACCGCACCACCCGGCAGATCATGTCGGGCGCGCTGCAGGAGCGCATGGCGGTGGCGAACACCGGCGACGAGCTCGACCAGCTTGCTGGCAATCTCAATGCCATGCTCGACCAGATCGAGCACCTGATGGTCGGCATGAGGCAAGTGACCGACAGCGTCGCGCACGACCTGCGGACGCCGCTGACCCGGCTGCGGTCGCGGCTGGAAATCACGCTGGTCGAGGCCGGGACGGAGGACGAATACCGCGCCGCGATCCAGGAGGCGATCAGCGAGGCGGACCGGCTGCTCGGTATCTTCAGTGCCCTGCTGAGCATCGCCGAAGCGGAGGCCGGGACCATGCAGCGGAGCTTCCAGAAGGTGTCCCTGTCCGATCTGGCGCGCCTGATGGCCGATCTCTACGAGCCCGCCGCCGAGGAGGCGGGACTGGGGTTCGTCGGCGATATCGGGGCGGAGCCGATCGTGCTCGGCAATCAGCAGTTGCTGGCACAGGCGATCGCCAACCTGCTGGACAATGCCCTGAAATATACGCCGCCCGAGGGCTGCGTCACCCTGACGGTCAAGGGACCGGCGGGAGCGCGGGGCGCCTGCATTTCGGTGGCCGACACGGGGCCTGGCATCCCGGCGGCACAGCGTGAAAGCGTGCTGCGCCGGTTCGTCCGGCTGGAGGCCAGCCGCAGCTCTCCCGGCAACGGTCTGGGGCTCAGTCTCGTCGATGCCGTGGCGCGTCTGCATGGCGCGCGGCTGGAAATGGACGATAACGATCCGGGTCTGGTTGTTTCCCTTGTGTTCCCCCGCATGGGTCCGGAGTGACAAGTTTCAGAAACACCTTGCCAGCGACTCGGCCAGCCTGTTACCCGTATGGGGAACGGGCGATTCCCGCCGGCGGGGCTTGGTGCAACCACATCCCGACCGCGCCGGCCGGGCCTTGTGCCTGACCGGCAGGGACCGATCGACCGTAAGTTCGTCCGCAGTTTTTCCGACCACCATCCGCTGACCTGGGGCAGCGCATATCGATATGACCGACGAAACCCTCGTCCTTCGCCATCCCAAGCTGATCAGCTTGTACGCCTTCTGGCTGGAACAATGCGCGGGTGCTCCGCTGCCATTGGCTTCGGCGCTGAACCCGGTCGAGCTGAGGCCGTGGCTTGGCAACCTGCTGATCATGGACGTCGTCCGCAATGCCGACTTCGTCTATTCCTATTACGGCCAGTCCTTCTCGGACTCGTTCGGCGAGGACCGGGTCGGCCAGTCGATCGCGCGCCTTCCGGAAGGGCAAAGCGATATCCTGCGGGCGGAATACGACCATGTACGGTCGGAGGCCAAACCGGTGGTGCGCGTCTATTCGGCCGAGTTCGACGGGGTTCCCTCCACCTGGGAGCGGCTGGTGCTGCCCTTGACGGAAGACGGCGAGACGGTCGGCAAGCTGCTGGTCGGCGCCTATAAGCTGGACCAGCCCTACCCGGTGTCGGTCAGCGCGCCGAGCCTGTCGTAACCCGTGTTTCGTGATCCGGCGTCGTTTCCGACCGTGGGCACCGCCTTGAATCCGGCGGCTCGTCCGGCTTCCACCGGAATCGGTGCTCCCGGACAGGAAACTGACTGAGCCTTTACGAACATTTACCATTGGGAGACGGACCGGCGCTAGGATGCGGCAAGCACGCCGCTCCGCCGGCGTCTCCCCGATTCTCTTTTTCCAGGCGTTTGGACGAGACCATGACTCAACAGGAAAGCCGTCAGCCCATCGATACGGCAATTTCCGACATCACGACCGCCCAGGAGTTCAATCTGGGCTGTGCCTTCAACAGCCAGCCCTTCAAGCTCCGTCCCGACGAATGGCCGGACGGCGCGGTGGAATGGGTCCTGGAAATGAATCCCGGTCGTCCGAACGCGATCATCGCCTATGGCACCGGCCAGCGGGAGGAGCTGTATGCGGTGATCGCCGCCAACGCCTTCCTTGCGGGGGTCGAATGGGGCGAAGCCACGGCCAGGGCGCCGATGATCGGCCCGGACGCCGACGAAGAGGAAGTGACGGCCGCAGTGCTCGGGGACGGCGAGTTCGAGATCGAGGACAACGGCGTTCCCGTCGAGGACCTGATCCGCGATCCGGATGCACCGTACGAATTGCCGCCGGTCGACTTGCTGGAACCGGCCCCGCAGTCCGAGACGCTGACGATGGACGAGCTGTCGCTTGCCCATAACGCCCGCAACCTTGAAACCGTGCTGAAGAACTTCGGCGTGCGCGGCGAGATCATGGAGGTGCGGCCCGGCCCGGTCGTAACGCTCTACGAACTGGAACCTGCGCCGGGCCTGAAATCGTCCCGCGTCATCAATCTGGCCGAAGACATCGCCCGTTCCATGCGGGCGCTGACCGTCCGTATCGCCGTAGTGCCCGGCCGCAGCGTCATCGGCATCGAACTGCCGAACCCGACGCGCGAAAAGGTCTTCCTGCGGGAGATGCTGGACTGCGACGCCTACCAGCAGACCGCCGCCAAGCTGGCGCTGGTTCTGGGCAAGGATATCGGTGGCACGCCGATCATAGTCGATCTGGCGCGCATGCCGCATCTTCTGATCGCCGGCACGACCGGGTCCGGCAAGTCGGTCTGCATCAACACGATGATCCTGTCGCTGCTCTACCGGCTGCCGCCGGAGAAGTGCCGCTTCATCATGGTCGATCCCAAGATGCTGGAACTGTCCGTCTATGACGGCATCCCGCACCTGCTGGCGCCGGTCGTGACGGAACCGAAGAAAGCGGTCGTCGCCCTGAAATGGGCGGTTCGGGAGATGGAAAACCGCTATCGGGCGATGGCGAAGTTCGGCGTCCGCAATATCGAAGGCTACAATATCCGGATCGAAGAACTGCTGGAAAGCGGCGAACAAGTCTTCAAACAGGTCCAGGTCGGCTACGACAAGGCGAAGCGCCAGCCGATCTTCGAAGAACAGCCGATGGAGCTGAAGTCTCTGCCCTATATCGTGGTGGTGGTCGACGAGATGGCCGACCTGATGCTGGTGGCGGGCAAGGACATCGAGGCGGCGATCCAGCGATTGGCGCAGATGGCCCGCGCCGCCGGCATCCACCTGATCATGGCGACCCAGCGGCCGTCGGTGGACGTCATCACCGGCACGATCAAGGCCAACTTCCCGACCCGCATCAGCTTCCAGGTCACCAGCAAAATCGACAGCCGCACCATCCTGGGCGAACAGGGCGCCGAACAGCTGCTCGGCCAGGGCGACATGCTCTACATGGCCGGCGGCGGCCGGATCACCCGCGTCCACGGGCCGTTCGTCTCCGACGAGGAGGTCGAGGAAGTCGTGCGCCACCTGAAGGAGCAAGGGACGCCCGACTACCTGCATTCCATCACGGAAGACGACGACCACAACGGCGACGACGAGGCCGAAGCCCCCTCCCCCACCCCGGAAGAAGGTGCGGCACCGTTCACCGGCAGCGACGACGAACTGTACGAACATGCCGTCGCCCTGGTAACCCGCGAGCGCAAGGCATCGGTCAGCTTCATCCAGCGCTGCCTGCAGATCGGCTACAACAGGTCGGCCCGGCTGGTGGACCGGATGGAAGCGGAGGGCATAGTCAGCTCGGCAAACCACGTGGGCAAACGTGAAGTACTGGTATCATCACGCAGCGAAGCTTTTAGCCGTGATGGTGAATGATTAACTTTTGCTGCAGTTGCGAACAAGAGTTCGCTGGTATGACCAATTACGAAGCCCAAGATAGATGGGATTTTTTCGATCTTCGATAAAAGTTATGGGCCAATTATTCTGGCCCAGCCTTGGATTTTACTCTCGAAAACATCATGAACATCAGGTAACATTAACATCACAAAGGTGTAAAGCGCCGGTAAGGTGAGAGCGCTATAACATAATCGACTGCGCCACCAAGGGGAGAGACGCCATGATCGGCAATGAACGTCAGGAGCCTACGCTGGACGATTTGTTGAACGACCCCATCGTCCAGATCCTCATGCGCCGCGATGCGGTAGAGCGTTGGAAGCTTGAAGAGATGATCGCTCGCGTCCGCCGGAACCGGCGCGCCGAGGCTGATCGCCTAGCCGCCTGACCGTCCTGCACTATCGTTTTCGTCCAATCAGGGGCATGGGCCGCTGACCTCCAGGTCAGCGGCCCATTTCAATTCCGACCCCGGCGGCAGGCGCCGGCGGGTGGGCCGGCTTCGGCTCCGAAGGGAAGATCTCAAGGCCGGACGGGAGGTCAATGGCTGAAACCTGTCCGCCCGCCAGAAGCAGCGATGCGGCGTCCAGGGTGGCGCGAACGGCGTCGTTGCCATAGGGCTTCATGAGAACGCCCAGGGCGGCGTCTGGCGCCTGCCGAGCCCTTTCCGGATGTTCGGTGACGAACAGGGACGTCAGGCCGTGATGCTTCCTCATGCCGCGCGCCGCGGCAATCCCGCTGCCTCCGAGGCCGAGGTCTATGTCCATCAGCGTCAGGTCCGGCGTGTGGGCACGGGCGAGATCCATGGCGGCACGAACGGTGACCGCATGGCCGACGACTTCGTGTCCGGCGCCCTCCACCATCATGGCCAACCCGGCAGCCAGCATCCGGTCGTCTTCAACGATCAAAATCCGCATTGCGGGCCTCCCCTGCTGTTCGCTCGTGATCTGTTTGCTCGTGGTCCATGGATTTAGCTGGCCGGTCGCCCGTTCCCAGGTCTCGGGACCGTAAGTCTGGCTCCATATGCGGAAGAGTCGCCAGGTCGCCCTCCCGGACGTTCGGGCGGATGGTGCCATCGGCCAGCATCACGTCGTATTTGGGCTGGCCCTCGAACGTGCGGCCGACGATCCGGCCGGTCTGCTTTTCGTATTCAACCCACGTGCCCAACTTCAGCATCGCGTTTTCCCCGGCGCGTGCATCGGGTCCTCTCCCCGTCTCCAACGGCTGAAAGGGTGCGGGATTACCGGGTGAAAGAGTTGGTCAATAAAGAGGTATTCAGTGCTTAAGGCGGTTGTGCCGGCCCTTCCGGGACGGTTCTGCCGTCGAATATATTCAACAGAGCGATGTTTATTATTTTCAACACTAGGTCCGATGGGCGGCTGTACCGGACCAGCCTCATGTCAGGCGGGTTGGAAAAATGTCAAAAGCAGGCGAATTGACGGAGAGACGCAGTCAGGGAATAGCTCACATCGAAAAAGTTTCGCCAGCGGCTTATGAAATATCGTCATGATGCAAGTGCGATGCTGCGATATCGCAATCCGGTGAGCGCTGCGATTTCGCAGCCAGGTAAATGCGGTCGCTCGCTACGTTACGGTT
>JAESFM010000235.1_pt1 | contig 14725 bp, 15 predicted proteins | sample 9266171 | NCBI WGS metagenome assembly JAESFM01 (sample SAMN14505069, study PRJNA617099) | algae metagenome | isolation source: Hassallia sp. WJT32-NPBG1 and co-occurring heterotrophs from well developed... | place: USA: Mojave Desert, Joshua Tree National Park, California | collected 2006-06-22
CCAGATGGCATGGTGGATGACCTCGGCCGGAAAGCGGTAGCCAGGGTAGGTGGCGGGCTCGGTCGACATCCGGCCAGCTTGGCCCAGTCAGTTCATTCCGCCCAGAGCCCAACAACGTGACAATGCCCACGGGATGCTTCTGGCTGGCGCCCTCGCGTTGACCCGGCGACGAGCTCGCGGAGCCAAGCATGTTGCACGCTCCCGTCATGCCGACGGTGCCAATAGAGCGCCCATTCGAACTCGGCCTCCGGCAGCGGCAGGCTGCGTCGGACGAAGCCGTCGGCCGTCCGGGCCAGCACTTCCGCCAAGCGCTCAGGCATCACCGCCACGAGATCGGTGGCGCGCAGCACCTCAGGCACAACCAGCCAATGCGGCACGTTCACTGCCACCTGCCGCCTGTGACCCAGCCGACCGAGCGCATCGTCGACAAAGCGGCTGTCGACCGGGCTGATGGACACCCGCAGATGTCGCAGGCCGAGTAGGCGCTGCAGGTCGAAGTGCCCACGGGCGGCCGAATGCCCTTCTCGCATCACGCAGATCATCCGGTCCGGCAGCAGCGGCTGCCGGAGGATCGAGCCGCCATGGGCCAGGCCCATGCTGATCGCAAGGTCGCAGGAATCGGCCTCCAAAGCGTCCACCGTCTGTGCCGGCGACAGGTGAACTACTTCCAAGGCCACCAACGGTGCCTCGCGCGACACCGCCTCCGCGATCCCAGGCAGGAACAGCAAGCTCAAGAGATCCGACATGCGCAGCACGAAGCGCTGCTCGCAGCGTGACGGCTCGAAGCCGGTATCGGGGGTGAGCACCCGTTCGACTTGGCGGAGGACCTGCCGAACCTCGCCCGCCAATTCGAGGCCGCGAGCGGTCGGCTCCATGCCGTGAGGCGTCCGCACCAGAAGGGCATCGCCGAAAGTGGCGCGCAGGCGGGCCAGGGCATTGCTCATCGCCGGTTGGCTCAGGCCAACACGCAGGGCAGCCCGGCTCACATGCCGTTCTTCCAGCAGGGCGTCGAGTGCGACCAACAGGTTCAGGTCAACGGTGCGCAGGCGCATAGGGTGATATTGATATGGTGAATAGTACTAGAGCAAGTATCCATTTCCTCCATGGGACCTCCGCTGCCACCCTCTGCCCAGGATGACGGAGGAGGACGCGGCCATGGCCGACGCTGAGGCACTCAAGCGCAAGATCAAAGTCTGCATGTTCGACCAGTACGGCACGGTCGTGGACATGCAGACCGGCCTCTGGGAGGTCGCCGTCGATTTCCTCAAGGCCAAGGGCTGGACCGGAAACGCCTACGAGTTCGTCACCTGGTGGCGTCGCACCCACTTCGAAAACTCGATGATCGACGCGCTGCTCCACCGCGAGCACATGCCCTATCGCGAAATCGGTCATCTCTCCGTTCGCCACGTCATGACGCGAGCGAAAATTCCGCACACCGAAGAAGAGGTGCGCTGGCTGGTCGCCTGCATCGAGCGGCTGAAATGCTTCCCGGAGGTGCCGGAGGCGCTCGCTCGCCTGCAGACGAAGTACAAGCTCGTCGTCCTCTCCAACGGCGACCCCGACATGCTGGAGGAGGCGAAGAAGCACCACGGCGTGCCCTTCGACGCAGTGATCAGCGTGGCTGAGGCCAACGCCTTCAAGCCGCACCGCGCGACCTATGAAATGGCTGCGCGCAAGATGGGCGTGGCGATGGACGAGGTGCTGTTCGTTGCCAACCACGAATTCGACTGCGTTGGCGCCAAGGCTGCCAGCATGCACACGGCTTTCATCGACCGCCGCAAGCGCCCCTTGGCCCAGTGGCCCTACCAGCCCGACCTGCTGCTTCCCAGCATGACGGCGCTCGCCGATGCCATGGTCTGACCCTGCCGTCGCATCCCGGCCTCTGGCCGGGGTGCGCATTCTCGACCTGACCCGCGTCGTCTCGGGGCCATTCTGCACCATGCTGCTCGGCGACTTCGGTGCCGACGTGGTGAAGGTGGAGGAACCGGACCGTGGCGACGAGAGCCGGACCTATGGCCCGCCCTTTCAGGGTGGCGAGAGCGCCTACTTCCTCTCGGTCAACCGCAACAAGCGCGGCATAGCCCTCGACCTGAAGTCGTCGGAGGGCCGGGAGACGGCGCTGGCACTTGCGGCCCAAGCGGATGTGGTGGTGGAGAACTTCCGCCCCGGCGCCCTGGATCGGCTCGGCCTGGGCTGGGAGGCGCTGCGTGCGGCAAACCCCAGCGTCGTACTCTGCTCCATCAGCGGCTTCGGCGGCGAAGGACCGGACGCCGGGCGCCCCGGCTACGATCTGATCGTACAGGGCGAGGCCGGCGTCATGGGCATCACCGGCCAGCCGGACGGACCGCCGACCAAGGTCGGAACCTCGATCGCCGACCTCGTCACCGGCCTCTACGCCAGCCAAGCGGTGCTCGCCGCACTGCGCCTCCGCGACACGACTGGCGAGGGCCAACGCGTCGAGGTCGCCATGCTCGATGCTCTGGCCTCCCTGCTGACCTTCAACGCCGGCATTTACTTCGCCACCGGCCGCGACCCGGTGCGGCGCGGCAACGCGCACGCGACGATCGTGCCCTACGAAACCTTCGAGGCCGCCGATGGCTGGGTGAACATCGGCGTCGCCAACGACAAGTTCTGGAGCCTGTTCTGCGAGGCGGCGGGCTGCCTCGAGATGCGGGATGACCCGCGCTTCGCCAAGGCGACGGCGCGCGTCGAGAACCGCGCTGCGCTGATGGAACTGTTGGTCCCTATCGTCCGTGAACGCAGGCGCGACGACTGGGTGGCGTCGCTCTCCGCCGTCGGCGTGCCCTGCGGCGCCATCCGCAGCGTGGGCGAGGTTTGCACCGCCCCACAACTCGTCACCCGTGGCATGGTCCTGGAAGCCGAGCACCCGACGGCCGGAGCGACCTGGAGCATCGCCTCACCGGCCCGCTTCGGCGCGATGCCGCCGCCCACTCCGCGGCCGGCGCCAACCTTGGGGCAACACCAGGCGGAGGTGCTGCAGGACTGGCTGGGGAAGCCGGCGTGACCCGGAAGGTCGACCTTGACCAGGCTCGCGCCGCCTTCGCCCGTGCCGCCGGCGGTGAGCGCGAGGTCTTCGGGGACTTCTTCCTCGCCCGCCTTTTCGGCCTGGAGGTCACGTTCCCGGCCGAGGCCTGCGAGGTCGCTTTCGAGGTGCAGGACTTCATGTTCAACCCACAGGGCACGCTGCACGGCGGGGTGCTGGCGACGGCGCTCGACATTGCCATGGGCCACCTCATCCAGCGCCATGCCGGGCCAGGCACGACGCTGGAGATGAAGGTCCAGTACCTGGCGCCCATCCGCGTCGGGCGTGTGACCTGCCGTGGCGAGGCACTGCGCCGCGGTGGAACCTGGTTCCTGCGCGCTGACGCCAGAGACGCGGGGGGCCAGTTGCTCGCCTATGCCACCTCCACCTGGAAGCTGCTCAAGACGGCCGCACAGGCCGCGCCAAAGGAGACGCCCGCATGATTCGACGCCTGTTGCTTGCCGCCGCGCAAGCTCTCGGCGCCGCCCCGGCGGTGGCCCAGACCGCGAGCTGGCCGGACCGGCCCATCCGCATTGTGGTCCCCTACGGCCCCGGTGGCGGGGTCGACAGCTTCACCCGGCCTGTCGCGGCGCAGCTCCAGGGGCAGCTTGGCCATCCCGTGGTGGTGGACAACCGCGCCGGCGCCGGCGGCACCATCGGCGTCCTGAACGCCGCGCGGTCGCTTGCTGATGGTTACACCCTGCTTTCGGGTGGCGTGCACCAGCCGATGGCCGAGGCCTTGTACCCCCAGCGCGGCTACCGCATCGACCAAGACTTCGTCCCCATCGCTATAACCGCAGTGGTCCCGAACGTCCTTGTGGTCAACCCGGCCGTGGGCCTGACCGACCTGCGCACCCTCATGGACCGGGCGCGCGCCAACCCCGGGAATCTCACCTACTGCTCGTCCGGCAGCGGGACCTCGCAGCACATTATCGCCGAGATGTTCTTGCGCGAAACCGGTTTGAAGATGGTGCACGTGCCCTATCGTGGCACCGCGCCGGCGATGAACGACCTGCTCGCGGGTACCTGTCCGATGATGTTCGACGGCATGGGCACCTCGGCGGCGCAGATCGCGGGCCAGCGGCTGCGGCCGCTAGCGCTGACGGTGCGTACGCGCTCGTCGTTGTTCCCCGAGGTTCCGACTATGGCCGAGGCCGGCGGACCGGATCTCGACGCCGGCACCTGGTACGCGCTTTGGGCTCCGGCCGGCACCCCGGCATCGATCATCGCGCGGCTGCGGGTCGAGGTGCGGAAAGCACTTGGCGCGCCAGAGCTGCAGCGCACCTGGCAGCAGCAGGGTGCCGAACGCTCCAGCATCTCGGACGACCAGCTCGACGCTTATGTGCGGGCGGAAACGCAGCGATGGACGTCGCTGGTCACCGAACTCGGCTTACGGGCGGAATAGGTCCTCTCCTTGACCGGCACCCTTAACGTTAACGAGACAGGCCCATGACCGACACGTCGTTCGACACGCTCTGCGCCCAAGCAAACCATCTTGTCGATCCCATGTACGGCGATGTGGTTCCCGCCGTACATATCTCGACAACCTTCGCAAGGAATGAGCAGGGCGAGTTGCCCGGTGGTCTTCGCTACTCACGTTACGGGAACCCGACTGTCCTGCAGGCGGAAGCGCTGATTGCCAAGCTGGACGGCGCTAAGGAAGCACGGCTCTTCGGCTCTGGTCTCGCGGCGGCGGCGGCGCTGGTCGGGACGCTGCGCAACGGTGACCATGTTGTGGCGCCGCGCATTATGTATCACGGCGCACAGGACCTGATCCGCAAGGTCGCTTCCGAACACGGGGCTGAAGCGACCTTTTTCAATCAGGCGGATCCGCAGGCCCTGGCGAAAGCCCTCCGGCCGAACACGGCAATGGTGTGGATCGAATCCCCTATCAATCCGACCTGGGACATTATCGACATCGCCGCGGCAGCCGAGGCCGCTCATTCCGTCAACGCTTGCCTCTGCCTAGATGCGAGCGTCACACCCGCGGTGACAACACGGGCACTGGACCTCGGTGTCGATATCGTCTTTCAGTCTGCGACTAAGTACCTGAACGGACACAGCGACGTCCTGGCCGGCTGCCTATCTACGAATATGTTGGACGACCGTTGGGCGGAGATCGTCAAGGACCGCAACCTAACCGGTGGCGTGCTGGGCGCCATGGAGGCCTGGCTGCTCATCCGCGGGCTGCGCACATTGCCGCTCCGCTACCGGGCCGCATCGGCGAATGCGTTGGCGATCGCCAGGCACTTCGAACATCACGCGGTGGTCGAGCGCGTGCTCTATCCCGGCCTGGAGAGCCATCCTGGCCACGCCATCGCGCGTGGGCAGATGATCGACGGCTTTAGTGGCATGCTGTCGCTGCTGGTGCGCGGGGACACGGAGTTCGCGCGCGCTGTAACGCGTAATCTTCGCATCTTCCTCGGTGCCGCGTCGCTCGGCGGCGTTGAAAGCCTCGCCGAACATCGCGCCTCGGTGGAGGGACCAAACAGCGTGGTTCCGGGCAATCTTATCCGCTTCTCTGTGGGTATCGAAGCGGCAGCCGATCTCATCCATGACATTGAGCAGGCCCTGCGCAAAACCGAAGCCGAATTGCGGTCATGATAATCGGAGCTGGAACACAGGCCCATGATGACTGAATCCTATGACTACGGCACTGCACGTGGTGTGTGGTCAGAGGCGATGCACGCGGCTCTCACAGCGCGCGACGTGCGGCTGCTCGCCCATGTCCCCGACGGCGGAAACGCGCCGCTGATTGCGCGCTGCGAGGCCGACCCGGCGATCACCGTTGTACCGTTGACCACCGAAGAAGAGGGCGTCGGCATCGTCGCCGGCGCCTGGCTGGGCGGCATGCGCTCGGTGTTGGCGATCCAGTCCTCGGGCGTCGGCAACTGCGGCAACCTATTCGCCATGCTGCGCAGCTGCACCCTACCGGCCCTGCTCATCGTTTCCATGCGGGGTGAGTGGGGCGAGTTCGTCCCCTGGCAAATCCCGATGGGCCAGGCGGCGCCGGACATGCTGCGCCTGTTCGGCTTCGACCTGTTCAGGTTGGAACGCGCAGAGGAGGCGCAGGAAGTGACTGACCACGCGCTGCGCCAAGCATTTCTCGGCGGGCGCGCGACGGCGTTGCTGGTGAGCCAGCGGCTCATCGGCTCCAAGAGCTTCGGCAAGTGAGGGAGCCCGACATGGAGAGCATGATCGACGGCCGTCTCTCACGACGTTGGCTGGTGAACGAGTTGCTGCGTGACCGCGGCGATCTGCTGGTGGTCGCTGGCCTGGGCTCCACGGTGTGGGACTGCGCGGCGGCGGGCGACCACCCACTCACCTTCCCAGTCTGGGCCGCCATGGGTGCCGCGGCCACGGTGGGGCTGGGCCTGGCCCTGGCCCAGCCCGCGCGGCAGGTGCTGGTGGTGACCGGCGATGGCGAGATGCTCATGCAACTCGGGGCGCTGGCGACGGTCGCGGTGGCACGGCCATCGAACCTAGCGATCTGCGTACTGGACAACGAGCGCTGGGGCGAGACGGGCAATCAGGCCACCCATACCGCCCACGGCGTCAGCCTGGCCGGGGTGGCGCGCGAATGCGGCATCCCCCGGGTGTTGGAACTGCGCTCGGCGAACGAGGTGCCCCAGCTGGTGGAGGCGAGCCGCCAGGCAGCGGGGCCTCTGCTGGCAGTGTGCAAGATCGCCGCCGACAAGCCGCCGCTGGTCATGCCTCCACGGGACGGCTCGTACCTGAAGGATCGCTTTCGTACCGCCCTGCTCGGCGCCGAAGGAGCCCACGCATGACCGCTTCGCGCCTCGCTGTCGTCACCGGCGCTGCCACCGGCATCGGGCTGGCTGTGGCACGGCGGCTCGGAACGGCCGGGTTCAGGGTTGTCCTGCTCGACCGTGACACGACCGCCCTGGCCGCATTGCCGACCGAACCATGGATGGCGGAAGGCACCGTGCTGGACGTGGCTGACCCTGGAGCGATCGAGGGCGCCTTCGCGGCACTGGCGGCACGGCATGGCCCGGTCAGCGTTCTGGTAAACAATGCCGGCATCGCTGCGGTGCACCCATTCCTGGAGCATCCGCTCGACGCGTGGGAGCGGGTGATGGCGATCAACGTCACCGGCGCCTTTCTCTGTTCGCAGGCGGCGGCCCGGCAGATGGCGGAGGCAGGCTGGGGCCGCATCGTCAGCATCGCCTCCATCAGCGGCGTGCGCGCCAGCCTGGACCGCGCGGCCTACGGCACCTCCAAGGCGGCGGTCATTGGGCTGACCCGGCAGATGGCGGTGGAACTGGCGCGCTTCGGCATCACTGCCAACGCCGTTGCTCCGGGGGCGACGGAGACGGAGTTTGTGCGCCGACATCACCCCGCCGCAGTCCGCGCCGCCTTCGACGCGGCAACTCCCGATGGACGCTACGCCGCCCCGGAGGAGATCGCGGAGGTGGTGACCTTCCTTGCCTCGGAGGCGGCCGCGCACGTGAATGGTGTCGTCCTGCCCGTGGATGGCGGATTCCTGGCGGCGGGGGTCCTTGGCGAACGCAGCGGGGCATGATGGGACATGACGGCGACGGCGGGCGAGGCAGGTTGCCGGGGCTGCTGGCGGTGCTGCTCGGCGTCGCCGTCATCACGCTCGACATCTCGCTGACCAGCACCGCCCTGCCGGCTATCGCCAATGGCTTGGGCGCCAGCGCCGGGTCTACCATCTGGATCATCAACGTCTACTACCTCGCAGTGGTGGCAGCCCTGCTGCCAATGGGCGCGCTTGGCGAGATCCACGGGCATCGGCGCGTCTTCCTTGTGGGGTTGCTGACCTTCGCCGCGGGAGCCCTGGCCTGCGGCCTAGCGTGGTCGCTGCCCAGCCTCGCCGTTGCGCGGGCGGTGCTGGGGCTGGGCTCAGCCGCCGTTTCCGCCACCACCCCCGGCCTGATCCGCACGGTGTATCCGCCCGAGAGGCTCGGGCGCGGGCTTGGGCTGTACGCGCTGGTCGTCGGCGTCGCCTTCACCGTGGGGCCGACCACCGCCTCGGCCATTCTCTCAGTGCTGGACTGGCCATGGTTGTTCCTGAGCAACCTGCCGATCGCGCTGCTCGCCTTCGTCCTGTCGGTTCGCAATCTGCCGCCGACGGAGCGGCACCGGCGGCCGTTCGACGGCATGGCGGCTGCGCTCTGCGCAGGGATGTTCGCGCTGCTGCTGTTTGCAATCGCCGGGGCGGCGCATGGAACCGGTTGGCTGCCGATGGCACTGGCCGGGTTGGCTGCGGCGGGGTGCGGCTACGCGCTCTGGCGGCGAGAGGCCGGTAGCCCAACGCCGATTCTCGCCATCGACCTGTTCCAGAATCCGGTCTTCGCGCTGTCGGCCGCCACCTCGATCTGCGCTTTCGCCATCCAGGGGCTGGTGTTCGTCGCGCTGCCCATCCTGTTCCAGACCGAGCTGGGCTACAGCCAGGTGGAGGCGGGCTTCCTCATCACGCCCTGGCCGGTGACGCTGGCGGTGATGACGCTGGTGGCGGCGCCAATGGCGGACCGGGTCTCGCCCGGCCTGCTGGGCGGTGCCGGCCTGCTGCTGGTCGCTTTTGGGCTGGCGATGCTGGCCACGCTGACGCCCGCCGCCGGCGTCGCCGACATCGCTTGGCGGCTGGTGCTGTGCGGCATCGGCTTCGGGTTCTTCCAGTCGCCCAACATGAAGGCGATTATGACCAGCGCCCCGCGACACCGAAGCGGCGGGGCGGGAGGCATCCTGGCCACGTCGCGCCTGCTAGGGCAGTCGGTCGGCGCGGCGCTGGTGGCGCTGTGCCTGCACGCCTTCGCCGCCAACGGGTTGGTGGCCGTGCTGTGGCTCGGGGCCGGGCTGGCGCTGTGCGGCAGCGCCACCAGCTTCCTGCGCACCCTGCCCGCGGTGCGCGGCCATGGATGACCCACAGTGACCGTGCTGCTGATTCCCGGTTTCATGACGGACGCCGACCTTTGGCGCGACGTCGAGGGGGCGCTGGCGCCGTGGGGCCCGATCCGCCATGCGGACACGAGCCACGATGGCACCATCGCGGTTATGGCGAAGCGGGCGCTAGCCGAGGTGGCAGGTGCGTCCATCCTCATTGGCTGTTCCATGGGTGGCTACGTCGCCCGCGAGATGGCCCGGTTGGCGCCCGAGCGCGTGCAGGCGCTGGTGCTGGTGGCGACATCGGCGCGCGGCGACACGCCGGAGCAGGCCCGGCGCAAGGCATCCGCCGCCGGGCAGGTCGCCTCCCTCGGACAGTTCGCCGGTTTCGGACGGTCCGTCGTGGCCTCTGCGCTGCACCCTGATCGGGCTGGAGACGAGGCCCTGGTGGGCCGCATACAGGCTATGGCGCTCCGCCTCGGCGGCGAGGTGTTCCGCCGGCAATCACTGATGCCGCGCGAGGGAGACCTGGCCGAGCTGCACGGCATTCGCTGCCCAACCCTCGTGATCGCGGGGCGGCAGGACCGGCTGCGGTCGATCGCAGAGGCCGAGGAGCTTCACGCGGGTATCCCGTGCACGGAACTGCGCATCCTTGAGGGCGCCGGGCACATGCTGCCGATGGAGATCCCGGCCGAATTGGCCGCAGCCGTCACTGCCTGGCTCGGGACCCGCCTGGGCCGTACCTGCGTGGGCTGATCACTTTGAACCAGGAAGGAACGACAGCGCCATGGCGCTCATGAACGATGGCTCCGACGCGTCCGAGTACGACTACGTCATCGTCGGCGCCGGTTCGGCCGGTTGCACGCTCGCGGCCCGGCTGAGCGAGGACGCCGGCGTGACCGTCCTGCTGCTGGAGGCGGGCGGACGGGACCGCAACCCGCTGATCCACATCCCCGCGGGCTACGTGAAGACGATCGACATGCCGGGGCTGAACTGGCGGTTCCAGACCGAGCCGGAACCCTACACCTATGACCGCCCCTTTCCGATTCCGCGCGGCCGGGTTCTAGGCGGCACCAGCGCACTGAACGCCATGCTGTATGTGCGCGGCGAGGCCCGTGACTATGATTGCTGGGCCCAGGCCGGGAACAGGGGATGGTCCTGGGACGATGTCTTGCCCTACTTCCGCAGAGCAGAACATTGGGAAGGCGACGCCGCCCCCTGGCGTGGCGAAGGCGGACCGCTGAACGTGCGCCCGCAGTACGAGGCCGCCGAGATCACCGACGCAGTGATCGCGGCGGCGGCCGAGTGTGGCTATCCGCGCAACCCCGACTACACCAGCGGGAAGCAGGACGGGTTCGCCTACTTCCAGCTGACCCAGAAGGATGGGGTCCGCTGGTCGACCAAGCGCGCCTATTTGGCGCCGGCGCTGAAGCGGCCCAACCTGCGGGTCGAGACCAACGCCCACACGACGAAGGTCCTGCTCATGGGGAAGCGGGCGACGGGTGTGGCCTACCTCAAGGGTTCGCAAGCGAGGACCGCGACGGCTCGCCGTGAGGTGCTGCTCTGCGCGGGAGCGGTGCAGTCGCCGCAGGTTCTGGAACTCTCGGGCATCGGTCGCCCGGATGTCCTGCAGAAGCATGGCATCGAGGTCAGGCACGCGCTACCTGGCGTCGGCGAGAACTACCAGGACCATTACATAATCCGGATGGTCTGGCGGGTCACGGGTGCGGCCACGCTGAACGAACGCTCGCACGGCCTGCCCCTGCTGCGCGAGATTGTCAGGTATGCCCTGACGAGGCGAGGGATGCTGACGACCTCGGCGGGGATTGTGAACGGCAATGTCCGCTCGCGCCCGGAACTCGAGACACCAGACATCCAGTACACCATCGCGCACGCCAGCTTCAGGGATCCGGTGGAGCGCATCTTAGACCGTGAGCCGGGTCTAACCATCGGGCCGACGCCGCTGCGGCCGGACAGCCGCGGCTCCATACACATCAGGTCAGGTGACCCGCTGCAGGCGCCTGCGATCCGGCCAAACTTTCTCGTCGCGGAGTCCGATCGGCGCTGTCTGCTGGAGGGCATGAAGATTGCGCGGCGGATCACCGAGGCACCGGCCCTAGCCCGCTACATCGTCAATGAGGTGGAACCGGGCGACGACGCGCAGAGCGATGACGAGTTGCTCGATTTCGCTCGCCGCAAGGGGGGCACGATCCACCACCCCGTCGGAACCGCCAAGATGGGACCGGACTCGATGTCGGTCGTCGATGACCGCCTCCGTGTTCACGGCATCGGAGGGCTCAGGGTGGTCGATGCGTCGATCATGCCGATGATTGTCTCCGGTAATACCAACGCGCCCGTAATCATGATCGCCGAGAAAGCCGCAGACATGATCCGGCAGGACGCCCGCGGGTAGGAGCGGCAGTAGGCCCGGCCGCGCCGATCCTGCCCGCCACGCCCGGCGATCCCGCACCGCCGTGGTGGCCTCGACGTCGACGATGACGGCGTGCTCGACGTCGGTCAGGTAGTTGTCGCAATAGGCGTAGCAGGCCGGACCACCGGCTGCCGCCGTCCAGCGCGCAGCCGGGTCGGTGGGCAAGATGAACTTCGGCGGCACCTCGGTCGCCGCACCGAAAGCGGCGTCGTCGAGCACGGCCAGGTACTCGTCCACGGCGCGGCTGGCGTCCTCTGTGTTCAGCTCCCCGCGGCGGCAACGCCCTTCTGCCGGTTAGCGTCCGTCCAGATCATGCTGGCGTCCACCACGAAGCCCTGGCCGTCGACGAGGCCCTCGGCCATGCAGCGGCGCACTGTCGCCTCGAACAGCTGCCGTAACAGGTTGCTGTCGCGGAAGCGGCCGTGCCGGTTCTTGGAAAAGGTGGAGTGGTCCGGGACGACGCCGTCCAGGCCGAGGCGGCAGAACCAGCGATAGGCGAGGTTCAGGTGGACCTCCTCGCACAGCCGCCGCTCGGACCGAGCGCCGCAGCAGTAGCCGATCAGCAGCATACGGACCATCAGTTCGGGGTCGACCGAGGGGCGCCCGATCGCACTGTAGAAGGGCTCAAGGTGTCGGCGGATGTCGCTCAGCTCGACGAAGCGATCGATCGAGAACAGCAGGTGATCGGCGGGAACGTGCTCCTCCAGGCTGAAGCCGTAGAACAGTGCCTCCTGCCGGGGCGTTGGTGCATGGATGCGGGTGAGCAGACAGGACTGGCCGCACCCAATCCGGGATATCAGGCGACGCGAGTGGAAATCGGCTTCGCAACCCGGATCATGCGGTTCAACGCCTCGGCGGCCATGGCGACTTCGCCCTGCTGGGCAGGCAAGAGGCGGGCGCGCAGCTTCGGCCCGATGATCGCCTTGTATCTGCCGACGGTGGTCTCCGCGAGACTGCGCCGGCCGTAGCCGGTCGCCTTCTGCCAAGCCATGCGGCCCTTTTCAGCGATGAGCCGGATGTGGCAATCGCGTTGGTTCTGCGCCTCGGCGTCCTCCGTGCCCGGCACCGCCGAGACCCGCGGCGGGATGACGACGTCCGGCGGTGGATCGGGCTGGTGACCAGCGATGGCCTGGTACACCGGGTCGCCGTCGTAGGCACCATCCGCCGTCACGGACGCGATCTCACCTTCGGTCGCCTCGAGTAGCGCCGGCAGCTGACCGGCATCATCGGCGGCATTGTCGGTCAGCAAGCAGGCGACGATCTCGCCGGTGCCGGCGTCCACCGCAAGGTGCAGCTTGCGCCAGGACCGGCGCGTTCGGCCGTGCTTCTCCTCGTCCCACTCGCCCTGGCCAAACAGCTTTAGGCCGGTGCTGTCGATCACCAGGTGCAGTGCGCCGTTCGGCACCATCCTGGGCTGCCGCCCGGCAAAGTTGCGGCTGCGCCGGCTCAAGGTGGTGTGGTCCGGAACGCGCAGCGCCTGCCCGAGCAGCCACAGCACACTCGTGGCGAAACCCTCAGCCTGGCGCAGGGCGAGGTGAAAGACGAGCCGCAGCATCAGCACCAACTCGATCGCCGCATCCGAGTACCAGGCCTGGCCGCCGGGTGTGCTTCGCCGCGGTGCCTGCCACCCGCTCAATGCATCCTCATCGAGCCAGAGCGTCAGGTCGCCACGCCGCTTCAGGCCAGCCTCGTAGGCCGGCCAGTTCTGGACCCGGTAGCGGACCTTCGGGATGCGATGGCGGCGGTCGGCGTTGTGTTTGAAGGGCATACCCGAGAACGTAACGGCTCGGCCGCAGCCGGGCTACTTGCCCCCGCTCCATGCACCAATGCCTACTGGAGGCTCAACCCAAGCCCGCCGCTGCGGAAGGCGCGCCAGTGGGGTAGCCGGCAGGATCATAAGGACCGGTAGGGGAGCTTATCGGAAGCCAGAACGGAGGTGTAAGAGGTATCGTTGTACCGTTGTTCACAGGCCGGCCAGCCGATGCCGAGGCTGAAGGCTGGGCGGCGCTGGTGGCGAGGGGTGACGATGCCGGCGCCATGTAGGCGCCGGCCCCCTGTGCCTTAGATGCTTGCGCCGCCGACGCGAGATGGCGTGAGATGCTGCATGGGAAGACGTAGGGAGGGACCGATGCGGCGTGACATCGCGTTCGACGCCGAGGGGACGATCCTCCGCGGCTGGCTACATCTTCCTGATAGCGCAACCGGGCCGCACGCTGTCGTTGTCATGGCGCACGGTTTCACGGGCGTGAAGGAGCAGTACCTAGACCGCTACGCGGAGGTCTTGGCTGCCGCGGGGTTGGCCGTGCTTGTCTTTGACAACCGCAACTTCGGCGCCAGCGACGGCGAGCCGCGCGGAGAGATCGACCCCGTTAAGCAGGTCCGCGACTACCGGCACGCCATCACCTACGCCAGAACCATGCCGGAGCTGGATCGGGGCCGCGTGGGCGCCTGGGGCACTAGCTACAGTGGGGGGCATGTCCTTATGATCGGCGCCATCGACCGGCGGGTGCGCTGTGTCGTGTCGCAGGTGCCGGCAATCAGTGGCCCAGTGGGATCGAGCCGCCGCATCCGATCGGATCTCGTGTCGGCTCTACGCAATCGCTTTGATGCTGACCGGGAAGCCCGTTTCCGCGGTTCAGCGCCGACCGTGCTCCCCGTCGTAGCCGAAGATCCGACCGCTCCTTGTGCATTGCCGGGGCCGGATGCATGGGCCTTTTTCGCAGCTACACGGGACATCGCCCCTGCTTGGCGCAACGAGGTGACGTTGCGCAGTGCTGAGATGCTCCGTGAATATGAGCCTGGCACTTGGGTGACGCGGATCAGCCCGACCCCGTTGCTGATGATCGTGGCGACAGAGGACACGCTGACTCCCACCGACCTGGCGCTTGATGCCTATAACCGGGCACTGGAGCCGAAGCGGTTGGTGTTGATGCCAGGCGGGCATTTCGACCCCTACACGGGTCCCGGCTTCGAGGTGTCGAGCGCGGCGGCGCGCGACTGGTTTGTCCAGCACCTGCTCTGAAGCCGGCCGGCATCGAAGAGATCGACAGGAACAATCACCCGGAGGCAGCAGCCAGGGCCAGGGTGCTGCTGGGGACGCTGCAAACCACGCTCGCCCTAGCAGTCTGTCGGATTTGGTCGATGATTACGTGACGGTTGGACCAGGATTGCTCGTTACGCCCGATCGACGCACAGCCATGGCGTGATTGACCGCAGATCCGCAAGATAACCACGCAAGCGGCCCAAATCCGACAGGCTGCTAGTACTACTGTGTCATAGAATGCTTGTCTGATGGGGTATCGCTGTCCTACAGGGTGCGCTTCATGTGTGGAGGGGCGTTAGGTGGCTCCCCTTATCCTCGCCGGGCGATAGTGAGTTGCGGTTCG
>JAESFM010000236.1_pt1 | contig 14545 bp, 13 predicted proteins | sample 9266171 | NCBI WGS metagenome assembly JAESFM01 (sample SAMN14505069, study PRJNA617099) | algae metagenome | isolation source: Hassallia sp. WJT32-NPBG1 and co-occurring heterotrophs from well developed... | place: USA: Mojave Desert, Joshua Tree National Park, California | collected 2006-06-22
GTCAGCCAGACGCACCTGACGCTGTGGGGCTACGTCGCCGACCCGCTGATCTTCGTGGTGAACTCCAAGGTCTGGGAAAGCTGGAGCGAGGCTGACAGGGCCGCCGTCCGCGAAGCGGCGGAACAGGCCGCCGTCGAGGAGATCGCGATGGCACGTAAGGGTCTGACGGCCCAGGACAGCAGCCTGATCGACCAGATCAAGGCGAACGGAGTCGATGTCGTGACCCTGACGGAAGCCGAGAAGCAGCCGTTCCAGGAGGCGACCAAGGACGTCTACGCCAAGTGGAAGAAGACTGTCGGCGAGGATCTCGTCAACAAGGCCGAAGCCGCCATCGCCAAACGCTGACAGCATAAGCAGTTCCAGGGAACAGACAGCAGTGTCCGAATCGTCAAGACAGCCGGCCCCGCGTGAAGCGGGGGAGGTCGAACGCGCATTGGCGGCCGTGGTGCTGGGCGTGATCTGCCTGATCACGCTCGCCAACGTGGTGGTGCGCTACTTCACCAACTACAGCTTCGCCGCCACGGAGGAAATCTCCGTGGCGCTGATGGTGGTGCTGGCCCTGCTCGGTTCGGCCACCGCCGTGGCGCGGCGGCGGCACATCGCGATCACCATCCTGATCGACCGGCTGCCGCTCCCGCTGAAGCGGTTCGCCGAGGTGATCGCGGAGACCGCTACGCTGGTCATGTTCCTGCTGCTGGTCTGGCTGGGTGGCGAACTGGCCTGGGACGTCTACCGGTTCGAGGAGACCTCGCCCGGAATGGGCTGGCCGCAGTGGATCTACAATATCTGGCTGCCCATCCTGGCGGCCCTGATCGCTTTGCGGGCGGCGTTCATGATCGTGCGGGGCCTGCGGTCATGACCGGTTTGGGCGCACTTACGCTTCTGGGCATCTTTGTTGTCCTGATGATGGCCGGCACTCCGATCGCGGTGGCGCTGGGACTGGCCGGCACCGCCGCGATCTGGGTCTACGATCTCGGCATCATGTCGGTGCCGACCGGCTTCTATACCGGCATCGCCAAATACCCGCTGCTGGCGATTCCCGTGTTCATCCTGGCCGGCGTGATCTTCGAGCGGGCGGGGGTCGCGGCCCGCCTCGTCCATCTGGCGAGCGCGCTGGTCGGGACGTGGCGCGGCAGCTTGGGCGTCGTCGCGATCCTGGTCGCCATGGTGATGGGCGGAATCTCCGGCTCAGGCCCGGCGGACGCGGCGGCGGTCGCCACGGTGATGCTGCCGGCCATGACGCGGGCGGGCTACCCGCCGGCTTTCTCCGCCTCGGTCATCGCGGCGGCGGGAGCCACCGCGATCCTGATCCCGCCGTCGGTCGGCTTCATCGTCTACAGCGTGCTGGTGCCGGAAGCCTCCGTCCCGGCGCTGTTCGCCGGCGGCGTCATCCCCGGCATCCTGGCCGGCGTTTCGCTGATCATTCCCGCCGTGTGGCTGAGCCGCCGTCACGGCTTCGGCCTCGACGACCAGATCGTGCGTCCTCCCGTCTGGCAGGCGTTCAAGGGAGCGATCTGGGGGCTGCTGGCTCCCGTCATCATCCTGGGCGGCATGCGGAGCGGCGCCTTCACCCCGACCGAGGCGGCTGTCGTCGCGGTGGCCTATGGCGCCCTCGTCGGGATGGTGATCTACCGCACCATGGGCTTCCGCGATCTCTACGACGTGCTGGCGGAATCGGCAGAGATATCAGCCGTGGTCCTGCTGATCATCGGGCTGGCGAGCGTCTTCGGCTATGCGGGGAGCACGCTGGGGGCGTTCGACGCGCTCGCCCACGGCATCCTCGGGCTGAACGTGTCGCCGTGGTCGGTGCTGCTGCTGGTCAACCTGATGCTGCTGGTCGCCGGCATGTTCCTGGATGCGGTGTCGATCTACCTGATCATGCTGCCGCTGCTGGTGCCGCTGATGCGGGCGTTCCAGTGGGACCCGGTGTGGTTCGGCGTCATGATGACCATGAACCTCGCGATCGGCCAGTTCACCCCGCCTTTGGCCGTCAACCTGATGGTGACCGGGGCGGTCGCCAAGGTTTCCATGGAATCCACGGTGCGCTGGGTGCTGTGGTTCGTCGCCGCCATGACGGCAGCCTTGCTGCTGGTGATGGCGATACCAGATCTCGTCCTATGGCTGCCGCGCAGGCTCGGCTACTAAATAGATAAAATTCAAAATGTAATAAAAATCGTGTCACTGATATGGCACACCAAGATCTGGAACGACCGTTAGACTTTTGCCCTTCTGGTCAACATTTGACAACTCTCTAAAACTGCGATCCAGCACGTACTTTCGCATTTGGAGCAGTTGGATGTTGTCGGGATCAAAGGCTTTACGGATGGCTTTGCTTGCCGGCGCCGCCGTGGCGGTGCCGGTTTACGGGGCGCAGGCGCAGCTTACCGTCACTTTGGGCGGCTTCACGACGTTTCGGGCCGCTACGTATGACAGCGACACGCCGGGAGCCACCAGCCGCGAGTTCCAGAACGAGACCGAGATCCACATCCGCGCCGACGGCAAGGCCGACAACGGCCTGCTCTATGGCGCGAAGATCGAATTGGAGAACGAGTCCAGCGGCGGCGGTATCGTCACGGACGAGGCGTCGGTCTATGTCGGCGGGGCCTGGGGCCGGATCAAGTTGGGCGACGACGACGGCGCCGGGGATGAGTTGTTCGTCTATGCGCCGGTCGTCGGCAACGGCCAGATCGACGAGGACTGGTTCGACTTCGCCGGGCCGGGGATCGATACCGACGACCTGCTGTCACCCACCGACACGTCGGATGCGACCAAAGTCACCTATCTGTCGCCGGTCCTCGGGGGTCTTCAGGCCGGTGTATCCTACACCCCGCAGTCCGACGACGAGGCCCAGAGCGTCGTCGCCTTCAAGGCGGTCGATCCTGATGCCGACGAGAACCTCTACCGCGATCTGGTCGAGGCCGGCATCAACTACACGCGCGAGATCGGCGACTTCTCGCTGACCATCGCCGGCGCCTATGTCCACGGCACCGCCAAGGACGGCTCGACCGCCCAGGACTTCGACGCCTGGGGCGTCGGCACCCAGATCGGCTGGCAGGGCTTCAAACTGGGCGGCGCCTATAACGACAACGGCGACAGCGAGATCGAGACGGAGGAGCCCGGCACCAAGTCGTGGAACGTCGGCGTCGCATATGAAGCGGACGACTGGGGCGTCGCCGCCCAGTACCAGAAAGTCGACATAACTGGCCGCGACATCCACATCTACGCCGTCGGCGCCGAGTACGAGATCGCCCAGGGCCTCAAGTTCGGTCCGGAAGTGATCTTCTTCGACGACGACGATCCCGAAGTCGGCGATGGCTACGTCGCCCTGGCGACACTCAACATCGAGTTCTGAGGAATCCTTATGGGGAGCGGGAAGCCCGGCGCCGGATCAGCCCCGCTGCCGAGCTTCCTTCAGGCCCTTGCGCGCCAACTCGTCGGCGCGCTCGTTCTCCGGGTGGCCGGCATGGCCGCGAACCCAGTGGAACTCGATGTCGTGGGGTTTCTTGGCGGCGTCCAGCCGCTTCCACAGCTCGGCGTTCTTGACCGGCTTCTTGTCGGCGGTCTGCCAGCCGCGCGCCTTCCAGCCGTGAATCCACTTAGTGATGCCGTCCTTCACGTATTGGCTGTCGGTGTGAAGGCGGACCTTGACCGGGCGCTTCAGCGCTTCCAGCGCCTGGATCGCGGCCATCAGTTCCATGCGGTTGTTGGTGGTGCCCGGCTCCCCGCCGCACAACTCCTTCTCGACCGCCCCATAGCGCAGGATGGCGCCCCAGCCGCCCGGACCCGGATTCCCGCTACAGGCGCCGTCCGTATAGATGTCCACGACGGTGACGGTCTTTTCGCCGCCCGTCCCCGGTTCCGCCGCCGCTGTCGCGTCGCTCATGGATTCACTCCAGCCCGTAGGCGCCGAGGCCGCTGACCTGTTGATGGAAGCGCAGCTTGTTCCAGTATTCCAGCGGGTTCTTCGGCTTGACGAAGGCGCCGGGCGGATGGTTGAGCAGGTCGTACAGGCGGGTCAGCAGGAAGCGCAGGGCGCTGCCGCGCGCCAGCAGCGGCAGGGCCGCAAGCTCCTCGTCCGAAAGCGGCCGGACCTTGCGGTAGCTCGACAGCATCAGCCGCGCCTTGGTCGCGTTGAAGGACCCGTCCGGCTCGAAGCACCACGCGTTGAGGCAGATCGCAAGATCGTAGACCAGCACGTCGGTGCAGGCGAAGTAGAAATCGATCAGCCCCGACAGGGTCCGGCCCCGGAAGAAGACGTTGTCGGGGAACAGGTCGGCGTGGATCACGCCCATGGGCAGCGTCCCCTCGGCGGGCCACCGTGCCTCCAGCGTATCCAGCTCCCGCTCCAGCGCTTCGGCCAGCCCGGGCCGGACCTCGTGCGCGCGGGCGGAGCAGGCGTCGAACAGCGGCCGCCACCCGGAAACCGACAGGTCGTTGGGCCGCTTCATGGCGAAATCGGCCCCGGCCTTGTGCATGGTGCCCATGGCTTCGCCGAGGGCGGCGCAGTGGTAAGGATCGATCCGCCGGGGCCACATGCCGTTGAGGAAGGTCACCAGGACCGCGGGCCGTCCGCATAGCTCCCGCAGGGCGATACCGTCGTTGCCGTGCAGGGGGACCGGGCAGCCGACGCCCTTTTCCGCCAGATGCTCCATCAGGCCCAGAAAGAACGGCAGGTCGTCGCGCCGCGTCCGCTTCTCGTAGAGCGTCAGGATATACGGCCCCGTCTCCGTCACCAGCAGGTAGTTGGAATTCTCCACCCCCTCCGCGATGCCTTTGCAGGACAGGACGCCGCCCAGCGCGTACTGGGCGATGAAGGTGTTCAGGTCTTCGTCGGAGACTTCGGTATAGACGGCCATGGCGGTGCGGCAACTAGCCCTTTTCGGTTCCAGGGTCAAGCATGCCCGCCTACAGGCCTCCGGCTCAAGGAATTCGTGCCGGTCGGCCTGTGGCATGCAGCAGGAAACTCGGGTATGGCGGCGAAGTTGGCGGTGCTAAGGTCTTTCGATTATGCATAACCTGAGGAAGCATGATGACCGACCCGCTCCAGACGAAAGTTTCCGGGAGCCAGCCCGTCATCCGCCGATTGGAGCCGGACGATTACCGGCGCTGGCTGCCCTTGTGGCGGGAATATCAGCGTTTCTACAACGCCGATATTCCGGATGAGACGACCCAGATGACATGGCGGCGGCTGCTCGATGGCCGGGAGCCGGTGTGGGGCGCTCTCGCCCTGCAGGGCGACCGGGCGCTGGGCTTCGTCCATTGGATCTATCATCGCTCCTGCTGGACGGTCGGCGACTACTGTTACCTGCAGGACCTGCTGGTGGATTCCGAAGCGCGGGGGCAGGGACTCGGGCGGTCCCTGATCGGCCACGTCGAACGGGAGGCGCGGTCGGCCAACTGCTCGCGGGTGTATTGGCTGACGCAGGAGAGCAACGCACAGGCGAGAATTCTCTACGACAGCGTGGCCGAAAACTCAGGGTTCATTCAGTACAGGAAGGTCTTGTAGGCCCCGCTGCGACATATCTCGGGTCCTGCCTGTTCCAGGAGGATCAACCCGTCCGGCCGAAGGAGACGAGTGCGCCATGGCAACCGAAGAAGCCGCTTTCCGCCGCCTTGTGGATTTGGGCCGCGAGCGGGGTTTCGTCACCCTCGATCAGGTCAGCGCAGAGTTGCCGGTCGACGACATGAGCCAGACCGAACTGGCGGAAACGCTGGACCGTCTTGAGCGGGCAGGCGTGTCGGTCGAGGTGGACGAGGAGTTGACGCGCGCGCGCCCTCTTCCTGTCGAGGACGTGTCCGACTTCCGGTTGCCGGAACCGCCCGAGGAGGGCAAGGACCGGGTCGTGCCGCTCCGGTCCGCATCCCCGCCCGCAAGCGGGGAGCGGCAAGCCCGGTCGCCGGTCATGACCGAGGTTCAGGAGCATGGCGCGTCGGGACATGGGGCCGCAGGGGGAGAATCGAGGACGCGGATGGCCGTCGTCTTCGGCGGCCTCCTGCTTCTCCTCGTCCTCGTCTACGTCCTGGTGCGCTGAGACGCCGCTCGAACGGCCGGCTGACTACTCGGCCGCTGCCGTCGTCGTCGTCAGGACGCGCGGCAGCTTGAAGACGACGTCCTCGCGCGTCAGGGTGACTTCCTCGATCGTCACGTCGAATCGGTCCTTGGCGCCCTGAAGCACTTCCTGGATCAGGATGTCCGGGGCCGATGCTCCGGCGGTGACGCCCAGGACCTTGACGTTCTCGAGTTCCGTCCAATCGATGTCGGTAGCGCGCTGGACCAGCATGGCGCGTTCGCAGCCGTGATTACGTGCGACCTCGACCAGCCGCATGGAGTTGGACGAGTTGGGCGCCCCCACGACGAGCACCATCTGGGCGCGCGGCGCTATCGCCTTGACCGCATGCTGGCGGTTGGTGGTCGCGTAGCAGATGTCTTCCTTGCGCGGCACCGAGATGGAGGGGAACCGGGCGCGCAGCGCCGTGACGATAGCGGCGGTGTCGTCCAGCGACAGGGTCGTCTGGGTCACATAGGCGAGGTTGCCCGGGTCCTGCACCTCGATCCTTTCGACATCGGCGACGTTCTCGACCAGGACGACGCTGCCTTCCGGCAGCTGCCCCATGGTGCCGACGACTTCGGGATGGCCGGCATGGCCGATCAGGACGACCTGACGGCCCTGCTCGAAGTGGCGTTCGGCCTCGACATGGACCTTGCTGACCAGCGGGCATGTCGCATCGAGATAGAACATCTTGCGCCGTTCGGCCTCCGCCGGGACCGCCTTGGGCACGCCATGGGCGGAGAAGACCACCGGCACGTTGTCCGGGATCTCGTCCAGTTCATCGACGAAGACGGCGCCCTTGGCTTCCAGCCCTTCGACCACGAAGCGGTTATGGACGATCTCGTGGCGGACATAGACGGGGGCGCCGTACTTCTCCAGGGCGACTTCGACGATCTGGATCGCGCGGTCCACCCCGGCACAGAAGCCACGGGGGCTGGCCAGCAGGATTGTCAGAGGCCGTTTGGACATAGTTCAACCTTGCACTGATACCCGTTATGGGTTGGATGGTGAGGCCGGCTTGTGCCGCCCCGATGCCTTGCTCTAAAGTCGCACTGCAAAAACTTACAACTGCACAAACCTACAAGCGAGTCATCACAGTGGCGATGTTTTTCAGAACCGACCGTAATATAGGAACGCCTGTCAGGAAAGCCCGAGGCGCATTGCTGGTTGCCGCCGGTCTGATAGGCGTACTGCCCTTGATGGCGGCCTGCTCGGGCAACGGCGGCAAGGGACCGGAGGCGCAGGCCGCTGCGGATACCGCCCCGGCGCTGGCCTGTCCCAAGGTCAGCATCCCCGACGAAACCCGCGAAGTGACGCAGTTTCGCGGCGGCGGCGCCCGCGATATGACCGACGTGGTATCGCGTGCCGCCGTGCTGCAATACGATGGCGGATGCGAGTTCGACGACGCGGGCGTCACCGTCAACCTGAACCTCCTGCTGGGAGCGGAGCGGGGGCCTGCCGCCAGGGATGCCCAGGGGGCGTACCAATATTTTGTCGCCATCACCGACCCCGCCGGGCGGATCATCGGCAAGCAGCAGTTCGACACGACGATCGCTTTCTCTCCCAATGTCGGCAAGGGCACCACGGCCGAGGAACTGGTGCAGAAGATACCGCTGTCGAAGGGGGCCACCGCCGCCGGTTACGGCATCCTGGTCGGTTTCCAATTGACCCCGGAGCAACTGGCCTTCAACCGCGATCCGAAAAAAAGCTTCTGAACCCTTTGAAATCCTGATTCGAAGTTCCGGCCAGCCGGGGGGATCCGAGCATACGGGTGCGTCCCCTGGTCGCGGCTGAGCACGCCTCGGGGCTTTCCCATGGCGTGGGTGCGGCGGCGTGATACAACTGCAAGCTACGCGTCACCTCCGCCGGCTGGCATGACATGACGGACCTTACCCTGGGCTTCGGCCTGGCTTTTACCGACCTCTACGATGCCGCGGGGTTGGAAAAGCTTGACCGCCGTTTCACCGGCTGGCTGGGGGAAACCGACGGGGATATCGCTCGCCGCCTGCTGGACGCGCGGGCGCAGCCGGATGCCGTCTCCGGCCCAGGCGGCGAAAGCGGTTTGCTGACCGCTCTGGCGCCCCATCTCGACGACTTCATCGGCGAGTTGTTCGGCATCGGCGCGCAATTGCGTCAACTGGCCGCCCGCCACCGGGCCTTGGCGCCGCTCTATGCCGCCAAGCGGCTGTTCGTCCAGCGCCGCGCCGCCAAGTCCTTCCGGCCGGAACAGGCGGCCGGCCTGGACGGCAAGGCCCTGACCTCGGCGCTCGAAGCGCATCTCGGCATCCAGTTCGACGAGTTGGCCTTCGCGGTCCGGGTCCTGGACTGGCTCGACGATGGTCCTGCCCATGCCGCCGAACTGGACCTTGCCGCCCGCTACGCCGCCTGGGCGCTATGGACGGAGGAGGGCCGGCAGCGGCACGGCCACGGCGTGCTGTTCCAGATCCCGGAGAAGACCGATCCCGCCCGGCTGGTGCCGGTGGAAACCGTCGGGAACGAAGCCGGCCTGACCGTGATGCGGCTGCCGGAGGCCCGCCGGCGCCAGCGCCAGGGCTTCGGCCTGACCGACTGTGGCGCCGACCTGATCGGCGCACTCGACGAGGCCACCTACTGCATCGAATGCCATCACCAGGGCAAGGACAGTTGCTCGCGGGGGCTGACCGACCGCAGGACCGGCGAATACCTGAAAAGCCCGTTCGGCGTGACGCTGACGGGCTGCCCGCTGGAAGAAAAGATTTCCGAGTCGAACGGCATCAAGGCGGCGGGCCATCCGGTCGGCGCCCTTGCCCTGATCGTGGTGGACAATCCCCTGTGCGCCGCGACCGGCCACCGCATCTGCAACGACTGCATGAAGGCCTGCATCTACCAGAAGCAGGAGCCGGTCGATATCCCGCAGGTCGAAACCCGGACTCTCAAGGACGTGCTGGAGCTTCCCTGGGGGTTCGAGGTCTACAGCCTGCTGACCCGCTGGAACCCGCTGGACCTGCGCCGCCCCATGATGCGGCCCGACAGCGGCTACAAGGTGCTGGTGGCGGGGCTGGGACCGGCGGGCTTCACGCTGGCGCACCACCTGATGAACGACGGCCACACCGTCGTCGGCATCGACGGCCTGAAGATCGAGCCGCTGCCCGCCGACCTGTCCGGCGTGCTGCCGATGGGCCGCAGGGTGCATTTCCGTCCGATCCGCCAGATCAAGGACCTGTGGGACCATCTGGACGACCGCATCATGGCCGGCTTCGGCGGAGTCGCCGAGTACGGCATCACGGTCCGCTGGGACAAGAACTTCCTGAAGGTGATCCGCCTGCTGCTGGAACGGCGCCGCCGCTTCGTCATGGTCGGCGGCGTCCGGTTCGGCGGCACGCTGAGCGTCGACGACGCCTTCGACGCCGGCTTCGACCACATCGCCCTGTGCATGGGGGCCGGGCGGCCCACCGTGATCCCGATGACGAACGGGCTGGCGCGCGGCGTCCGGCAGGCGTCCGATTTCCTGATGGGCTTGCAACTGACCGGCGCCGCCAAGGAAGACTCGGTCGCCAACCTGGAAATCCGGCTGCCCGTAGTTGTCGTCGGCGGCGGATTGACCGCGATCGACACGGCGACCGAGGCGCTGGCCTATTACCCGGTCCAGGTCGAGAAGTTCCTGCGCCGCTACGAGACGCTCGCATCGGAGCGCGGCGAGGCGTCAATCCGGAGCGGCCTGACCGAGGAGGAGCGACTGACGGCGGACGAGTTCATCGACCACGCCCGAGCGCTCCGTCATGAGCGGGACCTCGCGCGGGCGGAGGCTCGGGCGCCGCGTCTTCAGCGGCTTCTGGATAGCTGGGGCGGTGCGACGCTCGCCTATCGCCGCCGGCTGGCCGACTCGCCCAGCTACACCCTGAACCACGAGGAAGTCGCCCACGGCATGGCGGAGGGCATCCGCTTCCTGGAGACTGCGACGCCGATTGCGGTGGAGGTGGACCGCTTCGGCCACGCCTCCGGCCTTCGCGTCGATGTGGCGGGCACCGAAGCCGTGCTGCCCGCCCGCAGCGTGCTGATCGCCGCCGGCACCCAGCCGAACACCGTGCTGGCGCGCGAGGAGCCGGACTGGGCCGAACTCGACGGCCGCTATTTCCGGGCACTCGACGAGGACGGCAACCCTGCGACACCGGAGCGGTCGTGCAAGCCGGCCTCGGCCCATGTGCTGATGAGCCGGCATCCGGACGGGCGCATGGTGTCGTTCTTCGGCGACCTGCACCCGTCCTTCGCCGGCAACGTGGTCAAGGCCATGGCCGGGGCGAAGCGGGGCTATCCGGTGGTGTCGCGCTCCCTGGCGCGGCTGCGGCCGACCGTCGTCCCGGCGGACGCCGTGATCGACATGGTCAACCACGACATGCGGCCGATCGTCCACGACGTCGTCCGTCTGACGTCCGATATCGTGGAGGTTGTCGTGAAGGCGCCGCGCGCGGCGGCGCGGTTCCAGCCTGGCCAGTTCTACCGGCTCCAGAACTTCGAGACGCTGGCCCATCAGGTGGACGGCACGACCCTTGCCATGGAAGGCTTGGCGCTGACCGGCGCTTCGGTCGACAAGGCGCAGGGGCTTCTGTCGCTGATCGTGATGGAGATGGGCGGATCGTCCGACCTTTGCGCGCTGCTCAAGGCGGGCGATCCGGTGATCCTGATGGGGCCGACCGGCTCGCCGACGGAGATCCCCGAAGGCGAAACCGTCTGTCTTGCCGGCGGCGGACTCGGCAATGCCGTGCTGTTCTCGATCGGGCAGGCCTGCCGGGAACGCGGCAACCGCGTCGTCTATTTCGCCGGCTACAAGAAGCTGATCGACCGCTACAAGGTGTCGCGGATCGAAGCCGCCGCCGATGTCGTGGTCTGGTGCTCGGACGAAGCGCCGGGCTTCACGCCCGGACGCCCCCAGGACCGGACGTTCACCGGCAACATCGTGGAAGCGATGCGGGCCTATGCGACGGGGGAATTGGGACCCGTCGAAATCCCGCTCGGCGACGTCGACCGCATCGTCGCGATCGGCTCCGACCGCATGATGCAGGCGGTGGCGTCGGCGCGGCATGGGGTGCTGTCGCCGTACCTGAAGCCGGGACATGCCGCGATCGGGTCGATCAACAGCCCGATGCAGTGCATGATGAAGGAGATCTGCGCCCAGTGCCTCCAGGAGCACCATGATCCGGAGACGGGGGAGAAGTCCGTCGTGTTCTCCTGCTCCAATCAGGATCAGGAACTCGACCGGGTGGATTTCACCGGATTGAACGAGCGGCTCCGGCAGAACAGCGTCCAGGAAAAGCTGACCGCCCTATGGATAGACCGCTGCCTGAAGGCGCTTCAGTTGCGGCGGCATTCGCGGACTTGATTTTATATGCGCTGACTTAGGATGTTTCTCGCCCATTTTCGTCATACCCGGACTTGATCCGGGTACCTCCCAGCGAAGGCTTACGGGAGGACTTCAATCTGAAGTCCTGACGTCATCCGCTCAGCTCCTGAAAGGAGGTGCCCGGATCAAGTCCGGGCATGATGGAAAGGTAGAAGAAAAAGCCAGCATGACACGCAAAAACGCCACAAATTACCGCCTGTGAGATAAGTCAGTCGTATCAAACCCGCTCACGGCAGCAACGCCCTCAGCGTCTTCGCCGCCCCCTCGATATCGGCCTTCAGCGCCGTCCGCGCTTCCAGACCATCGCCCCGCCCCAGCGCGTCGCGAATCCGGCGATGCTCGGCGTTCGACGCGCGCAATCCCCCGGCAGCGTTCAGCAGATCGAAATACGGACCGATGCGCAGCCACAGCGATTCGATGATCGACAGCAGCGTCTCCGACCCCGCCGCCCGGTAGACCGTGAAGTGGAAGTCCCGGTTGGCCGGGACGTAGAGTTTCCCATCCCCCGCAGCCTGAGCTGCTTCCATCGTCGCGATCAGGTCGTCCAGCTTCGCCAGATCGGCGGCTGGGATCACCCGCGCCGCCCACTCAGTCGCGACCCCCTCGATCTCGATCCGGGCGCGGGTCAGGTCTTCCAGCCGGTCGATGCTGAGCGGCGGGATGCCGACCGAGCGGCCGGCTACCACCGTCAGCGCCTTTTCCGCGACCAGCCGGTGCAGGGCTTCGCGCACCGGCATGGCGCTGACGCCGAAGGCGTCCGACAGGCTCTGGATCGTCACCGTGCGGCCCGGCTCGATGCCGCCGTTCAGGATCAGCTCTTTCAATTGGCGGTAGACGTGGTCCTGCACCGTCTCCCTCGGGACGGGGCGCAGGGGCAGGCTTCTGTTGGTGAGTGCCATGGCGGTGCCGTCCTCTTGCCGGTGCTTTAACGCAGTATAGGCCTTCAAGAGCCTTGCATTCCAGCGTGATATTTGATTTATGATCAAAAGACAGAACGGTACAGTTTTGAGAGCATAAGGGGGAGGAACGACATGGCTGACTTCAACGCCACAGGGCAGCGGGTGCTGGTGACGGCGGGCGCTTCCGGCATCGGTTTCGCGATCGCGCGGACGCTGGCCGGCGCCGGCGCCAGGGTTCATGTCTGCGACGTGGACGAAGGCGCATTGGCCGCCTGCCGCGAGGCCATTCCAGGCATCGGCACCACGGTCGCCGACGTATCGGACGACGCGGCGGTGGACCGCCTGTTCGACGACGTTCAGGCGGGGCTGGGCGGGCTAGACGTGCTGGTCAACAACGCCGGCATCGCCGGCCCGACGGCGGCAATCGAGGATATCTCGCCGGCCGACTGGCGCCGCTGCATCGATATCGACCTGACCGGCATGTTCCTGTGCGCCCGCCGCGCGGTTCCGATGCTGAAGAAGGAAGGCGCCGGCGCCATCGTCAACATGTCGTCGGTGGCGGGCCGGCTCGGCTATGCCTTCCGCACCCCCTATGCCGCCGCCAAGTGGGGTGTGATCGGGCTGACGGAGAGTCTGGCGCGCGAGCTGGGGCCGTCCGGCATCTCGGTCAACGCCGTCCTGCCCGGCATCGTCGCCGGTCCCCGGATCGAGAAGGTCATTGGTGCCCGCGCGGATCAGGTCGGCGTCAGCTATGCCGAGATGGAGAAGGAATACCTGGCCAAGACCTCGCTGCGCCGGATGGTCAGCGCCGACGACGTCGCGGCCATGGTGCTGTTCCTGGCATCGCCGGCCGGCCGCAATGTCTCCGGCCAGTCGCTCAGCGTCTGCGCCAACGTCGAGACGCTTTGATTATCTAGAGTTCAGGGAAACCGGAGGAAACACCATGGCGAAGTCCAACAAGGTCATCATCACCTGCGCCGTGACCGGCGCCATCCATACGCCCAGCATGTCGCCGCACCTGCCGGTGACGCCGGAGCAGATTGCCGACGCCGCCATCGGCGCCGCCGAAGCCGGAGCGGCCATCGTCCACCTGCATGCGCGCAATCCCGAGACCGGCAAGCCGGATCAGACGCCGGAAGCCTTCCAGCCGTTCCTGAAGGTGATCAAGCAGCGCACCGACTGCGTCATCAACCTGACGACCGGCGGCGCCCCCTACATGACGGTGGAAGAGCGGCTTCGCCCGGCGGCCGAGCTGAAGCCGGAAGTGGCCTCGCTCAACATGGGTTCGATGAACTTCGGCCTTTACCCGATGCTGAACCGCTTCAAGGACTTCAAGTTCGAGTGGGAGCGCCAGCACCTGGAGAACAGCCGCGACCTCGTGTTCAAGAACACCTTCGCGGACATCGAATACGTCCTGAAGACCTGCTCCGAGAACGGCACCCGGTTCGAGTTCGAGTGCTACGACACCTCGCACCTCTACAACCTCGCCCACTTCCGGGACCGCGGACTGGTCAAGGGTCCGCTGTTCGTCCAGACCGTGTTCGGCCTGCTCGGCGGCATAGGACCGCATCCGGAAGACGTGCTGCACATGAAGCGGACGGCGGACCGGCTGTTCGGCGACGACTATCGCTGGTCGGTGCTGGGCGCCGGCCGTAACCAGATGCCGATCGCCGCGATGGCCGCCGCCATGGGCGCCAACGTCCGCGTCGGCCTCGAGGACAGCCTGTGGGATGGTCCCGGCAAGCTGGCGGAAAGCAACGCCGCCCAGGTCCGCCGCGCCCGCTCGATCCTGGAAGGCCTCGGCCTGGAGATCGCGACGGCCGCCGAGGCCCGCGAGATCCTGGCGCTCAAGGGCGGCGATCAGGTCAACTTCTGATCCCGCCCACAGCCGTCAAGGCGAGGTGAGCGATCACTCCGCCTTGGCGGTCTCTTTCTTCATGCCGGGGACGTTCTTGTCGGCCAGATCCTCGACCTTTTCGCGGACCTTATCGGTCGGCTGCTTGTCGGGATCGACCTCGATCGTCACGGGCGCCGTGCCGTCGTCGATCATGTCCAGCTTCTTGGCGGCGCCCTTCGACAGATCGAGCACCCGGCCGTCGACATAGGGTCCCCGGTCGTTGATCTTGACGTCGACCGACTTGCCGGTTTCCTCATTGGTCACCGTCGCCTTCGAGCCGAGCGGCAGCTCCTTGGAGGCGGCGGTCATCTTGTTCTGGTCG
>JAESFM010000237.1_pt1 | contig 14494 bp, 16 predicted proteins | sample 9266171 | NCBI WGS metagenome assembly JAESFM01 (sample SAMN14505069, study PRJNA617099) | algae metagenome | isolation source: Hassallia sp. WJT32-NPBG1 and co-occurring heterotrophs from well developed... | place: USA: Mojave Desert, Joshua Tree National Park, California | collected 2006-06-22
AACAGGTTCGGGAAAAGCTGGAAACCTATTTTCAAGGCTCACAACTTCAAACCCCAAAACAAATTCAGAATACAATTCAACATATTTATGGTCTAGTTAGGTAATCTTAGAGTGGGAAGGGAGTAAACGGTAGGAGGATGGAAAATCTCCCCAGGCACTCTCAATGATTTCAATTAATATCGACCTTCAGCACAAAATCAAACTCCGATCCGTCATATCAGCCCGTGCCAGCGAGCACCATCACGGGGATTGTGGGCAGGTTGACGACAACGGCGGGCCAGACCGATCCGCTGCGGCGGTACACCTCGGCGGTGACGAGACCGACCACCAAGGCGGCGGGGAAGACGGTGTTGAAGCCGTGCATGAGGGCGAAGATCAGGGTGCTGCCCACGACCCCGATGAACGGACCGTAGCGTAGCAGTGCATTAGTGATGACACCTCGGAAGAGCAGTTCCTCGCCGACGGGCGTGACGAGTGCGAGCAACACTGTAGCCAGAACTAAGGACATGCTCTCACCGATTGCTTGCAGTTGCAGAATAAACACGTCCTGGCTTTTTTCAGCCTGATTTTGGCGCAGCAAAAATAGTCACCAGCCAGAAATCCAACAGGAAGAATACATACTAACCTTGATTCCGCGATCGATGCTTCTCCCATTGGAGGGATTTCGCCAACCCAGTAAGCAGATAATTACTTAAGGGCTGCTGTTGCCTCAATCTCAACTAATGTTTCTGGGGAGGCGAGTGAGGCAACACCGATGCCAGTAAGCGCGGGGCGCGAGTCTGCCAGAAATTGTGCGAGAATTGGTGCAATATCCTCAAGGAATTCTCCAAATTCACCGCGAATGTAGATGCGAAGGTTCAGCAAATTCTCTACGGAGCTTCCCGCAGCGTCTAGGACGATCGTTAGGTTATTTAGCGCGTTCTTGAGTTGCCCCTCGACGGTGTGGGATGAAACTTGGTGGTTCATGTCCCAGTCAACTTGACCCGAGATGTAGACGGTGCCTGTTGCGGTATCGATAACAGCGTGGGACAATCCGTGTGGTTTGCCATCATACCGTTGTGGCGGATTCACAAGTTGCTTTCTCATGGTGTCTAAGTCCTTTTCTACATATATATCTGGAGTGTAGCCAGTTCCCAGGCTTGGTTTCTTTCAGATTCTTAGGGCCGTTTGTCAGATTCTTATGGTGTTACTGTGCGATTGAAAACAAGCACTCCGCTCCAGTCTCGCGAATAAGAGCAGCAGTTTCTTCCCCTTCTACATCGGGTTTGTCGCAGAAGACCATTTTGCGCCCGCAGCACCAAAAGCGCGCTGCTTTGCAGATACCGCAAGGGTGGCGGTTGCTCTGCCAGTTCCTGATGTTCCTCTAGCAACTAGCCACTTTGTCTTGCAGTATCATCCTGTTTCTCCTGTTCCAATCAATGTTGACCTTCAGCACACAATCAAACTCCGATCCGTTTAGCAATTACCAACGCCGTAAAGCTGGTCTAATTTTCTGTAAACTTCAGCACAATTTTGCCCCGTGTTCCTCCCTGCTCTAGACGCTGATGTGCCAGAACGACCTGATCCCAAGGCAATACTGAATCAATCACTGGGCGAAGCTGATGACGCTCGATGAGTTTTGTCAAAGCCTCTAATTTTGCTCGGTACTGGGGTGAAAAAACAAAATGAATCGTCAGATTCTTGCCCCATGCTTCAAGAAGCGATTGCGGTATTGCAATGTCTACAATGCTTGTAAGCCTACCGAAGGGACGAATGATTTCTAGACTACGCTGAATTGTTTCTCCGCCGATCGTATCTAGAACTAAATCCACACCCAGTCCATTTGTTTCTTGACGAATGACTTCTACGTAATCTTCGTTTTTGTAATCAATCACTCGATCTGCACCCAGCTCTGTCACGAAATCTCGGTTTCTAGAACTACATGTTGTAAAAACGTGTGCCCCTAACGCTTTGGCGAGTTGAATTGCGATCGAACCCACTCCACCCGCACCCGCATGGATGAGAACTGTTTCACCAACTTGTAGATTGCCCCTAGTCACTAGACAATCCCAAGCAGTTCCGCCTGCAAGCGGAAAAGAAGCTGCTTCAATGTGCGATAGATTTGCAGGCTTTAATGCAACAATCGCTGCATCAGCCACATGATACTGAGCGTAGCTACCGAATTCTCCAAAAATTTGCGGCGAGTAATACACTTCATCTCCCACCTTGAAGTCGGTTACGGCTTCTCCAACTGCCTCAATCACCCCTGAAACATCGACTCCAAGGATGGCGGGTAATCGAACCAGTTCCTTGTAATCACCACGACGAGTTTGGTAGTCGATCGGGTTAATCGAGGTTGCACAAACTCTGACTAACACCTGATTTGCCTTCAGTGTAGGTATGGGAACAGTTTGAATTTCAAACTTCTCAGCATCACCAAACGCAGTTAATACGGCTGCTTTCATAGATTCCATCTGTGCCAGATCTCCTTGATTTAGAATTAACAGTGACAGGATTTCGATACCACTCAGCGGAGGTAACTCCCTAACTTCGCAATAGCCCGTTGCCGCTTGTGCAAAACTCACGGAACAATTGCAGTAACGCGGAGCTCAATACGCATCGTTGGCAGTCCAAGAGCTGCAACTCCTACCTCTGTCCAAATTGGGGCATGGTTGGGCATGTAATGACGAAATAGCTTGACCATCACCTCGTTAACCTCTGGGGGAAACCCGCCAACATGGTAAGAATTGATGTGGACAACATGCTCCCAACCCGCACCAGCAGTCGCCAAGGTTCGCTCTATGTTCCGAAACGCTTGAGCAATCTCGTCCGCAAGCGATTCGGAAATTTGCAGATTGTCATCCCAGCCGCCTTGTCCTGATGTCTCCACTCGATCGCCAATTTTTACCGCTTGCGAGTAATGCAATTCATTCAGCATATATTCGCCATAACCGGGAGTAACAAAAAACTTGGGCTGATTCATGGTGTTCCTTTGTGTAGTACGTTTGACTCAATCGAGTTTGCCATAAGTAGCAATCGTCTTCTCTACTAACGCTTTGATATCTGCTTCACTACTGACCTCTAAATGGCGTATGAACATTCAGCGCCCATTTCACATTGCTATGAATCCTTTAGGGTTCACGCCAGCGGTAATTCACTGGCACCCAGGCATAACCTTGATCTGCTGCCCGGAGGTATCCAACGCCGGGAAAGGGCAAATGTGCGCCTGCTATCAAAATTCGGGATGCTTCCGCTCTCGCAAACTGTTTTTTGCGTTGTGCCGCAGCAGCATTGGCATCGACATCATAAGCAACTGTAACTTCTGGCTTGGGAAATTGCACCGAAGCAAAGTGAACAATATCGCCCCAAAACTCGATGCTCTCACCCTTGCTTGCCGCCACATAGCAGCTATGACCAGGAGTGTGTCCGGGTGTGGGATGCGCGGTGATTCCCGGTAGCAGGGCTGTCTTGCCAGAAAACGATTTCACCTTGCCCGCATCTAAATAAGGTTTGACAGTTTTCGCGGCTTCGTCAAAGTACTTTTCAGCAACGTTGAATCGCGTGGCATTTGCTCGATCAAACCAGAAATCGACATCTGGCTTGCCGACATAGAGCGTGGCGGCAGGAAACACCCGTTTCCCCTGTTCGACCAGCCCCCCACTATGATCGGTATGAATATGAGTCAGAAGAATTGCATCAATTTCGTTAGGTGTGTAGCCTGCTGCTTTTAACGATGTTTGAAGCTTGCCACCCAGTTTTGAACCAAAAAAGGTTCCGGCTCCCGTGTCCACGAGTACTTGTTGATCTCCAGTGTCGATCAGGAAAGCATTAATCGATGTCTCGACAGGATTAGTCAGAAAGTTTTTCTGAAGCAGGCGATCGGTTTCTATTGGGTTCGTATTCGACAGCAGCGTATGTAAATCTTGGGGGAGTGTGCCGTCGCTCAGGACTGTAATTTTGAAATCACCTAACTTGAATGGATAGACACCTGGCACTTGAGCAATCGCACTTTTGCCTGGTGCTATCGTTGGAAAGGTACAAGAGGTCACAATCATTAGCACTGTGGTTGCAACCGCTATCATCAGTCTAGAAAACATATTAGAACCCTTTTAGCGATGAAGGACTCGATAGATAATTACCCCTGAAGAAAGTCCAATAACAAGGGATTGACCTGATCAGCATGAGTCCAATTGATGGCGTGCGGTCCGCCAGGGATGACAACAAGTTGACTGTTTTTAATCAGCTTCGGGAGTCTTGCTGCGGTGGACTCAAGCGGCAAAATCCGATCGCTATCTCCATGAATGATCAGGGTTGGTACATCAATGCGGGGCAAATCATCGCGGAAATCGGTGAGCCAAGATGGAACACAGTCCAAAGTCCCTTTAGCAGAAGCTCCTGCTGCCACATTCCAACTTGCCTGAATTGCTTCATTGCTAATCCGCTTACCCAGCAATACATCTACATTGAAGAATTCTTTGAAAAATGCAGAAAAGTAGGCTGGACGGTCTTCAAAGATCGCTTTCATAATGTCATCGAAGACACTTTGATCAACGCCTTCAGGATTGTCGTCCGTCTTTAACAAAAATGGTGGGACAGGAGCCATTAGCACCGCTTTTTGCACCCGTTCTGAGCCATACTTGCCAAGATAGCGCGTGACTTCACCCGTTCCCATTGAGAAGCCAACCAACACGGTATTTTGCAAGTCAAGCTTGGTCATGAGTGTATTCAGATCGGCGGCGAAAGTATCGTAGTCATAGCCAGATGAGGGTTGACTGGAGTTGCCAAATCCGCGGCGATCGTAGGTAATGACTCGATACCCTGCATTTAGCAGCACTAAGACCTGCTTTTCCCAGGAATGACCGTTGAGGGGAAATCCATGAATGAGAACAATTGGTTGACCTGTCCCAAGGTCTTCGTAGTAGAGATCAATCGTTGCAGAATTTTCTTGAGCAACAGTAACGTAAGGCATGAGAGGTTTCTCCTTTGTATATCGGTGGTGAGTTTTTGTCTGTGTAAAAGCGTTACTTGACAGTACGGCTCCTGCGCTTTTACCAATTGTTAGATTTGTGCCATGCCACCATCGACGAATAGCTCAATGCCGTTGACAAAGCTGCTGTCATCTGAAGCCAGAAAGACAACGGCTTTGGCGATCTCGTCGGGCGTGCCGACTCGTCCCAATGGGATATTTTTAGCTTGGCTTTCCACAAATTCTTTCGCCTGCTCTTCACTGAATCCAAACTGATCGTAACCAGGAGTCGGAACCAGGCCAGGACTAATAGCATTCACCCGGATTTTGCGTTCTTTAAGGTCGAGTGTCCAGTTGCGGGCAAACGATCGCACGGCAGCTTTAGTCGCGCCATACACGCTGAAGGCTGGAGTGCCAACGATAGAAACAGTTGAGGCATTCAGGATAATGGAAGCGCCCTCTGGCATCAGCGGCAGTGCCTTCTGCACAGTGAAAAGTAAACCTTTGACATTGGTGTTGAATGTTTTGTCAAAGTGTTCTTCGGTGATCGATCCGAGTGGGATGGGTTGTCCAACGCCAGCATTCGCGAAGACCACATCCAAGTGACCTTGCTCTTGCTTGATCGTGTCGTAAAGCCGATCGAGGTCTGCCAGATTTGAGACATCGCCCTGAATGCCAGTTACGTTCTTACCAATCTCGTTTACAGCCGCATCAAGTTCAGTCTGACGACGACCCGTGATAAAGACATAGGCACCTTCAGCGACAAATCGCTTAGCAGTGGCAAGACCGATGCCGCTGGAGCCACCAGTGACAAGCGCAACTTTTCCTGCGAGTTTTTGTGACATAGTGTTTTCCTGGTTGAGTTTAGGGATTACAAATTTGATTACGTCTCGTTCAAGCGGTAAAACCGCCACCAATTTTGAGACTCGTATCCGTGACGAAAGCGGCTTCAGGACTGGTGAGATAAGAGACCATGCCAGCCACCTCGCTGTCCATAGCGACTAAGGGCAGTCATCTTGGTCATCCCTACGGCAACGTCTCCATCTGCGGGATTCATATCGGTGTCGATCGCTACTTGGTCGCAACGTTTCGCACTGCCGATCAACTACTACGCTACCTACCCACCCTCTAACATCAATGTTTCACCTGTATTGATGGATGAACGACGATGATTTCTCAAACGATAGATGAAAAAATTCTCACCTGTCCACCCTAATCAGTTTGTTATGCAGCGGCAACTGTTGGGATCTATTTCATTAATGAATTCATAATGGGGTGACAAACTCGATCAGATTGCCGTTATTGTCTTGAATGATACAGAGCCGAATACCCGGATCAGGATAGCTTCCGAGTTCGAGAAATGTTTTCACACCACGTCGATTTAATTCAGCAAGAACTGCATCGACATCTCGAACTCGAAAACAAAAATGTCCGATGCCTGTTGTCCTTAATCCCTCACCAAGATTAGTCGCGATCGGCATTCCTGATTGTGACTGAGTAGAGCCAATAATTTCGATGCGAAAGCCATATACACTGAGATAAGCCAATTTCAGATCTGGGAAAACGCCTACTGTCCATTCATGTTCGATCGTCGCATCTAGCTTTTCTTGATACCACTGAAGCGTTTCCTCATAGTTCGGTACATTCAAGCAAACATGATCGATTTGCATCGAACTCAGAGGATTTGAGCCTAGAGTTGAAGATGTTTGAGTTAAAATTGTCATTTGAATCTCCTGTAATTGTAAATGTTCTAGATACCTCAGAGTCTTACCGTGTGAGCGAATTTAGACATTCTCGGATGCCAACCCCACTGTTCGCCTTGAGGGAGGACATTATCTTCTGTACAGTGGAGGTAACTTTTAGGAATGGGGAGCGAGTAAAACTGCTTCAAGTCCAACTTGTCAATCCACGGTTGATACGGTTCAGGTGATAATCGTGCGTAACTGGATCGAGCTAGTTCTAGGTCAGCATCATTGAGAAGCGCTTCTCGCCAAAGCTCAAACGGCATCACCATCGTATGATCGTCCGATTCTGTAGCTAGAGAGTCAAATAACGCTTGATAGTGCGGCGGAAGGCTATCTCTGAGGCTTTCACCATCATTGAGGCAATTTTGTTCCAACTTTTATCAAATCGGCAGCCTTTTCTCCAATCATAATTGCCGATGCATTTGTGTTTCCTGTGATCATAGTTGGCATAATCGATGCATCAACAACTCGTAACCCTTCAATCCCCCGTACCTTGAGTTGAGGATCGACAACCGCCATTTGATCAATACCCATTTTGCACGTCCCAACAGGATGCCATGCCGTACCGCACGTTTGCCGAATATAATCTTCGATTGCTTTGTCGCTATGCACGGAACTCCCTGGAGCAATTTCCTCGCCCCGAAACTCATTAAACGCATCGGAGTACACAATTTGACGCAAAATTTTAAGTCCTTCAACCATCAGTTGCATGTCAGATTCTTTCTGAAGATAGTTGACCCGAATCAACGGTGGGTCGAAGGGGGAGGAGGAACGTAGTCTTACACTACCACGACTTTCGGGACGGGTGATGTAAAAGGGAAGGGTGAATGCCGGACCTTCACGTGCATACGCAGGATCGACATATAAAATCGGAACAATTGTAAATTGCAAATTAGGCGCCGCATCTAAATTATTGTTGGTATGCAGAAATAACCCAGCCTCTCCCCCATTACTACTTGGCGCAAGGGGCACGTCCTGAGTAGCCTGGTAGGCAATAACAGCAAGTGGGTGATCTTGAAGATTCTGGCCGACACCCGGCAAATCAAGAACTACAGGAATGCCGGAAGCCCGCAGATGTTCAGCTGGTCCAATTCCAGAAAGCATTAGCAGTTTAGGAGAATCGAAGGCGCCAGCACTCAAAATCACTTCGGAGTTGGCCCTAACTTGATACTCCGTTCCGTTTTGAAAATACACTACCCCTACCGCGCGCTTTCCCTCAAAGAGTAAACGAGTCACCAATGCTCCTGTTTGAATAGTCAAGTTAGGGCGATCTTTAATCGGACGCAGAAATGCCACTGCTGTACTTTGGCGCTTGCCATCTTTCACGGTCACTTGGTAAAGTCCTGCACCTTCCTGCTGTACGCCATTAAAGTCGGGATTTTGCTCATAGCCCTGTGCGATCGCGGCTTCCACAAAGCGTTGCGACACTTTTGCAGGAGAGAGTGGATCTGTGATGCTAAGTGGTCCATTAACCCCGTGAAATAACGATGCTCCTCGCTGCTGGTTTTCCGATTTCTTGAAGTAAGGCAGGACATCCTGATAACTCCAACCAATATTACCTAATGCTTGCCAGCTATTGTAGTCACGTTCATTGCCTCGTATATAAATCATGCCATTAATCGAACTGCTGCCGCCCAAGACTTTACCGCGTGAAGATAAAATTCTGCGGTTATTTAAGTAAGGTTCCCCTTCAGTTAAGTATGCCCAGTCCACTTCCGAGCCTAAGAGTGTAGTAGGCCACACTGAGGGAACTTCAAGTTCTGGCTTGGTATCAGGACTACCCGCTTCGAGCAGCAATACTTTAGTATTAGGGTCTTCTGTAAGACGGTTGGCAACAACGCAGCCTGCTGAACCGGCACCAATCACAATATAATCAAAAATTGCTGCGAGATCGTTGAAAGCAGCACTGTGACGGTATGTAGTTGTCATGATTTCTCCTTTTCAGGTCATTGTTTGTTAAATGACGGCGACATTAGTGGGTTGGCGATTGCAAATTCTGCTGCTAGTCGCGCCCTGCCACAATAATCTTTTCTGCTAAACCGATCGGGTTAGAAAACATGACCTCGTGACTACCGGGCATTTGTACAAGCCGAAATAGCCCCAAGCGGTTAGACATTCTCGGATGCCAACCCCACTGTTCGCCTTGAGGGAGGACATTATCTTCTGTACAGTGGAGGTAACTTTTAGGAATGGGCAGCGAGTAAAACTGCTTCAAGTCCAACTTGTCAATCCACGGTTGATATGGTTCAGGTGATAATCGTGCGTAACTGGATCGAGCCAGTTCGAGGTCAGCATCATTGAGAAGCGCTTCTCGCCAAAGCTCAAACGGCATCATCATCGTATGATCGTCCGATTCTGTAGCTAGAGAGTCAAATAACGCTTGATAGTGCGGCGGAAGGCTATCTCTGAGGCTTTCACCATCATTGAGGACAAAAGCATCTAAGAAGATGAGTCGTCTAATGCAATTGCCGATCGCTTCGGCAACTTTCGCAATAATCGTGCCACCGAAACTATGTCCGAGTAGGACGATATCGCTTAAGTCTTTGTCCACAATGTAATCGACGATCGATTGTGTGCATTGAGCATGGTTAACATTCTTATTCACGCCTTTACCATGACCTGCGATCGTGGGAGCAAAAGCCAGATGTCCTTTTGCTTCTAGATGGTCAACGACTGCTTGCCAAGCAGAGCCATCATGCCACGAGCCATGAACTAAGACAAAAGTTGACATAAAATCCCTCCTTGAATTAGCTCGCTATGAGTCCACCATCAATTGCGAAAGACTGACCTGTGATGTAACTGGCAGCATCAGAACATAAGAACACAACCGTTGCAGCAATTTCTTCAGGTTGACCCCTATGCCCCATCGGGACGCTCGACGACACCATCGAATCAAACTGCTCTAAAGTCATACCCATCTCTTGGAGGCTCTTAGGAGTAACTATTTCTGTGCCGCGAATATAGCCAGGATTGACGGCATTAATCCGAATTCCTTGCTTGGCATAATCAAGCGCAGCAGAACGAGTAAGACCCATCACAGCATGTTTGCTCGCAGTATAAGGACCCATTCCAGGTATCCCGATCAATCCCGCTACTGAAGAGTTGTTGATGATGACCCCTGCTCCTTGAGTCAGCATCTGTTGAATTTCATATTTCATGCAGAAGAACACACCCCGCAGGTTAGTCGCCATCATGCTGTCAAAGTCTTCGACAGACTGCTCGTGGAGTGGCTTTGGGACTGTACCAAATCCAGCGTTATTGAAGGCAATATCTAATCGCCCAAAAATGCTAACCGCTTTATCAACCATTGCTTCAACATCGGCTTCTTTCGTGACATCTGCTTGCACAAAAATAGCCTCTCCGTCAGCTTTGTTAATCAATCGAACAGTTTCTTCACCTTCATCAATTCGACGACCAACCACTACCACCTTTGCTTGTTGTTGGGCATAAGCGATCGCGGCTGCACGACCAATTCCCGATGTGCCTCCAGTAACTAACGCCACTTTACCCTGAAGTATCATTGTGTTTCTCCTTCTGCCAATGCCATTAGATTCAAGTACTAATTAGAGAAGATGCTTGTAGCCAGATGCGTTTACGCTTCGTCTATGGCGCGGTTGCAGCACGATCAATGAGATTGGCAACGGCATCTGCATGGGAAACCATCACGACATGGGATGCGCCATTCACAACAACGGTCTCCTTTGAGTTAGCGCGGTTCGCCATGAAAGACAGTGCCGCTGGAGGAATGTTCAAGTCGCGATCGCCATAAATAAACCAGGACGGGGTAGATTTCCATACGGGCGCACCGGAGGCTTCGTTCAGCGCAGCTTCCGTAATCGGGCGCTGGGTGCTAGCCATCAGTTGCGCTAGTGGGCACATCCGCAGCAAACTGGGCGTGGAACTTGTCCTGCTGGATGTAGAGGTCTTTACCACCATCGGGCAGTTCAACGGGTGGCGCGAGTGTTGGTCCGAGTGTGCTGCCCGGATAACGTCCTGAGAGTTCAATGGCAGTCTCGCCCGCCTCAGGAGCGAAGCCAGCAACGTAGACCAGTGCTTTCACGTTCCTGTTACCATCGACGGCATTGGTAATTACCGAGCCTCCATAAGAATGCCCAACCAGCACGATGGGGCCGTTGATGTCTTTAAGGGCGCTGGCAACATAATCTGCGTCGCTCTTAACGCCGCGCAGAGGATTAGCCACAGCAACCGTCGGATAACCTTTCGTGATTAGCTTCGTCAATACACCGTTCCAACTAGAAGACTCGGCGAACGCACCATGAACGAACACGATTGTGGGCTTGTTGAATTGTGCATTTGCAGTACTCATGATGGCTCCTAGAGAAGTGAGGGTAAGAGTCCCTAAAAAGAGAGTGACAATCAGAAGCAGGCGGATGCGATTCCTGAAGTTGAGCATGTTCATAGTGTGATTTCCATTTGAATTTGGGTAGTGCTTTCCTTATGTTTCAACGAGCATTGATTGAAAATGTAAAATGCTTAAATTAGAGAGGGCTTTGACTAGAGTGATTCCTGGTTGTTGACTCCAGATAATTAGTGCCATCAGCTTGTACTGGATAAGCAAGTTTTCAGCAACTCAGCAACTTCTTGTGCGATCGCAATCAGGGTATGATTCACTGAAGAATCGTGAAGAGAATCAGTCTGAGGTGTACCTTCATGCTCAGAATCATTTCTGCTTTGTACTCGTAAATGCGTCATAGAACTACCTTCAACGAAACAACGAAACTGTTTTCGTCTATTACTAACGTTGATGAGTTATGGAAAAGAGCTTAGTGACTTGTAGCAACAATGGCTGCCGTCAACTCTGTTATTCTCCAGCGTCCGGTGTATCGAATGTTATTGATAAATAGGACTGGAGCAGTCGTTATTTCACTCTTGCATCCACTTTCAATATCTTCATTGATGCGATCGATATGCACCTGCTTAGACAACTCTTTAAGAAATTGAGGGATATCAAGCCCTAAATTGTTGGCGTACTCTACGAGATAACCATTTTCTAACTTCTGTTGATGAGCAAACAAAGTGTCGTGGATTAACCAAAACTGTCCTTGAGCAGCGGCGGCTTCGGCAGCTTGAGCGGCCCGTTGAGCTTGGGGATGAATCTGTGCTTGCGGAAAATGACGGAAGATCAAGCATAAATAATCTTCTCCAAAAGCAGCACTAAGCTCTCGTTTGATCGCTTTAATCATCTTGTAAACGTCCGCACTGACAGAGCATTGATAATCTCCATACATCACCAGCACTACCTCAGCATTTAGCACACCCTGGATGTGATCCTGTGTTGAAACTGGAACAAATAACGAACTGTGATCTCGCTCTTGATTCACTTGAACACCTCTGAGGGAAGAAATGGTAATCGCAAGCGATCCAACCCTCTTTCTGCGCTCGGGATGAAGCAAACTCAAATGCTGCAACTCAGTTGCCATCGATGTTTGCATAGATTAACTATAGGTAATTGCTCTCTCACTTGTCGTCCCCTGAGAGTTGCAACTTTTGCTCACTTAAGTGAATGATGAATCGGTCACTCTGCCAATGTCATCATTGCTCCAACTCTGGTTGGACTCTGGAGTCATACTAAAGGATGACTGGCTTACAAACTGACAATGCCGCGTTTAACCGCAACAATCACGGCATGAGTGCGATCGCTCACGCCCAACTTACTTAAAATTCGATTCACATGGGTTTTGACCGTATTCTCGCTGATACTTAAAGCAGTCGCAATCTCTAAATTGCTCATGCCTTGTGCCATTAAGCCAAGCACCTCTAACTCTCGTTCTCTCAGTTCTGGATTATTCAGGCGCTGCACCAGTTTTGCTCCCACGTTGGGTGGAATGTATTGCTGACCACGAGCAACCGTGCGAATCGCATTCAGCAACTCATTGGATTTAGTATCCTTAAGTAGATAGCCTTGAGCACCTGAGTGCAATCCGCGATAGATATCTTCATCCCCATCGTAGGTGGTGAGCACGATAATCCGGGCAGGCTTAAATTCAGCACAAATCACGCTAATGGCTTCCACCCCTCCGACCTGCGGCATTCGCAAATCCATCAGCGTCACATCTGGCTGGTGTTCTCGAAAGCGATCGATCGCCTGTTGCCCATCTTCTGCCTGAGCAACTACCGTCATTTCTGGATCGCGGTTAATGATGGTTGCCAATCCTTGCCTGACAATGGAATGATCGTCAGCAATTAGAACCCGAATCAGTGTGGATTGGCTCGTCATGATTATCACCCTCGATTAACAATCACAATAATTTCTGTTCCTTGACCGGGTTGGCTTTCGATCGCCAGTTGTGCTCCGATGCGCTCTGCCCGTTCGCTCATGCCCAACAATCCAAATCCGCCGCTCATTGGAACGCCAACCACGCCAAAGCCTTGTCCGTCGTCTTTGACTTGCAAGCGACACTGAGCATCGTCATAGACTAATTCAATTCTAATTTCATTCGCGTTAGCATATTTGATTGCGTTGGTCAGTGCTTCTTGTCCAATCCGCAGCAAGTTATTTTCCACCTCGGCGGGTAAGGAATAGGCGACCCCCTGAATTGAGTAAATAATATCCGTATTGGTCGCCACTCTCATCTGGTTTACCAACCGCTCCAGGGCACTCGATAAATCACCTTCTTCCAGCAACTGGGGACGCAGGGCTGTCACCGAGCGACGCGCTTCAGACAGTCCAGTGCGGGCTAACTCCTCGATCGTGTCTAAATGCGCTTGGGTAGCTTCTACATCATCGGTTAACACTTGAGTCGCTGCATCAACCTGGATCAGAATGCCTGTAAATGCCTGAGCGAGTGTGTCATGAATTTCACGCGCCATGCGGTTGCGTTCTTCTAAAATTGAGGCGGCTTCTGCTTGCTTTTGCAGCGTAATATCTCGCGCCAGCCAAATCACCTGTTCGTGCTGAATCGGGGCAATGCGAGCCGAAAACCAGATTTCTCGCCCAGCAAAGCAGTGACTGTATTCAACGGTGAGGACTTGTTGGGTTCTCAGCACCTGCTGAATGTGATTCAGGAATTCATCGGCTTGTTCTTTGGCAAAAAGTTGATGCAGCGTTTTGCCAGTACACTCCTCTCCATAGGATGAATTTCCTTTGATTGTGCAGAGCAATTGCCCTTTAGCATTGAAGATACATAGCGGATCGGGAATGGCTGAAACGAGCGCCCGTAGTTCTGCTTCAGAGTCTTGCAGAGCGACTTCTGCCCGTTTGCGATCGTCGATATCCGTAACAACTCCCAACCCTCGGATGGGTTCACCGGATTCATTCCAGGCAACAATTTTGCCGACAGCAAGAAGCCATTTCCACTGACCATCCTGGGTACGACGGCGATACTCTACTTGAAAGTTGGGAACTTCTCCAGTGATACAAGCATGGTAAGCTGCGAACACTGATTCTCTGTCGTCAGGATGCAAACTCTCAATCCCCTCGGATTTGGTCATATGAAATGTTGCCGGATCGTAGCCCAGCATTAAAGCGTATTCTGGGCTAACCACGATTTCTCCAGTTTTCATATTATGATCGTAGAGTCCTTGATTTGAAGCGGTTAATGCTAGGCGCAGTCGTTCTTCACTCGTTTGTAGAGCGGCTTCTACTTGTTTGCGATCGCTAATATCCGCAATCACGCCTTCGATGTATCCATCGGCTGCATTCAGATAAGAAGAGAAAAGTCCCCAGAACAGTGTCCCATCTCGTTTTCGCATCTGGACTTCAAAGCTTTGCAGTTCCCCATCCCGCTTCATCACCTCAATGGCGTGTTGGCGATCGCTGGGATTTACAAAATAGTTGGCGCTG
>JAESFM010000238.1_pt1 | contig 14485 bp, 14 predicted proteins | sample 9266171 | NCBI WGS metagenome assembly JAESFM01 (sample SAMN14505069, study PRJNA617099) | algae metagenome | isolation source: Hassallia sp. WJT32-NPBG1 and co-occurring heterotrophs from well developed... | place: USA: Mojave Desert, Joshua Tree National Park, California | collected 2006-06-22
CTGCTGGCCGACCTTCAGGGCGAACTCGGCATGGCCGTGCTGATTATCACCCATGACCTGGGCGTCGTCGCCAACGTCGCCGAGGAAGTCGTCGTGATGTACCGGGGCGAGGTGATGGAATCCGGCGAGATGCGCGACATCTTCGCGGAGCCGCGCCACCCCTATCTGAAGGCCCTGCTGCGCGCCGTCCCGCGCTTCCACATGCATCCCGGCGAACGGCTGGTGCCGATCCGGGAGATCAAGTCGGCCGGCGGCAAGATGCTGGACGCCACATCGGAGCCCTGGCCCGTCGACGCCGCCGGCCCGCTGCTGAGCGTCGGCAACATCACCAAGCGGTTCGAAACGCGCAAATCCGGCTGGTTCAACCGCAAGCCCGCCGGCGGCGGCGTGCTGGCCGTCGACGATGTCAGCTTCGAGATCCGCCGGGGCGAATGCCTGGGGCTGGTCGGCGAGTCCGGCTGCGGCAAGACCACGCTGTCGAAGATCCTGATGCGGGCGCTGACGCCCGATACCGGCTCCATCCTGTTCAACGACCGGGGCAGCATGGTCGATGTGCTCGGGCTGGAAGGCGACAAGCTGATCAAGTTCCGCCGCAACCTGCAATTCATCTTCCAGGACCCGTTCAGTTCGCTGAACCCGCGCATGACGGTGTACGACATCGTCGCCGAACCCCTGATCATCCACGATATCGGCGACGCGGAGCACCGCCGGGCGCTGGTCAAGGAGCTGATGAACCTCGTGGGATTGGATGTCAGGCATCTGAAGCGCTATCCACACAGCTTCTCCGGCGGCCAGCGCCAGCGCATCGGCATCGCCCGCGCCCTGGCATTGCGGCCCGACCTGCTGATCTGCGACGAGCCGGTATCCGCTCTCGATGTCTCGATCCAGGCCCAGATCCTCAACCTGCTGAAGGACCTGAAGGACAAGCTGGGACTGACCTATCTCTTCATCTCGCACAACCTCGCCGTGGTCGATTACATCGCCGACCGGATCATGGTGATGTGCCGGGGCCGGATCGTGGAGATAGCGCCCCGCGCCGCCCTGTTCCGCAACCCCGTCCACCCCTATACCCGCGCCCTGCTGACGGCGGTCCCCGACCCCGATCCCAACTTCCGGCTCGATCTGGCCCTGCTGAGGGAAGGCCGCGCGTCCGATCCCAGCGCCTGGGCTCCCCCCTTCACGATCGACGGCGACAATCGTCCCGGCATGATCGATCTGGGCAACGGTCATCTCGTGCGCGCCAAGGCCCACCCTGCATTGCTGGAGCTGGCTTCATGACCCGCATCCGCGCTTGGTTTGCAACTCTCCTGCTCGTCCTCCTGTTCGGCCTGCCGGCAGCGTCACCCTCCCTTGCCGCCCTGGAGACGCCCTATCTGGCCGAGAAAGTCGCCGGCGGAAAACTGCCCCCGGTCGATCAGCGGATACCCGCCGAACCACATTTAGTGACGTTCGATGACGATAGCGGAAAACCAGGGCAACCCGGCGGCGACTTGACCATGATGATGGCGCGGGCCAAGGACGTACGCATCCTCTTCGCGTACTTCTATGCCAGATTGGTCGCGTACGACACCGACCTCGACCTCGAAGCGGATATCCTCAAGTCGGTCGAGTCCGAGGACAACAAGGTCTTCACCCTCCATCTGCGGCCCGGACACCGCTGGTCCGACGGCTCTCCCTTCACTGCGGAGGATTTCCGCTACTGGTGGGAAGACGTCATCCTCAATCCCGACCTGCCGCCTTTCACCCCGCCGCCGGAGATGCTGTCCGGCGGCGAGCCGCCCAAGTTCGAAGTCCTGGACGAGACCACCGTCCGCTACACCTGGAAGGAGCCGAATCCGGTCTTCCTGCCGGCCCTGGCGGCAGCCCGTCCGCTGGAGATCTTCGGCCCTTCGGCCTACCTGAAAAAGTTTCACGTGAAATACGCCGAGGCGGCGGAGCTGAAGGTGCTCGTCAAGGAGGCGGGACAGAAGAGCTGGGCGCATCTCCATAACCGGATGGACAACGCCTACGACAACGACAACCCCGATATGCCGACGCTCCAGCCCTGGGTCAACACGACGGCGGCTCCAGCCGAGCGGTTCGTCTTCGTCCGCAACCCCTTCTACCACCGCATCGACGAGGCGGGGCATCAGCTCCCCTATATCGACCGTATCCTGGTCCAGATCGCGGACAGCAAGATCATCCCGGCCAAGGCCGGTGCCGGAGAGGCGGATCTTCAGGCCCGCTATATCCGGTTCGACAACTACACCTTCCTGAAGCAGGCGGCGAAGCGGAACGATTACAAGGTCGACCTCTGGAAAGTCGGCAGCGGCGCCCATCTGGCGCTCTTCCCCAACATGAACACTTCGGACCCGGAATGGCGGAAGCTGTTCCGCGACATCCGCCTGCGCCGCGCCCTGTCCCTCGCCATCGACCGCGACGAGTTGAACGAGGTGATCTATTACGGGCTGGCCCAGGCATCCAACAATACGGTTCTGCCCCGCTCTCCCCTGTTCAAGCCGGAATACCAGAAGGCCTGGACCAATTACGACGTGGCCCAGGCCAACCGCCTGCTGGACGAGATCGGCCTGACCAAGCGCGGTTCGGAAAACGTCCGGCTGCTGCCCGACGGGCGCCCGATGGAGATCATCGTCGAGACGGCCGGCGAGAGCACCGAGGAAGTCGACGTGCTGGAACTGATAGCAGACAGCTGGCGGAAGATCGGGGTCAAGCTGTTCACCAAGCCGTCCCAGCTCGAAGTGCTGCGCAACCGCATCTATGCCGGCCAGACCATGATGGCCATCGCCAAGGGCGTCGACAACGGCATCCCGACGGCCGACATGGCCCCGACCGAGTTCGTGCCGGTGGACCAGAACCAGTACGAGTGGCCGAAATGGGGCCAGTACTACCAGACCGGCGGCACGGCCGGCGAAAAGCCCGACATGCCTCAGCCGATGCAGCTGATGGACCTGATGACGGAGTGGCGGACCGCCAAGGACACGGCGGCCCGCGCCGATGCCTGGCACCGCATCCTCGCGATCCATGCCGACAACGTCTTCACGATCGGCTTGATCAACGGCACGCTTCAGCCGGTGGTCGTGCGCTCCACGCTGCGCAACGTGCCGGACGAAGGCATCTTCAGCTGGGACCCGGGAGCGCATTTCGGCATCTACCGGCCCGATACGTTCTGGTTCGCTCAAAAGAGCTGATTGCTCAGGTTTAGGAAGGGACGACCGATCACCATGCTGGGCTTCTTCGTGCGACGGATCATGGTGATGATCCCTACCCTGCTCGCCATCAGCGCCATCACCTTCGTCATCATCCAGTTGCCGCCGGGCGACTACCTGACGACGCTGATGACTGAGCTCGAAAGCCGGGGCGAGGCGATCGACCAGAGCAGGCTCCAGTTCCTGCGCGAGACCTACGGCTTGGACAAGCCGATGATCGAGCAGTATTTCGTCTGGCTCGGCGGCATGCTGACCGGCGACTACGGCTATTCGTTCGAATACAACAGGCCGGTGGCAGACGTGGTCGGCGACCGGATGCTGCTGACCATCGTCGTGTCCTTCGCCACCATTATCTTCATCTGGGTTGTCTCGTTCCCGATCGGGATCTACTCGGCGACACACCAGTACAGCCTGGGCGACTATGGATTGACCTTCCTGGGATTCTTAGGATTGGCCACTCCCAACTTCCTGCTGGCGCTGGTGCTGCTCTACTTCGCCAACGTGACGTTCGGCACGTCCATCGGCGGCCTGATGGACCCGGTCTACATGGATGCGCCGTGGAGCTGGGGAAAGGTGGTGTCGGTGCTGGAGCACCTGTGGATTCCCGTGATCGTGATCGGCACCAGCGGCACCGCCGGCATGATCCGGCGGCTGCGCGCCAACCTGCTGGACGAGCTGCACAAGCAGTATGTCGTGACCGCGCGGGCCAAGGGCCTGTCGCCGGCCAAGGTGCTCTGGAAATATCCGCTCCGGATGGCGATCAACCCCTTCATCTCCGACATCGGCAATTTGCTGCCGCAGATCGTTTCAGGGGCCGCCGTGGTCTCCATCGTGCTGTCGCTGCCGACGACGGGTCCGATGCTGCTGGATGCGCTCCGCAGCCAGGACATGTATCTGGCCGGCTCGTTCCTGATGTTCCTGGCGCTGCTGACGGTCGTCGGCGTCTTCCTGTCCGACGTGGCGTTGGCCATGCTCGACCCCCGCATCCGGCTCGAAGGGGGGGCCAGCCGATGACCGCCGACCGGCTCGACCACTACGTCTCCACCGCACCGTTCGACCCCTACGCGGTCGAGCACATGTCGCCGGAGCAGGAACGCTACTACATGGCGTCCCAGTGGCGGATGATGTGGTGGAAACTGAAGCGCCACCGGCTCGCCGTGCTGTCCGGCGCTATCCTCGCCTTCATGTACTTCACGATCCTGATATCGGAATTCCTGTCGCCCTACGCGCTGGATAGCCGGCACATCCACCACATCTACGCCCCGCCCCAGTCGGTCCACCTGTTCCACGAGGGCAGCTTCGTCGGTCCCTTCGTCTACGGCTTCGACTACCGGCTCGACATGGACACGCTCCAGCGGGTCTACACGGTGGACGAAACCGACGTTCAGCCCATCCGGTTCTTCTGCCGGGGCGACGGTTACGATTTCTGGGGGATGGTCCCGGCCAGCGTCCATCTGATGTGCCCGTCGGAAGGCGGCACCCTGTTCCTGCTCGGCACCGACCGGCTGGGACGCGACATGCTGAGCCGCATCCTCTACGGCACCCGGATCTCGCTGACCGTCGGCCTGATCGGCATCACTATCAGCTTCGTCCTGGGCATCGTGATCGGCGGCGTCGCCGGCTACTATGGCGGCTGGATCGACAACGTGACCCAGCGCTTCATCGAAGTGCTGCGCTCCTTCCCCGAACTGCCGCTCTGGATGGCCTTGTCCGCCGCCCTGCCCGTCACCTGGAGCCCGATCCTGATCTATTTCGGGATCACGCTGATCCTGGGCCTGCTCGACTGGACCGGCCTCGCCCGCGCGGTGCGCTCCAAGCTGCTGGCCCTGCGGGAGGAGGACTTCTGCACGGCCGCCCAGCTGATGGGCGCCAGCCCCCGGCGCATCATCGGCCGCCACCTGCTGCCCAGCTTCATGAGCCACCTGATCGCCTCCGCGACCCTGTCGATTCCCGGCATGATCCTGGGGGAGACGGCGCTGTCGTTCCTGGGACTGGGATTGCGCCCCCCCATCACCAGCTGGGGCGTCCTGCTGAACGAGGCGCAGAACATCAACGTCGTGGCTCTATATCCCTGGCTGATGCTGCCGGTGGTGCCGGTGATCGTCGTCGTCCTTGCCTTCAACTTCCTCGGCGATGGCCTGCGCGATGCCGCCGACCCCTATCGGTGAGGAGCCCGCATCAGAGTTCCAGCACCATCCCCTCGAACGCCACAAGCGTTCCGGGTCTCATCTCCTCCGCCGCCACGGCGATGCCGTCCATGACGGTATCGTCGTGGTTGGGTTCATGGTGGAAGATCACCGCCCGCCCTACCCCGGCGGCATCGGCCACCCGGCAGCCCTGCTGCCATGTGGAATGCCCCCAGCCGACATGCTTGGGATAGGCCGCGTCGGTGTACATGCCGTCGTAGATCATGACGTCGGCACCGCGCGCCAGTTCCAGCACGGCGTCGTCATGGCCTTCGGCCAGGTGCTCTGTATCCGTCACGATCGCCAGCACCCGCCCGCCGAACTCCACCCGGTAGCCGCAGCAGCCGTTCGGGTGGTTGAGCGGTCCGGTCGCGATCCTGATATCCGGGCGCGGTTGCAGGACGGCGCCGCATTGGAAGTCGTTGAACGTGCAGGAGCCGTAGAAGGCGGAGAGAGGCACCGGGAACAGGGGCGCTATCATCATGTCGCACAAGACGGACTGGATCGTCTGCGGCGGCGACAAGTGACCCGCCCACAAGCGCAGCCGGTTGCGCGGATCGAAGGCCGGGACGAAGAACGGCAGGCCGGCGACATGGTCGAAATGGGTGTGGGTGAAGAACAGGTCGAGATCGACCGGCGCCTCGCCCGCCAACTGGCCGCCGAACGCCCGGATGCCCGTTCCCGCGTCGAAGATCATCAGGTGTCCGCCACACCTCACTTCGATGCAAGTCGTGTTGCCACCATATCTCATCGTCTCGGGACCGGGCGCCGGTATACTGCCTCGGACGCCCCAGAACCGGACGGTGAAGTCTGCGGAAGCCGGCGGCCTCAAAGGGCTGGCCGTTCGTTATATTTTTCGCACATGGGCTCTAATTTGGCGGGGGGTTGGTGCGGAGTCGAGAAAAATTCCAGATAGCAACGAAACAAGAACAACATTAGCCTGTTGATATGCTAGACATGTACTGACAGGAGCGATCGACCATGGCCAGCGCCAGGAACGACCACGACAACGCGGCGGACCCGAAGTCTCCGGACGGCGGCACCCCGTCCAACACGGAGAAGGACCCGTCGGAATGGACCACCGGCGACGAACCGATGACCGGCGCCCAGGCTTCGTACCTCAAGACGCTGAGCGAAGAGGCGAAGGAGGAGTTCGATTCGTCGCTCAACAAGGCAGACGCCTCGCGGCGCATCGACGAGCTTCAGAACAAGACGGGCCGCGGCAAGCAGAGCTGAAGGCCTTGCCGGAAAAAGTAAAGGCCTGCATTTTTCTTGTTAACCTTAAGCTCGCGTTAACCAAAACAGCCTATAACAAGGGTATCGCATCTGTGGTGCGGTTCCTCCATGTAAAGCAACTCGGCGGCTCCGTCAGGCATTGGCCCACGGAGCCGCTTTTTTGTCATCGTCACGCCGACCAAGACCTTGATGACGTTCACCACGATGCCTGACAGGGCGACCGAGCAGAAGACGAAGAACGACGCTGAAGCCAACCAGTTGGACATGGCGGCAGGACGGCGGCCGGAAAAGCCGTACCGGCCTGCAAGAACAAGCAGGAGGGCAAGGATACCGGTAGGAACGAGCGTCCACTTGCTGTCGCCGATTTCCGTCAAGGCACCGAAGAACAAGAATATGTGCGGTTCCGCGCCTTGGATCAGGTCGTAGACGGCACGGTCCAGATGACTCAGGAAAACATGGCCCGGCAGCAGGAGGAGAAGGCACCAGACCGAATACCGCGCCAGCGGCAAGTCTGCGGAAAACCGGCTGCGCATTGCGACCCTATCGTTGCCGATAAGCGGACATGGAGGCGAAGGAACTCACCTCGGCTACCGACAGGAGCAATCAATACGCGGTAAAGGTTAGAGGAAAGTTACGCTTTAACGGCGATAGAGTGACAGTAGCGAACTCCTTCCATGGGAGTAATTGAAACCGCTGATTGTTTCAATTGATACTGGCTGAATGTTATCCACTACGGCCCGATCGAGAAAGGCTTGGTTCTGCCTTTGGTCGACCAGAGCCAAGGCGCAGGCATCTCCTGCCAGAGCCTTGGCCGCCGCGGCACCATCCCCCGTCAACACGGTATCCGTGCCGGTCAGGAAGACGAGGCTGGGTTCGGTGAAACCGGCGGACACGAGCACGCTGCCGGGACAGGGCCGCGCTCGCCATACCGCCTCTGCGATGCGGGGGCTGAGCCAGATAGTCTCCAGTTGCGGGAACACAACCTGGAACGCCAGGAGATAGAGCCCGAACGCACCCGCCGTCAGCACGGCTACCGAACGCCGCAGCCACTCCCTCCGGTACAGGACGACGCCGTAGGCCAGCACCGCCAGCGTGACCAGCGCCAGCAGGATCGGCAGCGGGTCGAAACGCTTCTCGACCACGGCCGGCAAGGCTGCCATGGCGCCGGTCAGCGCCAAGGCTGTCACCGCGAACAGCACGGCCGCCGTTCCGGTCAGCCAGGCCCGCGCCTTGCCGAAGCCGTCCAGGACAGCCCGTGCCGCCAGCAGGGCGAACGCCGCATAGGTCGGCAGGATGTAATGGAACAGCTTGGTCGGCACCGCCTCGAACACCAGCCAGCTCGGAACGATCCAGGCGAGGCAGAACAGCACGGCCGGATCGCGCCGGTTGTTCCAAACCCACGGAATAGCCGGCAGCGCCAGCAGCGACCAGGGCCAGAACGTGACGGGAAACAACAGGGTATAGTAGCCGGGCGGGAAGCCCTTGGACTCCTGCCCTCCCGCCACCTTGGCCATCATGTCGTGACCGACCGATTCGGCGAAGAAGGAGCCGTGGGTCTTGACCGTGATCAGGATCAGCCACGGCGCCACGAGCGCCAGCATCAACGGCAGCCCCAGCTTGGGCCGCAGAGGTGCCAGCCAGCCTATCCCACGCTGCGCCACCGACAGCCATAGGATCGTGCCGCCGGTGACCAGCAGGATGATCGGCCCCTTCAGCAGGATGCCGACGCCCAGCGCTCCCCAGAACAGCAGGACGAGGCCCAGTCCCATGGCTTCCCGCATCTCCCGGCGCAGCCAAAGGCCGGCCAATACCCCCTGGGCGGCGACGATCGCCGCGAACAGAGCCGCATCGGTCTTGGCCGTACGCGCTTCCACCCCCAGCAGGACGGTGCCGGCCAGCATGACGGCGCCGAGGAAACCCGCTATTGGTCCAAACAGGCTGCTGCCGACCCAGAAGGTCAGCAGCACGGCAAGCGTGGCGCCGACCAGGGACGGCAGCCGGTATGCCCAGATGGCGGCCTGCTCCGGCCCTCCCGCCAGCGTCACCGCCGCCGACTGCATCCAGTAGATGCCGACCGGCTTCTTGTGACGCGCTTCGTCCTGGAAGCGGATATCGACGAAGTCCCTGCTCTCCAGCATCTGGCGCGTCGCCTGCGCGAAACGGGCTTCGTCCCGGTCCATCGGCGGCAGGCTGAAGAAGCCGGGAAGGAAGAGCAGAAGGCAGAGAGCGGCAAGGGCAACGGCGAGAGCCGTCCGCTTGGGCCAAGTAATGGACCGGCCGGCAGTATCGCTAATCACCGCGCTCACGATTGAGGTGCTCTTCCGACTTCGGGAATGGTATCGGCCTTCTCGCGCCTATTGCGCCGGATCAGCCAGATGTTGCGGGCGTAGATCACCAGACCTAAAGCCTGCCCCAGGATGAAGACGGGGTCTTGGCGATAGATCGCATAGGCCAGCAGCGTAATGCCGCCGGCGACGCTGAAATACCAGAAGGCTTCCGGCACGATGCTGCGCTTGATGCGCTCGCTATGAATCCACTGAATCAGGAAGCGCATGGAAAAAAGCGCCTGCCCCAGGAACCCGATCGCCGTCCAGACGGAAAGCATTGCTCCACCCATTCCGCTCAGTGAGCCTGTTCGATGCCGTCTTCGATGATGGCCACTGGCAAGCGGGTACGGCGCTTCAACCATAAAACGCCCAGAAGATCGACGATGCCGATGGCCGCACGGCCCAGGTTGCCGTATTTCGAGACGCCACGGCGGCGCGGGCGGTGATTGACCTCGACATAGTCGACACGATAGCCGTGGATCTGGAACAGCGCCGGCAGGAAACGGTGCATGGCGCCGAAGAAGGGCAGCGCCAGGAAGGCGTCGCGCCGGAACACCTTGATGCCGCACCCCGTATCGATGCAGCCGTCGCTCAGGACCCTCTGGCGCAATCCATTGGCGATCTTCGTCGCGACCCGTTTCGACCAGACGTCGCGCCGCTTGCGGCGCAACCCGCCGACCAGTTCCGGTCCGCCATCGGCGAAGGCGCGGTTCAGCAGGTTTGGGATATCGGCCGGATCGTTCTGCCCGTCGCCGTCGAGCGTCGCGATCCAGACGCCGCGCGCCGCGCGTACGCCCGTCCAGACCGCAGTGCTCTGGCCCGATCGGCTGGCGTGACGCAGGACACGTACGGCCGCTCCGGAATTGGATGCCGCAATGCCCCGCTCCAGAGCGAGACGTCCCGCCGTTCCGTCATCGCTGCAATCGTCGACGAAGATGACCTCGTAGTCGCCTGTTTCGGCCAGCGCCGCCCGGATTTCCGCCAGCAGCGGCAATACGTTGTCAGCCTCGTTGTGGACGGGGATGACGACGGACAGAAGCAAGGGCTCCTGTACGGGTGCCACCGTCGGCATGACTATGGCGGGAAAAGCGCTGTTCACAGGAAAAATACCCCCAAGGGCATGGCCTCACGAGATGCGGCATCATAACCAAGTGGGGAGGAGAAGGAAGACTTTTAAAATCGAGTCACGAATTCTTAAAAAATTGTAATATTGGTTGGCGCGATCACTTGAGACAGACCGGCCTGTACTTTTTGATTACGCCCAAACTCAAGTCAGGGAAATCAGGGCACCAGCCGGTAGCCGCCCGGCTCGGTCACAAGGATCTCGGCGTTCGACGGATCCCGCTCGATCTTCTGGCGCAGGCGGTAGACATGCGTTTCCAGCGTATGGGTCGTGACGCCGGCATTATAGCCCCAGACTTCGCCCAGCAGCGTATCGCGGCCGACGACCTTCTCACCGGCACGGTAGAGATATTTGAGGATCGCCGTTTCCTTCTCGGTCAGCCTGATCTTCTTGTTGCCGGTCTCGGTCATCAGGAGCTTCACGCTCGGGCGAAACGTATAGGGACCGATGGCGAAGACGGCGTCCTCGCTCTGTTCGAACTGGCGCAATTGGGCTCGCAGGCGGGCCAGCAGCAGGCTCAGGCGGAACGGCTTGGTCACGTAGTCGTTGGCGCCGCTGTCCAGCCCCAGGATCGCGTCGCTGTCGCTTCCGGCGGCCGTCAGCATGATGATGGGGCTTCGCACGCCTTCGCGCCGCATGAGCCGGCACAGCTCCCTGCCATCCATGTCGGGCAATCCGACGTCGAGCAGGATCGCGTCGAAATAACCCTGCCGGACGATGGCAAGAGCGGCCGAAGCATCGCCTGCCTCGACCGTCTCGAATTCCTCGAGCAGTTGAAGTTGCTCGGCCAGGGACTGGCGCAATGCCACATCGTCATCGACCAGCAGAATTTTCTTGCCCGGCGTCATTATTACCCCTGTCTGGTTCCCGGCATGTAAATCCGGGAAGGCTCAGCGCTGAACCTCGACTCCGCGCCAGAACGCGACATGGTCCTTGATCGCGGCGGCCGCCTCTTTCGGATCGGGATAGTACCACGCGGCATCGCGGTTTTCGACGCCGTCGACGCTTATCGAATGGTAGTGCGCCGTGCCCTTCCAGGGACACACGGTAGTCTTGTTCGACGGCTGGAAATAATCGCGTTTGATGGTATCAGCTGGAAAGTAGACGTTGCCTTCGACCAGTTCGAAGCGGTCGCTTTCGGCGATAACCTTACCAGTCCAGACGGCCTTGGCCATGTCATCCTCCTGTTGAGAACCGGCACCGGAAACACGGTGCCAGGAGGGGTACATGGTGCGCCGGGATCATGGGAAAACCCCACGGATCCTTCAGAGAGGATGGTGCCCAGGAGAAGACTCGAACTTCCACGACCTTTCGGCCACAGGTACCTGAAACCTGCGCGTCTACCAATTCCGCCACCTGGGCAGCGCGGAGCCGCTAGATACTGTGCCGGAGCTTATGCTGTCAAAGACTTTCAGCGCGGGCGTGCGAAAATATCGACATGCCCGATGATCGCGGTCAGTTGACCCTTCGCCGCTTCTTCCAGCCGGCGCTGCGCCCAGCCTTCGATCGCGTCGGTCCGGTCCGGCGGTGCGATCTCCAGCGCCGCGTTCCGATAGCCCTCGAGCAGAGCGCCGTGCATGGCGGTATCTGCGGGTCCGATGTTCCAGTCGCTTTCGGCGGTGAAGACGTCGAACCCGTGTCGCGCCAGCAGTTCGGCGAGCAACGGCGGGGCATGGCGGCCAAGGCCCGGTCCGAAGCCCTTGTCGGTCGCCTGGTGAGCTTCTATCCAGCCGCGCACTTCGCCATCGGCCGGATCTTCCGGCGCCCACGCCAGCCGGCCGTCGACGCTGAGGGTAAACAGGACGGGCCGTGGAGCCTGCGCCAGCCACTGGACGAACCGTTCGGCCCAGTCGCCTGAAACGAGATCGAAGAGAGCCGTGGAAACGATGCCGTCGAAGGCAGCTGGATCGAGCCTGTCGAGATCGTGCACAAGGTCGACCTGCCGGCATTCCCACTCGAAGGGGAGGGTGGAGGCGTGCTGCCGCCAGCGCGCCACTTCCCCATCGGCGGCTTCCAGAAGCACCCGGTCATGGTCGGCAAGCATCCAGCGCTGACCGGCGCGTCCAAGGCGGGGCGCCAGATAGCGAAGATTGGCGCCGGTTCCGGCGGCCAGATCGAGCAGGCGGGGATTTTCAGGCAACGAGCCGGCGAAAAGCCCAGTCAGACGATCGGCCCGGGCCGAATCGTCGAAGGCAGAGCGAAGCCGGAGCCAGCCGGGATCGAAGCCGCTAATGGCGTCCATGGCCCTGCCGTCGTCGTCACGCCCTGGCAAGGGACCTGCGCAAAGCCGGCTCAAGCCCGGCCAGTTCGGCGGCGAACCTGTCGGCCGCATCTTCCCAGGTCGGCAGCGCCGAAGCGGCATTCCTGGCGGCTGCCGTCAGGCTGGACCGCAGGCCTGCATCGGTCAGCAACCGGCGCAGAGCGTCGGCCAGGGCGGCGGCATCTCCAGGTGGGACGAGAATGCCGGCATCGGTCGGGACCGTCGTCGGAATGGCGCCGGCATTCGAACTGACGACCGGCAGCCCGTGCGACAAGGCTTCGGCCAGCGCCATGCCGTAACCCTCGTAGTAGGACGGCAGCACGAAGACATCGGCGGCATGGTAGTGGCGCTGGAGCGCTTCCGGTTCGATCTCGTCCATCAAGGCGATGCGGCCGGAAAGGTCGTGCCGGACTATCGCTTCCTGAACCGCCAGGGTCGCTCCGGCGTCGCGGGTGATGCTGCCGATGCAGGTCAGGCGCCAGGGCAGATCGGTCAATCGGCTCAGGGCTTCCACCAGGACCAGATGACCCTTGCGCGGGGTGACGGTAGCGACGCAGAGAAGATTGGGTTCATCCTTGCCCGATCCCACTGCCGGCGCTTCCGGCCGGTCGGTGCCGGGTTCCACGACGCCCAGCCGGTCCCGCGTCACGTGGAAGCCGGCGAGCAGAGTTTCCGCGGTGGCGGGACTGGTCACGACGATCCGCTGGACGCGGGCCAGACTGCCCTGCTCGATCTGCTTGAGCGTGCGCGCCTGGGCCTCGCTCAGCCCCAGTTCGAGGGAGAGGGGATGATGGACGAGCGCCACGAGGCGCAGACGGTGGTTCTCGACCATCAGGCTGCCGGCGACGCCCGGCAGCGCCAGACCGTCGATCACGACAAGGGCGCCGTCCGGCAGTCCGGCCAGGACACGGTCGGCCTCGAAGATAGCTTCCTGATCGACCAGCGGGTAAGTGCCGGGGAGCGAATGGACGTGCACCTGGATGCCGCGAGCCCGCAACCCGGCGACGATGCGCGCATCGTAGAGATAACCGCCGGTCTTCTGATCCAGCGCCCCGGGAAGGACCAGATGGAGTTCGGCACTCATTTCCCGGCTTCCACCGGCGTAAGCGGGGCCTCGTAGGTCGCCCAGGCAAGGTGGGATTCGTGCAGCGTGATCTTCAGGCTGTCGAGGTCCTTGCCACCTTCTCCCAGCGCACCGTCCATGATCCGGGCGCTCAGGCGGCGGTGGATCTCGCCGCACAGGAACTCGGTCGTCGTGTTGGAGCCGGTCAGTTCCGGCACTTCGTCGAGGTTGCGGTAGTTCAGCGGCTTCAGCACCTCCGACAGAAGCGCCGACGCCATGCCGATATCGACGATCAGTCCGTCGGCATCCAGGCTCTTCCGGCGCATTTCCAGATCGCAGATGAACGTCGCACCGTGGAGCTTCTGGGCCGGACCGAACACGGCGCCCTTGAAGCTGTGCGCGATCATGATGTGGTCACGCACCGTCAGGCTGTACATCGGACCAATCCTCCGTTTTTCTTCTGTCTGTTACGTCAGGTCCTATGCCCGATGGTAGCGGACCAGATGGCAAAGTTCATCGCCGGGATGCAGCGTCAGCCGGGGAAAAACATCCGTTAGGTCAGCAAACATTGACGAACCGGTCAAGAGGATATCAAGGCGGGAATCCTCAAGCAGATCAAGGGCAAGACCGAGCCGGTCCCGGTAGCTCCAGCGCGGCCTCATCGATGGCGCCACCGATCCGACCTGGCTGGAGAGCAGCCGCAGACGGCGCGGATGGAAGGCGGCACCCAGTGGGGCCGCCACCGGACGGGTGCCGTACCAGCTCGCCTCGACGATGGTCGCCTCGAAGCCGGCGAGCGCCAGCGCCGTCGTCAGGCCGGCCGGGTTGCCGCTGGCGTGGATCACTATGTCGCAGTCGCCCCCAGCCTCCTCGGGGAGGGCGAAGCGGACCCCAAGCGCACTGGCGACGGCCCTGCGGGCGGGGTTGACGTCTATCAGCTCGACCCGCGCTCCCGGCACGCGGCCGGCCAGCCACGCGGTCAGGCAGCCGACGACACCGGCCCCGATCACCGCGATGCGGGCGCCGACCGGGGGCAGGGCGTCCCACAGGATGTTGACCGCCGTCTCCATGTTCGCGGCCAGCG
>JAESFM010000239.1_pt1 | contig 14412 bp, 20 predicted proteins | sample 9266171 | NCBI WGS metagenome assembly JAESFM01 (sample SAMN14505069, study PRJNA617099) | algae metagenome | isolation source: Hassallia sp. WJT32-NPBG1 and co-occurring heterotrophs from well developed... | place: USA: Mojave Desert, Joshua Tree National Park, California | collected 2006-06-22
CCTGGATCACGCTGCTGGCCTTCCTGTCCGACGCGGGCCTCCGCTGGATCAACGCCCGTTTCTTCCCCTGGCTTCAGGCGGGACAGGGACAGTCATGAGCCGGATTTCCGTCAGGAACGTCTGGAAGGAATATCCCGGACAGGTCGTGCTGGAACGCCTGTCGCTGGAGATCGCGTCCGGCGAGTTCTGCGCGTTGGTCGGTCCGTCGGGTTGCGGCAAGACCACGTTCCTCCGCATGCTGCTGGGCGAGGAAAGCCCGACCCGTGGCACCATCGAGCTGGACGGCAAGCCGCTGGTGGCGGAACCCGGCCCCGATCGTGGCGTCGTGTTCCAGCGCTATTCGGTCTTCCCGCACCTGACGGTGCTCCAGAACGTGATCATTGGACGGGAGTTCGAACGGTCGCCGTTCCTGGGCAAGCTGTTCGGCGCCAAGCGCCGCGCCGCCGAGGAGGAAGCGGAGGAGGTGCTGAACGAGGTCGGCCTGTCCGCCCATCGCGCCAAGTACCCGGCCGAGCTTTCCGGCGGCATGCAGCAGCGGCTCGCCATCTCGCAGGCCTTGATCCGCAAGCCGAAGGTGCTGCTGCTCGACGAGCCGTTCGGGGCGCTCGACGCCGGCACCAAGAGCCAGATGTACGAGCTGCTGCTGCGGCTCTGGGCTGAACACAAAATGAGCATATTCATGGTCACGCATGACCTGAAGGAAGGCTTCACCCTGGCAACACGGGTGCTTGCCTTCGACAAGGTCCGGATCGACCCGCAGGCGCCGGGAGCCTACGGGGCGACGGTTACCTACAATCTACCCCTGGAAGACAAGATCGCGGCGATGGCGGTCGCGTGATCGTGGCCTTGATCGTTAGTGTGGAACATGCCTTGCATGGATTTTCAGCCGCAACCCAGGACAGGAGAGCAGGCTTGGATTACCCATGGCAGACCCGGCTTCGACAGATCGCCACGGCATTGCAGCACCTGATGAGCGTTCGCGCTCATGCCCTGCATCCGTGGCTGTTCAACCCGGATGACTACCGTCCGAGAATCGAAGCGGCGCATCCTCGCGCAGCAGCTTCTCGTGCTTCAGCTCGGCCCACAGGTCGGCCGGAATAGGGTGGCTGAAGTGGCGGAGGTTGGCGGCGACCTGCTCCGGTGCGACGGCGCCGGGGATCACGGACGCGACGCAGTCGTGGCCTAAGGGAAACTGGAGCGCCGCGGCAGCCATCGTCACGCCATGGCGGCGGCAGACGGCGTCGAGCCGGCGGACCAGTTCCATCTGCTCTGGAGTCGCGTCCTCGTAATTGTACTTGGCGCCGGGCACCGCCCCGCTCGCTAGGATACCTGAGTTGAAGACGCCGCCGATCACGACGCCGACATTGCGCTCGCTGCAATAGGGCAGCTCGCGGTCCAGCGTGTCCTGTTCCGCCAGGGTGTAGCGCAATGCTATCAGGAAGAAGTCGAGATCGAACAGGTCGAGGAACCGGGGGATCATGCCCAGTTCGTTGATGCCGCAGCCGATGCCCCGGATCACGCCGGCGTCCCGCAATTCCTCCAGCGCCCGCCAGCCGCCGGTGGCGAGCTGCGCCATATAGGCGGATACCTTCTCTGCGTGGATATGGTGGCGGAAATCCAGGTCGTGGATGATGGCCAGGTCGATCCGGTTCATCCCCAGCCGTTGCAGGCTGTCCTCGAACGAGCGCATGACGCCGTCGTAGCTGTAGTCGAACACATGGTCGAAGTGCAGCCCGCCCGTCCAGAAGCCGGTGTCGAACGCGCCTGCCCGGCGCGGCGACTTCAGGACCCTGCCGACCTTGGTGGACAGCACGAACTCGTCGCGCGGCTTGGTGTAGAGGAAGCGCCCGATCCGGTGCTCGCTCTGGCCCCTGCCGTACCAGGGCGCCGTGTCGAAGTACCGGACGCCCGCATCCCAGGCCGCCTGCTGCACGGCCATCGCCTGCTCGTCGGGGACCCGCGTGAACAGGTCGCCCAGGGGAGCGGCGCCGAAGCCGAACTGGGTCACATGGACATCGGTGCGGCCCAGCCGCCGCTTTGTAATCGGGTTCATGATGCTAACCTCTCTCGTTTCTTATGGTTATTGCCGCAGCATCCGCCGGATCAGGATCGGCACCGCGATCGAGGCGATCAGAAGCGTCCCGACGAAGACGCTCATCACGATGCCGGGCACATTCATCAGCGACAGCCCGAACGTCATCATCCCCAGCACGAACACGGCGATGAAGACGCCGGAGATGGTGCCCGATCCGCCCATGATGCTGACGCCGCCGAGCACCACCATGGTTATCACTTCCAGCTCCCAGCCCGCCGCGATGTTAGGTCGCGTGCTACCGATCCTTGATGTCAGCAGCACGGCGGCCAAGCCCGCCATCAGGCCGTTCAGGGTGAACAGCACCAGCCGGTACCGATCCACCGGAATGCCGGAGAACCGCGCCGCGACAGGGTTGTTGCCGATGGCGTAGATCCGCCGTCCCGTCGTGGTGAAATGCAGGACGAAGCCGAACACGGCGGCCAGCACCAGGAACAGGACGAATTCGAACGGAATCGACCACACCAGATAGCTCTGCCCGAACCACGAGAACCCCGCCGGGTACGACGTGATCGCCGTGTCGCCGAGCACGACATAGGCGATGCCCCGGAACAGCGACATCGTGCCGATCGTCACGACGATGGCGGGGATCTGGAACCGGGTGATGATCGCCCCGTTGGCGAGGCCCGCCAGCAACCCGGTCGCCAGCCCGATCAGCACCAGCAGCGGCACTCCCGCACCGGCCTGAGCCGCCAGCCCCATGAACACGGACGCCAGTGCAATGATCGAGGCGACCGACAGGTCGATGTCCCGCGTCACGATGATCAGCGTCATGGACAGCGCCATGATCGCCTTCTCACTGAAGTTGAACGTCGAGTCCAGCAGGTTGTAGTAGTCTAGGAACCAGGGCGAAAGCCGGCTGTTCACCAGCATCACGACGCCCAAGAGCACCAGCAGCAGCACTTCCCAGCGGAGCCAGAAATCGACCGCCGCCGCCTTGCGGCGGTCGGCGACTTCGTAGCGAAGCGACGTCATGACGGTGTCTCCGGACGGACTTGGAGGGGCGCCTGGACCGATGGCTCGGTCTCGCGCAGGATCAGCTTGCCCTTGCGGGCTTCGCTGCGGGAATTGACGATCACAGCGCAGAGGATGACGAAGCCGGAAATTGCCATCTGCCAGAAGGGCGAGACCTGGATGACCGGCAGTGCGTTGCCGATGATCCCCAGGAACAGCCCGCCCAGCAGGCAGCCGGACACCGACCCGATGCCGCCCGCGACGCTGACGCCGCCGATCACGCAGGCGGCGATCACCGTCAGTTCGTAGCCGAATGCTACTTCGGTGAAGGCGATGGCATAGCGGGAAACCCAGAGGTAGCCGCACAGCCCGGCGATGGCCCCGGACAGGCAGTAGACCAGGAACTGGCAGCGCTCGATCCCGATGCCGACATAGCGGGCCGCCAGCGGGTTGCCGCCGACCGCATACAGCGACCGCCCGGTCCGGCTGAAGTTCAGGAACACCGCCATGCCAGCACAGACCGCCAGCGCGATCCAGACCAGGGCCGAGACGCCGAACAGGCTTTGGCGCGGGAAGTCCAGGTAGGGCCGGCTGAACTCGTGCGTCACGACGGAAGCGCCGCCGCTCAGGATGAAGATCATGCCGCGATAGGCGCTCAGCGTGCCCAGGGTCACGACGATGGGCGGGATCTTGACCCAGGCGATCAGCGCCCCGTTGACGGCGCCCAGGCAGAAGCCGATCAGCGGAGCCAGCGCCAGGGTCACGGCGATGGGCAGTTCCGGATGATACTTGGACAGCAGGGCGGTACACATGCCGGTGAAGGCCATGTTGGACGCCACCGACAGGTCGATGCCCCGCGTCAGGATCACCGCCATCTGGCCGCAGGCCAGCATCAGCAGGATGGCGGTGTCGGTCAGCACGTCGCCCAGGCTGGCGGGAGTGAGGAAGACTGGTGCCCGCGCCCCGACCGCCGCCAGCAGCAGGGCGATCAGGACCAGAAGCACGACCTCGCGGCGGCGCGCCAGAGCGGTCAGGTCCATGGGTCAGACCCCTCCCGTGGCGGCGGTGACGACGGCTTCCGCCGTGGCTTCGGCCCGTCGGAAGCGCCGGCGGATGCGGCCCTCGTGCATGACGATGATGTTGTCCGACATGCCCAGGATCTCCGGCAGTTCCGACGACACCAGGATCACCGCCAGACCGCTCTTAACGAGTTCTCCCATGAACTCGTGGACGGCGGCCTTGGAGCCGACGTCGATGCCCTTGGTCGGCTCGTCCAGGATGATGACCGCCGGATCGGTCGCCAGCCATTTGGCGATCAGCACCTTCTGCTGGTTGCCGCCGGACAGGTTGGCGACAGGCTGGTCCCAGTGGGTCGCCTTGACCGCCAGCCGTTCGCCGAAGCGGCGGGCCAGGGCACGCTCCCGCCGCGGCCGCAGCACGGGACCGCCGTTGACGCGGTCCACTATCGGGAGCGTGATGTTCTCCGTGATGCTCATCGGCAGGATGGCGCCCTGTATCTGACGGTCTTCCGGGACATAGGCGATGCCGGCGCGGATCGCGTCCGATGGGCTTCGGACGGTGATCTCCCGCCCGGATATCCTGACGCGGCCCCGGCTGGGCCGGGTGATGCCGAACAGGGCCTGCATCGCTTCGCTCCGCCCTGCCCCGACCAGTCCGTAGAAGCCCAGGATTTCGCCCTTGCCGAGCTTGAAGCTGATGCCGTCGAACTCGGTCGGATGGGACAGGTCTTCCACCTCGAGCACCGTCTCGCCTAGGGGAACGGTGACCTTGGGGAACACCTGATCCAGCCTGCGCCCGACCATCATGGTGACCAGCTCGACCCGCGTGACGTCGCCGATCGCGCCCGCTCCGATGAACCGGCCGTCGCGCAGCACGGTCCAGCGGTCGGCGATGGCGAAGATCTCGTCGAACTTGTGGCTGATGAAGAGAACAGCCTTTCCAGCCGCCTTGAGCTGGGCGACGATCTTGTAAAGTTCGCCGATCTCGTGCTGGGACAGGGCAGCCGTCGGCTCGTCCATGATCACGATGCGCGAGTCATGGGACAGCGCCTTGGCGATACCGACGATGTGCTTCTGCGCCACGGTTAGGTCGCGGAGCACGGTATCGGGCGAGATGTTGACCTCCAGCCGGGCCAGAACGGCGCTTGTGTGCGCCTTCATGGCCCGCCAGTCCACGAACCGGCTGAAAAGGCCGCGCCCCCGCGTGGGGTGGTGGCCCATGTGGATGTTCTCGGCGACGGTCAGGTCGTCGAACATCACGGTTTCCTGGTGGATCGCCGTGATCCCGGCCCGCCATGCATCGTAGGGCGAGCCGAAATCCGCCAAAGTACCGTCGATCAGGATCTCCCCGGCGTCCGGCTTTTCGATCCCGGTCAGGATCTTGACCAGGGTGGACTTGCCGGCGCCGTTCTCCCCGACCAGCGCCATGACTTCGCCGGCCCGCAGGCTGAGCCGGACGTCGTCGAGCGCCTTGACGCCGGGGAAGCTTTTGGAAACCCCGGACAGCGCGAGGATCTCCATGCTCTAGAACACCTTGGCGTATTCGGCGACGTTCGACTTGTCGAAGGTGAAGGGCTCGGCCATGACGACGACGCCGTCGGGACCGACCTTGACCTTGCCCATGCGTCCCGCCGGCACTTCATCGCCGGGGACGCCCTTCACGGTGCCCTTGATCAGGTTGTAGGCGATTTGGGTGGTCGTGTAGCCGAGGTCGATCGGGTTCCAGATCGCGAAGGACTTGGTGGCGCCGGCTTCGACGGCAGCCTTCATTTCCGACGGCAACCCTAAGCCGGTGACATAGACCTTGCCGACGAGGTTCTGGTCGGTCACGGCCTTGGCGGCGGCGACGATGCCGATCGAGGTCGGCGAGATGATGCCCTTAAGGTTCGGGTAGGATTTGAAAAGGCCGAGGGTCTCGCGGTAGCTCTTGTCCGACTGGTCGTCGCCGTAGGCGGTGGTGACCAGCTTCATCTTGGCGTATTTCGGGTCCTTCAGTTCCTCCTTCATGGCGGCGATCCAGTTGTTCTGGTTCGTCATGGTGGACGCCGCGCTGAGAATGGCGAACTCGCCCTCCCCGCCCATGGCGTCGGCCATCATCTGGACCTGCTTTGCGCCGATCAGCTTGGTCTCGGACGGATCGACCTGGATGATGCGGCCTTCGGGCGCGATCGCGCTGTCGAAGGAGACCACCTTGATGCCCCGGTCCATTGCCCGCTTGGTGGCGGGGATCAGGGCGTTGGTGTCGTTGGCGGAGATGGCGATGGCGTTGACCCGCTGCGCCATCAGGGAATTGATGATCTCGATCTGCCCCTCGGCGGTGGCGGAGGTCGGGCCGACATAGATGATCTCGACATTGCCGAGTTCCTTGGCCGCTTCCGTCCCGCCGTCGCGGACCGCGTCGAAGAAGCGGTTGCCGAGGTTCTTGACCAGGAAGGCGATGCGGATCTTACCTTGCCCCTGCGAAATGGATGCTGCGCCGCACACAGTAATCGTCGCGACCAGCAAGGCAGCGGCTACCCTGAAGACAGCCGATGACAGTCTCCTCATGGCTCGATTCCTCCCGTTTGAACTGTTCTTGTTTTGCCTGTTGCAGCGTCATCGTACCCGAGACCGGTCAGGCTGGCGATTGCGCATTGGATTGTTCCCCTGACCAATTCTTTGATCGAGGGACAAATACATGATCCAGGTCAATGCATAAGGAGGTATGCGGGTAGACCATCGGTCATCCGGATCGCAAAGCGTCGCGATTCAAAACCAAAAATTCGAGAGGGAGTGACGGCGATGACCTACCAAGACATTCTCGTCCATATCAGGCCGTACGGTTCCATCGAACCTGTCGAAGTAGCCTTGCGGCTTGGCGGGCGCTTCGACGCGCGGGTGACATGCCTCTACGCGCTGGAGGATGTGGCGCGCTTCAAGCGGATCCTAACGGAGAATTCGGCCCCACTGCAAGGCTTGGTCGAGCGTGATTATGCCGCAGCCGCCCAGGCGGAGGAGCGTATCCGCGCGCTGGCGAAGCGCGAGGGCGTCCAGTTCGACTGGGTGACCTGCGAGGGCGAAGCGGCCGACCTGATCGCCATGGCGAGCCGGCTTCAGGACATCGTCGTCGTCGGCAAGACCGAACCGGACGAGGGCTGGGGCGTGGTCGAGCGGATGGTGACCATGCCGGGCGGGCGTCCGATCCTGGCCGTTCCGTCCACCGGCCCCTTCCTCGACCTTGGGCGGCGCATCCTGATCGCCTGGAACGGCAGCGCCCAGGCAGCAGACGCCGTGATGGGCGCGATGCCGCTGATTTCCGAGGCCGATCACGTCGTGGTCCTGACGGGTAGCGAGCAGCGCGAGAAGGTTCCGGCAGCGTCCGGACCACTGCTCGACATCGGGGCGTATCTGAAGCGCCACGGCGTCGAGGCGGAGATCTGGAACACCGACGCCGCCGGAGCCGATGCGGGAGCGGCGATCCTGGAGGCGGCGCGGGCCGGCAAGGCGGATCTTGTCGTGATGGGTGCCTATGGCAGGTCACGCCTGCGGGAGTGGGTGCTTGGCGGGGCGACCCGCACCGTGCTCGACTACATGGATGTGCCGGTTCTGATGGCGCATTGAGCTTCCGGTGCGGGCGCCGGCGGGGTGAACGATGCTCAGGGCGTGATGGCGACCTTGAGCACGCCGTCCCGCTGGTGCGAGAACAGGTCGTAGGCGGCCTCGATGTCGTCCAGCTTGAAGCGGTGGGTGACCATCGGGCGGAGATCGACGCGGTGGGAGGCGACGACGTTCAACAGCCGCCGCATCCGCTCCTTGCCGCCGGGGCACAGGGACGTGACGATCGTGTGGTCGCCCAGGCCGGCGGCGAAAGGACCGAGCGGGATCTTCAAGTCGCCAGAATAGACGCCGAGGCTGGAGAGGGTGCCGCCGGGGCGCAGCACGCGCAGGCAGGCTTCGAAGGTGGCCTGGGTGCCGAGCGCCTCGATCGCGACATCGACGCCGCGTCCGTCGGTGATCCGCATGATCTGATCGACCGGATCGCCCGCCTTGAAGTCGACCGTTATGTCGGCTCCCATGCGGCGGGACGCTTCCATGCGGGCCTGCACGGTATCGACCCCGATTACGGTCGTGGCGCCGCACAGCTTGGCACCCGCCGTGGCGCACAGGCCAATGGGTCCTTGGGCGAATACCGCGACGGTGTCGCCGATCCTGATCCCTGCCCGCTCGGCGCCGGCGAAGCCGGTGGACATGATGTCCGGGCACATCAGGACTTCCTCGTCGGTCAGCCCGTCCGGGACCGGAGCTAAGTTGACCATGGCGTCCGGCACCAGCACGTACTCGGCCTGGCAGCCGTCGATCGTATTGCCGAAGCGCCAGCCGCCAAGCGGCTTCCAGCCGTGCCGCGTGCCGGCGCCGTCCTGGGAGTGGAAGCCGCACAGCGAGGCGTGGCTGTGGCCGCTGGGGCATATGGCGCCGGCGATGACCCGCTAGCCCTCGGTGTAGCCCTGGACCGCCGATCCCAGCTTCTCGATCACGCCGACCGGCTCGTGCCCGACCGTCAGGCCGCGTGCAACGGGATACTCGCCCTTGAGAATATGGACGTCGGTGCCGCAGATGGTGGTCGTCGTGATGCGGACCAGGGCGTCCATCGGACCGACGTCCGGGACGGGTTTCTCGTCGAGCACGATGCGTCCGGGCTCGACGAAGATGGCGGCTTTCATCTGCGGCATGTTTCCCCCGTTTTTATGAAGCGTGCCCATCGGCGGGCACTTGGGGAAACTCTACCAAGCCTGTGAAGCAGGCGATTGATACAAGTTAAGGGCATCGGACCGCCGTCCGAAGCCTGTGTTTCAACGGGCGAGCGTTTGCAGGTAGGCAACGACGTTCTCGATCTCCGCGTGCGACAGGTGGAGATCGGGCATCGGCGGATGCGGATCGTTCAGCCACTGGCGAAGCCATCCGGGATCGTGGCGCGGATCGGCGGCGATGCGCTCCAGGGTGGGAACGGCATCGGTCCCAGGCCCACGATCGGCCGCCACGTGGCAGGAGGAGCACCAGCGCTCCGCGATCCTGCGGCCTTCGACCGGATCGGCCGCCCATGCCGGGCCGCCGCCGGCGGCCATCGCCAGGAGGAAAGGTACTGCCTTCAGGAACGGAACGGTCATTTGGGTTTTCCCTTGAAGGTCAGCAGGTAGGCGATGACGTCGTCGGCCTGCTCCCGCGTCAGCATGATGTTCGGCATGACGGGATGGGTGGTCTGCAGGTAGCTGCGAAGCGCCAGTTCGGTGATTTCGGGCTCCCGCACGCGCTCGATCAGGTTGGGTCCGATCTGGCCGTCGTACTGCTGGTCGGGAGAGACGATGTGACAATCGCCGCAGAGGTCGCCGGCCAGGCCCCGTCCATAGCCCGGATTGCCCGGACCATCGGTCGCGGCCAGTCCAGCCGTGCCGAGGATCGCCGCCATAACCGGTAGACCTGCAATCATAAGAGTCCTGCCCATTAGCAACCTCCATTGCCGATCCGAGTGCTTGCTTTCCTTAAGCCACTGCCAAGGGGGGCTGGTAGAGCTCGACTTCCGGATCGAGCTGGGCGATCTCCGCAAGGCGTTCCGGGTCGAGCAGGACGAGTTGGCCCTTGTGGAACTCCAGCAGGCTTTCCAGCTTCATCTGCTTCAGGGTACGGCAGACATGGACCGACGTAAGCCCCGTGGCGTCGGCGATGTGGATCTGATTGATCGGGAGCCGGACCGCAGGACCTTCCGCTCCGCACCGGGCCGTCGCCCGTCGATGCAGGTCGAGCAGGAGGTTCGCGACCCGCCCCATGGCCGATTGCTGCCCCAGCGCTCCGACGTGGTTCCAGGCGGCCAGAGCCTCGCGGGTGACTGTCGTCGCAAAGTTCATCGCCAGCTGCGGAGAGTTGGCGCAGACGCCGTAGAACAGCGAACGTTTGAAGCTGCACAGGGTCACGTCGGAAAGCGCTTCGGCCGTGTAGGCCATTCCCGAGTTTTCGTCCCCTTCGAACCCGATCAGGTCGCCCGGCAGGGCGAAGCGGATGATCTGGCGCTGACCATCCTGGAACACCTTGTAGGTCAGCACCCACCCGCTCCGGATTATGAGCACCTGATCGAAGGGCTGTCCCTGGTGGAACAGCGCCAAGCCCGCTTTCCGCGTCTGGAAACGAATACCGTTGGGAAACAGCCGGTCGAAGTCCTTTTCGGCCATCTGGCCGCACAGGCTTTGATCCCAGGCGGGGCAGTTCCTGCATGACTTGTCCCGTCCGGAGGTGAAATGGCGGGTGCATGAGGTCATGATCCGGCGCACCGGTCCGACACTCGTCAGCCTTTGTTCGGATCTGTCATTCGTGACGACCTCCAGACCATGCAGTTAAAACCATACATGGATCAACAGGGTTTCTGACAAACCGAAGGACCGCACTTGGAAGGATTGAAAAATCCCGTGGTGATTGCGACAGAGATTTCATCATCTCGATTTTCTTTACTGGGAACTTTGAAGTTCTCTCATTTCTTCTCAATCGAAAACTATGATTTTTTCATGGCGCATGTCTACCCTTCAAAGGAGATAGGCCGATGGAATGTGACACCAAATCATTGATAAATAAGGCCGTTGCGGACTTTATCGGATGGATAGTAATTACCCGTTCTTCATTGGTCATGGTCTGCCTCGATTTTCTTGTAGGCTGAATGTCCGACGACCAAGCGGTCATTGTTCCAGATCAAAGCTAGTCCAATGAAGGGCATCGACACTCCCTGGGGGTAACACTGATCCAGATTAATGCCGGGCGGCGCCGCGATGGGGAAATAACTTCCGAACTGAGTGCGCCATCGGGAGTAGGGACACGAAGATGAACAAACGCGGCACCATCTGGTTTGTCCTGTCCGATGGCGGCAGGACCCGCATTCTCCAGCGCCGATCCTCAGACCACCGTCATTTCGAAACCGTCGCCGACGAGAAGTCCGCCGAACTCCAAGTGCCCAGCCACGACCTGGTCAACCAAGCCGCCGCACAGGGGCTGTTCGACACCCTGATCCTGGTGGCGCCGCCTCGCGTGCTGGGTGATATGCGGCAGGCGCTGACCGCCCAGGCTAAGGAACGGGTGATCGTAGAGGAAGGCAAGGACCTCCTCAACCTCCCCGAACAGATGCTGACCAGACGTCTGACGGCCCTCCTGCGAAGATGACCACTTCCGGAATCTTGCCCTACCGTCATCAAAGGTCACTATCTCGAGGGGAAGGTCACTGTTTCTGGGACGAGGGTCACTGTTTTCGGGACGAGGGTCACTATTTCAGCAAAAAGGGTCATCGCATTTCCAGGGCGCGTTGATTCACGGTGTCGAAGATCCCGGCGGGTTGCGCAACACACTGTATCGAAAACCGTTCAGGAATACAATCTTATCAAAAGATGAGGTCTAAGCAAAACGGGACCGTCGTTACCGGCTCAGAATGAGGACCGTGGTGCCGTCGTCCACCAGACGCCATATCTCTTCGATCTCGCCATCCGACACGGCGATGCAGCCATTGGTCCAGTCGGTGGCGGGGTGGCCGATCCGGTCGGCAGTGAAACCGTTCGGCAGGCCGTGTATCATGATGTCGCCGCCGGGATCGACGGAAGCTCCGGCAGCCGCTACGTCGGACCGCCGGGGGTAGTCGATGTGCAGCGCTAGATGAAACGCGCTGTTGGGATTGCGCCAGTCGATCTTATAGGCGCCTTCCGGGGTGCGGCCGTCGCCCTCCCGCCGCTTGGGGCCTTGCGGGTCGAAGCCGAGGGCGATGGGATATTGCCGGATCAGGTCGCCGCCGCTGAGCAGCTTCATGATCCGCTGCTGCTTGTGGACGACGATCAGGTCCGCCTTGCGCTCCGCGGCGGAAAAGGCCGGGAGCGGCGGAACGAGACACACCAGAACGAGGAGCGAGGCGAAGAAGTTGACCGCCCTTGACGTCATCATGACCGAAGACCCATGCGCCTGACGGTGCGGATGATAGCGGCCATTGCCGCTTTGGCAACGTTGCCGCTGATCCGGCAGCCGGCTTTCGCCGGCGGTGCGATCGGGACGACGGGCATCTACGTAGCAGACGAGGCCGATACGCTGGTCGATATCGCCGTCGACAAGGGGCTGGGATTCCTGGAACTTCTGGGTGCAAATCCCGGCGTGGACGTCTGGGCGCCGGGAGCGGGGACACGGATTCTTCTTCCCCGCAGGCATCTGCTGCCCGACGCGCCGGAAACCGGCATCGTCATCAATCTGGCCGACATGCGCCTGTACCTGTTCGATGCCGGGCCGAGGCGTGGAGAGGTCCTGAGCTGGCCGATCGGGATCGGGCGCGAGGGGCGCGACACGCCGGTCGGCCGGACCAGCGCCGTCCGGAAAATCAAGGACCCGAGCTGGTATCCGCCGGCGTCGATCAGGCGGGAGAAGCCCTGGCTACCGGTCAGGGTGGCGCCCGGACCCGACAACCCGCTGGGCAGCAGGGCGATATACCTGGGCTGGCCGCAATACCTGATCCACGGCACCGACAAGCCTTATGGCGTGGGACGCCGGACCAGCAGCGGCTGCATCAGGATGTATCCCTGGGATGTCGAGACCCTGTTCGACCTCGTCCGGCCCGGAATGCCGGTCCGCGTGGTGAACCAGCCGGTGAAGCTCGCCTGGATCGACGGCGCCCTGTTCGTCGAGGTCCATCCGACGGGAGCGCAGCAGGACCAGCTTGAAGAGCGCGGCGGCTTCGATCACGAGATCCCGGAGGATCTGGAGGTGCGGGTACGGGATGCCATAAGGGGACGCGCGGCGGTGGTCGATTGGGAAGCGGTGCGTACCGCCGGCGTCCAGCGTCTGGGTTATCCGGTCCCGGTGACGCGCTAGATCACTTCCTCAGCCCGGTCCGGAACGACTGGTCGGCACGGCTTGCAGCGGCTTCCGCCCGCTGGGCCGCCTGCTCTGCGCGCTCTGCCGCGGTTGTCGCCCGTTCGGAGGCTGTTGTGGCGCGATCCGCCGCGGTCGTGACCTGACGCATCGAAGTGTCGTCCATTTGCGCCTCGCGGCAGGACTCGCCGCCTGCACAGGCGGCGAGCAGGGAAACCGCGAACAATCCCGCAGCGAGGCCTGAAAACTTCCTGATGAACATGGTGTTTATTCCCTCGTAATCCTGGCATCAATCCTGTTGAAGAAAACGGCGGCGGCCGACCGCTACGCGCTCAAGGGCCGGCGATCTGGACGATGTGCTTCCGCCCGCCGACGTCGGTCGCTTCGACCGCGTCCAGACCGCGCGGGGTTTCGTTCACATAGATTTCCTGCGGATCGCGGATGAGGTGGTCCATGCCGTCGAGAGCGATCTCGAGGAGCCTGTCCTTGTGATCGTAGGTGATGCCGATGATGTCCAGCCCCGCCGCCGCGAACTGGGCGCCGACGTCGGGCGCCACGACCTCGACAGTCGCTTTCCGGCCCCGAAGCGCTGCGGCAGCTTGGTCGAAGTACCGGCCCCACTCCTCCTCATCCAGCCTTTTCGTAGCCATGGCCCTTCCTCCGGTCATGCATGAATTCCACATGCGGAACGTGAGCATTGTGGCGGCTAAGGAGGAGCGGTGCGTTAATGCAGGTTAAGCCGGAACCGGCGAGCAGGACTGCGGCGCCCGCCGGATAGGGTCAGGATCAGCAGCCCGGACTCAATCGCCGTTCAGCGCTTCCTTGACGGCCTTGCCGGCCGTGAACTTGGCCGATTTGGATGCGCCGATGGTGATCGGCTCACCGGTCTGGGGATTGCGGCCCTGGCGCTCGCCGCGCTCGGAAACGCCGAAGGTGCCGAAACCGGAGATGCGAACTTCGTCACCCTGCTTCAGCGAATCGGTGATCGTGCCGACCAGCGCTTCCAGGGCCTTGCCGGCGTCAGCCTTGCTCAGGCCGGCGCGCTCCGCGACGGCCGCGATCAGGTCTGTCTGGTTCATGACTGTAATCCTTTTTGAAGCGTCTGCCTTGGATGGCAGCGGACTATTCCATTGCCATTCGTTTGAGCGGGGAGCAAGACAAAGGCGCTTGTCGCCGCCGGGGACGAAACGATTTCCCCCGCCGATGTCACGGCGAAGCACTATTTTTGCCGTGCGATCAGGCGATCTGCGCCAGCCGCTCCATGTCGGGCCGCTTCAGACCCAACTGTTCGCCGGCCGCGACGATCTCGTTCCAGGTGGTCGTATCGACGGGAATGCCGTCCGCACCGCGTCGGCCCCGGCTGTCCCGCTCCGGCTCTCCGGCGATTCGGATGCGTTCGACGCCCTGGGCCACCGGCGACTGCTTGACCCACTCGACGAACTCCGCCGTCTCCGCCGACAGGTTGGCGGCGGTGCCCAGCCTGTTCGGGTC
>JAESFM010000240.1_pt1 | contig 14394 bp, 12 predicted proteins | sample 9266171 | NCBI WGS metagenome assembly JAESFM01 (sample SAMN14505069, study PRJNA617099) | algae metagenome | isolation source: Hassallia sp. WJT32-NPBG1 and co-occurring heterotrophs from well developed... | place: USA: Mojave Desert, Joshua Tree National Park, California | collected 2006-06-22
CCCAGCTGGTCGATCAGCGCGTGGCCAAGCTCGTGGTACAGGATGAAGACGGTATTGCCGAGGACGAAGAGATCGGCTTCCTCCCGCTGCTCCTGCGTCAACTGACCGGCGCGGCCGGGTAGGGAAAGGCAAACCATGACGGCGGTGAACAACGCTACCAGACAGCCAAAGCCGCCCCGCACCCGCACCATCTCCGGACCTCCCCTGCCGGGGCAAGACGCCCCATACTCCGCGCGAAAGTATTACGGGGAGTTCCGGTTTTACTCAAGCCCTCTCCGAGGACGCGCGATATTACCATTCGCTATTATCGTCAAGGGTGTGGCGGCTTCAGCGCAGTGACAGGAACGCCAGCATGACCACGCCCAGGGCGATGCGGTACCAGCCGAACGGCGTGAAGCCGTAGCGCCCGACGAAGGCGACGAGGCCGCGGACCACCAGCAGACCGGCCACGAAGGCAGCGACGAACCCGATCGCGATGACCAGGGAGCCGTCGGAGGTCAGGGTGCTGTAGTTCTTGTAGGTATCGTAGACGACCGCGCCCAGCATCGTCGGGATCGCCAGGAAGAAGGAGAATTCGGCGGCCGTGCGCCGCTCCACGCCCATCAGCAGGGCGCCCAGGATCGTCGCGCCGGAGCGCGAGACGCCCGGTATCATCGCCAGCGTCTGGACGAAGCCGATGCCGAGCGCCAGCCGCGGCGAAAAATCTTCCACGGCGAAATGACGGGGATCGGGCAGGTTGCGCTCGATCCACAGGATCGCGATGCCGCCGGCGATCAGGGCCACGGACACGACATAGGGATTGAACAGCACGCTCTTGATGAAACCATGAGCAAACACGCCGATCACGGCGGCGGGCAGGAAGGCAAGCAGGATCGCCAGTACGAACCGGCGCGATTCCCGGCTGCTGGGAAGCGTGACGGCGATGTGCAGCAGCCGCTGGAAATAGACGACGCAGACGGCGAGGATCGCGCCCAGCTGGATCACCACTTCGAACAGCCGGCCCGGCGGTCCCTGGAACCCGATCAGGTCGCCCAGCAGGATCAGGTGCCCGGTCGACGAGACGGGGATGAATTCGGTCAAGCCTTCGACCACGCCCATCACCAGGGCGCTGATTAGAGTGCTTTCATCCATGTTCAAAAATACTCGTGTCAGGCTGCCGGGATGCGGTTACCGCCGGAGAAGGGACGGAACGTCATGCGCGGCGAAAGACCAGCTTCTTCGAAGCGGTGAAATTGAAGAAAAGGCCGGCGAGCGAACCGGCCGCCACCGCCAATGCCGGATGCGCCGTGAAGGGGTCGCCGGACGCGATCAGTGCCGCATAGACCGCGTAGTTGACGGCGCCCCCGAAGGCGTTGACGGCTACGAAGCGTGCCCATTGGTGGTGGATCTTGCCGGCATGATTGCCGCTGAAGGTAAACGCCCGGTTAAGCGCCCAGGTCGTCGATGCGGCCGCCAGATACGAGACGACGCGCGACGCGTACAGGCCCAGGCCGCTGATGTCGAGGCACAGGTACAGCACGGCGATGTCGACGCCGAGTCCGATCACCCCGACCAGGCCGAACTTGATCAGTTCGGCCGAAAACACGCGGCGGATCATAGTGCGGTTCCACCCCCGGTACCGCTACCGGATCCCGTTTCGACGCTGCGCGGACGACTGCCGGGAGCCGGTACCCGCAGATACTGCATCCGCTTGATCTCCCGCCGTCCGCGCGTCACCGTTTCAAGGATCAGGCCGCAGGTCAGGCTGAGGAAGGCCAGCAGCATCAGTCCGGTCGACAGCACCGCCGTCGGCAGACGGGGCACCAGGCCGGTCTGGAGGAAGGTGACCAGAACCGGCCAGGCCAGCACCAGGGCGATGAAGGCCATCACGCCCGACATGATGCTGAAGAACTGGAGCGGACGCTCCTCCTTCACCAGCACCAGGATCAGCTTCAGGATGCGGAAACCGTCGTAATAGGTCCTGAGCTTGCTGGCGGAGCCGGGTGGGCGGTCCTTGTAGGGCGTCTCGACGTCGGACATCGGCATCCGCAGTTCCAGCGCGTGGACGGTCAGCTCCGTCTCGATCTCGAACCCGCCGCTCAGGGCCGGGAAGCTCTTGACGAACCGGCGCGAGAAGACGCGGTAGCCGGACAGCATGTCGGCGACCCGGTTGCCGAAGATCTTCGCCACGATGCCGGTCAGCATCATGTTGCCGAACCGGTGGCCGGGACGATACGCCTCGACGATTTCCGTCACCCGCGCGCCGTTGACCATGTCGAGCTGTTCGGACACCAGCTTGGAGATCAGCAGCGGCGCGCTGGGAGCATGGTAGGTGTCGTCGCCGTCGACCAGGACATAGACGTCCGCCTCGATGTCCGCGAACATCCGGCGGACCACGTTGCCCTTGCCCTGGAGCGGTTCGGTCCGGACCGTGGCGCCGGCTTCGCGCGCCAGTTCGACCGTACGGTCCTTGGAGTTGTTGTCATAGACATAGATGCTGGCGCCGGGCAGCGTGGCGCGGAAGTCGCGCACGACCGACGCGATCGACGCTTCCTCGTTGTAGCACGGGATCAGGACGGCGATCTCGAGGCCTGACAGTTCGGCCGGAAGAGCGTCCGGAACATCGTTTGCGGCAATTCCGGCGCCGACCCGGTTCGTGTCCGGGACAAGGTCTTGGCGTGCGTCGGAGAATTGGTCTATCAAAAGTCACCTGATTTCGAAGTAAATCACTGAGGATCCGCCAGATTACGACGGACCGCGCAGAAGCTGTGCGGCTCACCGAGATTGTTGTGAAGGATCTGGCAGCTATCCCAGTCCAAGGTCAATCCATAGAACGCGGCGGCATCGGCCGCGATATCTGTATCGGGGACCGTGGCGATCATAAAGTAATCCCCGCGATGTTCCATCACCCTACGCCGAAGCACTTCCGAATACCCGTTGTCGGTCGAATCCGGCTGGACGAAATTGCTCTGCAACCTCACGAAGGGGATCCGAGGTGGAAAAGCCGGTATCAGGTGCCCGACCGGCTGATATCCCCCGATCAGCACCATCGTATGGTCCGGGTCCGGAATTGCGGGCATGTTGAACTCGACCACATGAGCAGTCCAGTCCGACCGTCCCCACGTTCCCCAGACGGTCGTCGCCTGAAGGGCGGCCAGGATCAGCGCAGCCGCGCCCCAATGGACTTTCCGGGAGAGCGGCAGCAATCCGAGGGCAAGCACGATGCCGAGCGGCGCCAGCATCTCGATCGGGACCGCATAGCGGTAGATGCAGAACATCCATGCCCAGGCGGCATAGGACAGCGCAATGGCGGTCAGCAGCCAGCGGGCAGGTCCTGGGGCGGAGGGAGCCGCGTCCCGGCTGCCAAAGCCGATCAGGCTCGCCAGGGCGGCTACCGGCAGGATCACATAGAGCGTCACGATCCGGAAATCGCGGAACACGATCTCGCCGACCAGTTCCGGATCGAGGCTGAACCGGAACGGCAGCGCCAGCCGGTCCAGCATCGTCTTGGGATGGTAATGCAGGTCCTTGTAGTCGCTGATGGCGCCCAGCGGAGATTTGAAGATGTGGTTGTAGTAGGGGTGGACGGGATTGCCGTGGGTTTCCCACAGGAACCACATCCAGTGCCCGGACAGCAGGGCGAACGATGCGACGATCCCCAATCCGCAGGCGAGGATCAGCAGGAACCGCTGTTTCACCGTTACGGGAACGACGGCGAAGGCGAAGCAGACGCCGATGCAGTAGATCACCGAAGGCTGTTTCAGCCCCATCGCGGTTCCGGCCAGCAGGCCGGCCAGGAATGCCGTTCCGAGAGCGGACGAGGCAGGCCCGTCCACGATCCGGTCCCAGCGATAAACCACCAGCAGCATGGCGCCGAAGACGCCCAGGCTGATCGTGTTGTCGTGAAAGGTGGTGCCGATCTGCGAGAGATTGCCGCCGCCGGCGACCCCGACCAATGCTATCGCCGCCGCCGCCCAGACCTTCGCCAGCGGGCGGTCGATCCGCAGGACGGCATGGGCCAGCGCGAACAGCAGGACGAAGTTGAGCGACTGGACGAAGGCCAGAATGCTGTAGGCGACCGGGGCCGGCACGGCATTGCCGAGCAGGAAGAACGGGACGTCCAGCGTCGGGTTGTAGAAGCTGGGCGTCTGGGCCGGGACGACATCGAAGAAGAAGCGGCCGTTCAGGAAACTGTACGGATTGTACCAGTGGTAGTTCCGCAGATCCCAATTGGCGTCCTGTCCCATCGCCAGATTGAGCAGGACCAGCCCGAGCGGAACCGCGACCGCCAGCGCCAGGGCAGTGAGCCTGACGGACGGGGCGGCTTGGCGGGCAGTCCGCCGGATCGGGATCGAGAGGGTCACGGCAACGGCATCGGCAAGCTGGGCCCGGTCGGGCGGTGAGCGTTGTTATCGCCCGACCACGGCTTAATCAAGGCGGCGCCCATCTGTTCCGGTCAGCTCCGGCCGATCGCCCGCCAGCCGATGTCGCGGCGGCAGAAGCCTTCCGGCCAGTGGATGCGGTCCACGGCTTCATAGGCGAGCGCCTGGGCGTCGCGGACCGTCGGCGCTATGGCGGTGACGCCGAGCACCCGGCCGCCGTCGGCCAGCACATGGCCGTCGGCCGACAGCACCGTGCCGGCATGGAAGATCGATACGTCCGGCAGGACGCCGGCTTCGTCCAGGCCCTGGATCTCCGTTCCCTTGCGGTAGTCGCCGGGATAGCCCCGGGCGGCCATGACGACGCACAGCGCCGAGTCGTCGTACCAGCGGAGCTGAAGGTTCTTCAGGACGCCGTCGCGCGATGCCACCAGCGCCGGCAGCACGTCGGACATCAGCCGCTTCATCAGCACCTGGGTCTCCGGATCGCCGAAGCGGGTGTTGTATTCGAGCAGCTTGGGCGCCGGGCCTTCCGGCGTTTCGACGATCATCAGCCCGGCGAACAGCACGCCCCTGAAGGGCCGTCCTTCCGCCGCCATGCCGCGCACGGTCGGCTCGATCATCTCGCGCATGACGCGGGCTTCCAGCGCCGGGGTCATCACGGGCGCCGGGGAATAGGCTCCCATGCCGCCGGTGTTGGGGCCGGTGTCGCCGTCGAAAGCGGCCTTGTGGTCCTGGGCGGAGACCAGCGGCAGGGCGGTGGTGCCGTCCACCAGGGCGAAGAAGCTGACTTCCTCGCCGTCCAGGAATTCCTCGATCACCAGCTCGGCCCCAGCCGAACCGAACCGGGCGTCGACCATGGCCTCGTCGACGGCAGCCAGCGCCTCCTCCACCGTGCGGGCGATGGTGACGCCCTTGCCGGCGGCCAGCCCATCGACCTTGACCACGATCGGAGCGCCGCGTTCACGGACGAACTCGCGGGCGGCTTCGGCGTCGGTGAAGCGGCCATAGGCAGCCGTCGGAATCCCGTACTTCGCGCAGAGGTCCTTCATGAAGCCCTTGGATCCTTCAAGGGCCGCGGCGGCTGCCGTCGGGCCGAAAGTCTTGATTCCGGCCGCTTCGAGCCGGTCCACCAGACCCAGCACCAGCGGCTGTTCGGGACCGACCACGACGAAGTCGATGGCGTTGGACGTGGCGAATCGCACGATACCGTCGAGATCGTCGGCCTTGATGGGCACGCATTCGGCCTCCCGGCCGATCCCGGCATTGCCGGGTGCGCAGTATAGCTTGTCGCAAAGAGGCGACGCGGCGATTGCCCAACATAGTGCGTGCTCGCGTCCGCCCGAGCCGACCACCAGAACCTTCATGAGACCCTAATCCCTTACGGACTTGTTGCCATGGCGCAGGCTTGTATCATGCCGACGCCATGACACAAGACCAACCCTTAATGGACCGGGATCCCCGGTCGGACCGTCCCGGAAGCAATCTTGCCGAACTCAGCGTGACCGAATTGTCGCGGGCGCTGAAGCGTACGGTCGAGAGCGCCTTCGGCTATGTGCGCGTACGCGGCGAGATATCGCAGCCTAAGCTCCATAGCTCCGGCCATCTTTACCTGCGCCTGAAGGACGAGACGTCGGTCATCGAATCGGTCTGCTGGCGCGGTTCCGTGTCGAAACTGTCGATCCGGGCCGAGGACGGGATGGAGGTCATCTGCACCGGCCGCCTGACCACGTTCCCCGGCCGCTCGCAGTACCAGCTCGTGATCGAGTCGATGGAACTGGCGGGCGAAGGCGCGCTGCTCAAGCTGCTGGAGGAGCGGAAGCGCCGTCTGGCCGCCGAAGGGCTGTTCGACCCGTCGCGCAAGCGGCCGCTGCCCTTCCTGCCGGCCGTCATCGGTGTCGTGACCTCACCGACCGGGGCGGTGATCCGCGACATCCTGCACCGGCTGGCCGACCGCTTCCCGCGTCACGTGCTGCTGTGGCCGGTCGCCGTGCAGGGTGAAAGCGCCGCTGCCCAGGTAGTCGCCGCGATCCGGGGGTTCAACGCTCTCAAGCCCGGCGGGACGGTGCCCCGTCCCGACCTGATCATCGTCGCGCGCGGCGGCGGCTCGCTGGAAGACCTGATGGCGTTCAACGAGGAAGCCGTCGTCCGCGCCGCCGCCGCCAGCGAGATCCCGCTGATCTCCGCCGTCGGCCACGAAACCGACACGACCCTGATCGACTTCGCCTCCGACCGACGGGCGCCGACTCCGACCGCCGCCGCCGAGATGGCGGTGCCCGTGCGGGCCGACCTGATAGCGCAGGTATTCGACTGCCAGCGCCGGCTTGCCGGTTCCGCCGGCCGGATGATCCAGGAGCGGCGCAACCATGTGGACGGCTTGGCGCGGGGCCTTGGCGACCCGCACAGCCTGCTGGAGGGCTGCATACAGCGGCTGGACGACCGCGCCGAACGGCTGGGCATGGCGATGACCGGCGCGCTGGACCGGCGGCGGACGCGGGTAGCCGAACTGGCGGCCAAGCTGCGCCACCCGCGCGAGGTGCTGACCGCAGCGCAGGGGCGGCTGCAATCGGAGGCCCGCGCGCTCGGCGCCGGTCTCCGGCAGGTCGTCGCGGCGGAAGAAGGCCGTCTGGGGCGGGTCGGCTCCCGCCTGACGCTGATGCCGATCCGCATCCGTGTCAGCGAGGGCGAGCGCCGACTGACCGATTTGGGCGAGCGGATGGATGCCGGCTACGTCCGGCTGCTGACCGAGCGGACCAGCCGCCTTCGCTCGGGTGCGGCCTTGCTGGAGAGCTATTCCTATCGCGGCATCCTGGAGCGCGGCTTCGCCCTGGTGACCGATCAGGACGAGCAGCGGATCACGTCGGCCGCCGATGCCAAGGCAGGTATGCCCGTCACCGTGGAGTTCCACGACGGCAAGGTCGATGCCATCGTCGGTCATGGCGGCGTGGCGCGGAAGGCGGAAGCGGGGGGAACAGGCAAGTCGCGCAAGGCCGGCCCGAAGGCAGGGCAGGGGGTTCTTTTCTAATCCGGCCAGCGCCGGTGCAGCCACAGCCACTGCTCCGGCCTCGCCCGTATCCACTTTTCCACCTGTAAGTTGACTTCGGCCATCATCTGACGGACTTCCAGGTCGCGATTACCGAGTTGCGGCAACTCGGCGGGCGGCATGACCGTCAGGCGGAAATGGGCACCGCCCAGACGCTCGGCGAAGGCGGGGATGACCGCGCATTTGTAGCGGTAGGCAAGTTGGCCGATCGCGGGCGCGGTCATGGCGTCGCGCCCGAAGAACGGCACCGGGATGCCATCGTTCATCTTCTGGTCGATCAGCATGCAGACGGTCCCGTTCTCGCGCAGGGCGGCCACGACTTTCCGTGCGCCATCGCGCCCCTTCGGAACCAGACGGCTGCCGATGACCGAGCGGGCGCGGTCGATCAGCCAGCTTACCGCCGGGTTGTTGGGCCGCCGATAGACTGCCGTGACCGGCAGACCGTTGCGGGAAGCGCCCAACAGCGCGACTTCCCAATTGCCGGTATGGGCGGAATAGAACAGCGCCGGCTTCTTGGAGGCGGCGATTTCCTGGGCGATTTCCGCGCCGACCACCTCCGTCCGTTTCCAGATCTCGTCTAGGTGCGGATATTCCGCCATGACACGGCCCAGATTGTCCCACATGCCGATCAGGATCTCTTTCCTGCGCGCTTCCGAGAGTTCCGGCATGGCGCGATCCAGGTTGCGCCGGGCCTTGCGCGACGTGCGCAGGCGCGGACCGATGGTCCGGCCGATCCAGCCGCCAAAGGCGGATGCGGTATCCAGCGGGAGCACCATGAAGATGCCGTAGATCAGATAAAGGAAGGCCGCTTCCAGTGGATATCCCACGTAACGGCGGCGGCGTCGGGCGAACTCGGTCTTTGTAGACATTCTTGTCGGCGGTTTGCACTTATCGGTGATCGGCTTTATCGGATATTGGGTGGGTCTGACCTTATGAAAAGGGTGAGCAGACCCGCTAGTGGCCCGGACAACAGTCCGCCGTCACGATCGGGTACCAATCCTGACCGGACTAATCCGGCCAGCGGCGGTGCAGCCACAGCCACTGCTCCGGCCGGGCTCGGACCCGGTCTTCTACCATCTGGTTGATGCGGATCATCAATGCCCGCACGTCGGCATTCCGGTCGCCCGAATCGATCAACTCCAGCGGAGGGGACACGGTCAGGCGGAAATGCGCGCCTTCGAGACGCTCGACGAAGACCGGCACGACCGCGCAGTCGTATTTGAAGGCGAGTTGGGCCAAGGCCGGAGCGGTCATGGCGTCGCGCCCGAAAAACGGGATGGGAATGCCATCGTTCATCTTCTGATCGATCATTATGCAGACGGCCCCCTTGTTCCGCAGGGTCGCCACGACTTCACGCGCCCCATCGCGGCCCTTGGGAACCATCCGGCTGCCGATCACCGAGCGCGCCTTGCTGATAAGCCAGCTTATGGCCGGATTGTTGGGCCTGCGATAGACCGCCGTAACGTGCAGGCCGTGGCGGGCGGCGCCCAGCAGACCGACTTCCCAATTGCCGGTATGGGCAGAAAAGAACAGCGTCGGCTTTTGCCGGAAGGCGGCGATTTCGTCAACGATCTCGCCGCCGATCATGTCGGTCCGGGTCCAGATCTGGTCCAGGTGCGGATATTCCGCCATGACGCGGCCCAGATTGTCCCACATGCCGGTTATGATCTCATCCCTGCGCTTCTCGGACAGTTCCGGCATGGCGCGATCCAGGTTGCGCCGGGCTTTGCGCGACGCGCGCAGGCGCGGGCCGATGGTCCGGCCGATCCATCCGCCGAAGGCGGAGGCCGTATCCAGCGGGAGGACTATGAAGATGCCATAGATCAGGTACAGGAATGCCGCTTCCAGCGGATACCCCACGTAGCGGCGGCGTCGCCGTGCGGATTGGCTTCTACTGGCCATGTGGTTTATCGGGCATTGGGCAGGCTGGACGTCATGTAAGGGGTAAGCAGGTGGCGGATCGCCGCCGGATCGTCCCAGGTGACCGAGACCGGCAGCACGTGGACCATCGCACGGGCGGCTTCCGACAGGCGGACGGCATCCTTGGCGGTCGTCACGGGAACGGCGCCCAGGCTGTCGGCGTATTCCACCAGGCGCATGATCTCGTCAGGGTCATAGGGGTGATGATCCGCGAACGCAAGCCGGCCGACCAGTTCGGCCCCCAGTTCCTCCAGCGTCGCGAAGAACTTGCCCGGACGTCCGATCCCCGCGAAAGCGACGATCCTGCGGCCCCGCAGCGCGTCCGCGACGTTCCGGGCGGGGGTAAGGCGTGCCGACAGCACGGGAAGCCGTCCGGCAACCAGCGCCCCGATGCCCGCATCGTCCCTGCCCAGCACCACCACGGCATCCGCGCGGGCCATTCCGGCGTCCACCGGCTCCCTCAGCGGACCGGCGGGAATGACGTGCCCGTTGCCGAAGCCGGCCCCGCCGTCGACCACCAGGATCGACAGGTCCTTCGCCAGACGCGGGTTCTGGAAACCGTCGTCCATGACCACCGTCTCGGCTCCGGCTGCGGTGGCGGCCTTCGCTCCCGCGATCCGGTCGCGGGCGACCCAGGTCGGGCGGGACGCGGCGAGCAGCAGCGCCTCGTCGCCGACATCGGCCGAATCATGCTTGGTCCTGTCCACCAGGAGGGGACCCCGTTCGCGGCCGCCGTAGCCGCGCGTCAGGAAATGGACGCGGCGGGCTTTCAGCACCTCGGCCACTGCCAGCGCCACGGGTGTCTTGCCGGCGCCGCCGGCGACCAGATTGCCGACGCAGATCACCGGTACTCCCGGATGCACCGGCTTTGCCGTCGCCAGCCGCGCGCGTCCGAGCGCCGCGAACAGCGAGCCGGCGGGGCTGAGCAGCCGCGCGGCATTTCCCGGCGGAGCGTACCAGAACGCTGGGGCCTTCATGGCGACGCCGCTATTCCGGCCTCGGCCAGGGTCGGCGCCAGGGCGTCGAGCACCGCGTCGACCACGCGCCGGTTGCGCTCCGCCACCTCGCGGGCGGCGTTCCCCAGCCGCGACCGCTCCGCGCCATCGGTCAGGAGGCGTCCGACGGCTTGCTTCAAGCCGGCGGCGTCCGCGACGCGCAGCGCCGCGGAGCCGGCTTCCAGCTGGGCGGCCACCTCCGAGAAGTTGGTCATATGGGGGCCGTAGATCACGGCGCAGCCGAACTGGGCCGGCTCGACCGGGTTGTGGCCCCCGATCGGGGCCAGCGATCCGCCCACGCAGACGACGGGAGCGAGCCGGAAAAACAGTCCCAGCTCGCCCATCGTGTCGGCGACATAGGCTTCGTGGTCCATGGCGGGCAATCGGTGGGCCGAACGTCGCGCCGCCTTCAACCCGCGCCCGCCGAGCATCTCCATGACCTCGCCGCCGCGTTCCGGGTGGCGCGGGACGATGACGGTCAGCAGGCCGGGCAGGACGGAGCGGAGTTCGGCATGGACATCGGCGGCGATGGCTTCCTCGCCCGGATGGCTGCTGGCGAGCAGCCAGACCGGCCGGTTGCCGAAGGCTTCGCGCATTTCAGCCAGCGCCCGGTCGTCGGCGGGCAGGGGTTCCGCCGAGAACTTCAGGTTGCCGAGGCAGCGGACGTCGGTCGCACCCAGCCGGCGCAGGCGGTCGGCTTCCGTCTCAGTCTGGGTCAGGCACAGGCGGAAGACCTTCAGCAGCGGACCGATGAAGCCCGGTACCCGAGACCATTTTCGGAACGATCCGGCGGACATCCGGGCATTGACCAGCGCCGAGGGGATCTTTCGCCGTCCGATCTCGTGCAGCAGGTTCGGCCAGATCTCGGACTCGATCCACAGCGCCATGTCGGGCTGCCAGTGATCGAGGAACCGGCGCACCCAGGGCATCCGGTCCACCGGCACGTAATGGTGCAGGGCGCGCGGCGGCAGGCGCTTCGCCATCAACTCGGCCGAGGTCACGGTACCTGTCGTGATCAGCACGGACAGGTCCGGGTAACGGTCGATCAGGCGGTTGATCAGGATCAGGACGGAAAGCGATTCGCCGACGCTGGCGGCATGGAACCACACCAGCCGTCCGGACGGACGCGGGCATGACGCCAGCCCAAGGCGCTCCAGGCGGCGTACCGGGTCTTCCTTGCCTGCGGCACGGCGGCGGGCCAGATACAACCGTATCGCAGGCCCGCCGATTTCCGTCAGCCCGCGATAGATCGTCTGAAGCATTTAGAACGGTGACCAGTCCCGGCGTGAAAAAAGCCGCGCACCTTACCACGATAGTCGAAGAGGGCTAAGGCTTTTCGAGCGCCGGTCGGAGACAAAGCCCGGACAAGCGCCGGCTATCCTCATACAGCCCGGAGATAGCCGGCGTTTTGGCTTAAAGGCCTGAGGTTGCTGAGGAACTGCTCGGCCGATGCGCGCCAGGAATATGTCAGCGCATGCTCGCGGCAGCGCTCCGGCGGGATCTTCAGGGCCGATGCGATCGCGATGCCCAGGTCTTCGTCCATGCATCCGACCGGAGCGGCGCCCTCCGGCACCTCCAGCACGTCGAGCGGACCGGGGACCGGATACGCCGCGACCGGTACTCCCGATGCCAATGCTTCCAGCAGCACCAGACCGAAGGTGTCTGTTCTGGACGGAAAGACGAAGACGTCCGCCGCGGCGTAATAGGCCGCCAGTTCTTCGCCGTGCCGCGCGCCCTCGAACTTCACGTCCCCGTAGCGCCGCCGGTATTCCTCCATCTGGGGACCGTCGCCGACGACGACCTTGGTGCCGGGTATATCCAGCTTGAGGAACGCTTCCAGGTTCTTCTCGACGGCGACGCGGCCGACATACAGGGAAACCGGCCGGGGATAATCGAGGAACGACTTGTCGCGCGGACGGAACAGACCGGTGTCGACGCCGCGCGACCAGCGGCGGATGTTGCGGAAACCCTTGGCGGTCAGCGCATCTTCGATCGACTTCGTAGCAACCATGACGGCGAAGGCCGGCGCGTGGAAGCGGCGGACCAGGGCGTAGCTGAGCGCCAGCGGGATCGGCGCGCGGTCGCGGACATATTCCGGAAAGCGGGTGTGATAGGCGGTCGTAAAGGGGATATCGTGCTTCAGGCACCATGATCGGGCGGCGAAACCCAAGGGTCCTTCGGTCGCGATGTGGATGGCGCCGGGATCGGCCGCTTCGATCAGGTCCGCCATCTTGCGTCCGGCCCCGACCGCCAGCCGGATTTCCGGATATGTCGGCATGGCGACGGTACGGAAGCGGTCGGGACCGATGATCTCGACGGAATGGCCGAGCTTGACAAGCTCGTCCCGGACGGTGGCGAGGGTCCTGACGACGCCGTTGACCTGCGGGTACCAGGCGTCCGATACGATCAGGATCTTCACGCTGCGGCCCTGACCGGCAGCGATCGACGTGAAGCCGCCCAGTCGACGATCTGCAGCTCGCCGCTCGCCAGTTCGACCAGCGCCGTGCAGGATTCGACCCAATCGCCGTCGTTGCAATAGAGGACCCCTTCCATCGGACGTATTTCAGCGCTGTGAATATGTCCGCAGATGACTCCATCGACCTCGCGACGGCGAGCCTCGTCGGCCAGCGCCTTCTCGTAATCTCCGATGTACTCGACGGCATTCTTGACGCGGTGCTTCAGATAGGCCGACAGGGACCAGTATGTGAAGCCCAGCTTTCGGCGCACATGGTTGAACCATGTATTGACCATTAGCAATCCGGTGTAAGCCTTGTCACCCAGATGGGCGGCCCATTTGGCGTATTGGACGACCACATCGAACTGGTCGCCATGGATCACCAGGAAGCGGCGGCCGTCGGCGGTGGTATGGATGGCGTCCTGCAGGATCGTGATGCCGCCGAACAGCATACCGATGAAGTCGCGGAAGCTTTCGTCGTGGTTGCCGGGGATGTAAAAGATTTTGGTGCCCTTCCGCGACCGGCGGAGCAGCTTCTGGACCACGTCGTTATGGGACTGCGGCCAGTACCAGCTCCGCTTCAGACGCCAGCCGTCGACGATGTCGCCTACCAGATACAGATATTCGGACTCGTGGCACCGCAGGAAGTCCAGCAGCAGGTCCGCCTGACACCCGCGCGTTCCCAGATGAACATCGGAGATCCAGATGCTGCGGACATGCCGCACGCCGTCCATGGCTTGCATACGCCAGCTCCTGCGGGAATTTCGGAACTGACGCGGGTATACAGTTGAAAATCGGAAGATGGCAACGATTGCGATGCCGTCTATTTAAATGTTCTTATTGGTGTAAGATTAAGTACTCAATGACGACGCTTTTTCTTCACTAATCCCTTGGCAAAGGCAGGCTGCCGCCTGTCTTTCACGTCAGATGTTCCGCCTCCAGGTAGTCTTCCGCCTGCATCTCCATCAGCCGGCTGACGGTTCGCTGGAACTCGAAGGCATGCAGGCCCTCGTTGTAGATGTTCTCTGGCGGGCATTGAGCGGAGATGATGGTCTTCACCTTGTGTTCGTACAGGGCGTCGATCAGCGTCATGAAGCGCTTGGCCTCGTTGCGCTGGGCTTCCTTCATCTTCGGCACGCGGTCGATGATGACCGTGTGGAAATGGGTGGCGATCGCCAGATAGTCGCCGGCGCCCAGGGGACGGGCGCAGAGTTCGTGGAAGGAGAACCAGGCGACTCCCCGCGCGGCCTTCGGCACTTCGACCTTGCGGCCCTGGGCGGTCAGGGTACAGCGGGTGCTGGGGCTGCCCCCTGTCAGCGTCTCGAACAGGTCGTGCAGCGCCCGTTCCGTCGCCGGGCCATGGGGGCAGTAATAGACCTGCGAGCCTTTCAGCCGGTCCCTGCGGTAGTCGGTCGGGCCGGAAAGCTCGACGATGTCGACCTTTTCTTTAAGCAGCCTGATGAAAGGCAGGAACAGGTCGCGCTGGAGCCCGTCCGAGTAGAGGTCGTCGGGCGGCCAGTTGGATGTCGCGACCACCACGACGCCGAGGTCGAACAGGGCGGTGAACAGCCGGCCCAGGATCATGGCGTCCGCGATATCGGTGACGTGGAACTCGTCGAAGCA
>JAESFM010000241.1_pt1 | contig 14394 bp, 15 predicted proteins | sample 9266171 | NCBI WGS metagenome assembly JAESFM01 (sample SAMN14505069, study PRJNA617099) | algae metagenome | isolation source: Hassallia sp. WJT32-NPBG1 and co-occurring heterotrophs from well developed... | place: USA: Mojave Desert, Joshua Tree National Park, California | collected 2006-06-22
TCGCATAGATTTACCTATATATCACCTCTGTACTACCAGCGTAGTATATTTTCCTCTTTTTTAGGTAATCTTCTGCCGGGAAGGGAGTAATACCTGCCCCTTTCCTTATCCCGAACTCAGGTTATATATGACAAAGCTTTGAAGCCAATTTTGTGTAGGATTTGTTTTAAAACAAGGCGAGAACAGAAGACCATTCGACAGCCAGCAGTAAGGGTTCCAAAATGGATTATTCGGGGATACGGGTGTTTTTGTCGGGGGATGTGGACAACTGTGTTTTCAAGCTCAAACTTATACGGCGTAAAGCTTTGAAGTAGATTTTTAGCGTATTTGTTTTAGAACAAGCCGAGAACAGAAGACCTTCGACAGCCAGCAGTAAGGGTTCCAAAATGGATTATCCGGGGATACGGGTGTTTTATCGGGGGATGTGGATGCTTTTGTTCTAAAGCTTAAATCCATACTGGACAAGCTTTTGAAACCAACTTTTGGGGACACTTATTTTAGAACAAAAACAAAAAAACAGCCGTAACACAGGCGATCATCGGCTCTTCGGTGGGAATTGTTAAGTATTAATACTCAAGATTTGAGAGCCAGAAGCGTTCGGATCTGAGCGGCTAGCTGTGGATTGACGGTGCGCTCACCCCGTTCAATCAGGGAGATGAGCTTTTGGGACACACCGAGATAACCTGCCAGTTTAGCCTGCGCCCACCCTTTGGCAATACGAGCTTCTCTAACTTGACTGCTAGTCAAGTCGGTGTTTTGTGGCGGTGTAACCTTGGCTTTCGACTGTAATCGTTTTACCTTGGGTTTAACTTTCGACTGTAATCGTTCTACCTTAGGTTTTGCCTTTGATGCTATAAGTTCAGGGATAGGGGCTGGGGGTTTGATAGTGAGTTTGGCTCTTAGCAGCTTGTCCAAGTAGCCTTTCGGCTTCTTATCCAGTGAGTCTGGTCTTAGCCATTCGGGGTAGGTTTCCGGGTCAAACACAATCTGCCAGCCCAGCTTGAGCAGTAGCTTCATGGCACTATCCCAGCGCTGCTTTAGGTCATAGGCTCTGCGACGGTCTAACCGGGCTTTATCTATTACCGTTTTCGGGAATGCAATTTCTAATAGCTCAATGACTCTGTATTTTCCATCAAGGCGAACTCGACTATCCAATGTTAGATATATAGCCAGCCTTAGCGCAAGTTCATCATGGTAGGGATCAATTTTCAAAACTTGCTGGGCTAAGTAGCCAAACTGATATAAAGCTTCCCGCGATTTGGCTCCAGCTCGGTTCAAAAAATCTTGAGTCCACAATCCTGGCTGTATTGTGATGTAAACTTCATCAGGATTGTCTATCTTCCCTGACAAATTAAACTGACCGGTGGCTTTAATCTGGACATTCCACATTCTCCCTACAGGAGCGCTACCTATAATTTCTCCTTTTTTGTTCCTCCCCTCCACCCAAACGGCTTTGACTAGCAGACAATCAAGGGCAAAGGCTGTGCTAGCAATTTCTAACAGCTTTTCTGGTTTGACTTTTTCGTGGTTTTTATCCCAGCCAAATTCCTGGATGATATCGCTTGCTTTCAGATTGAATGTGGTTTGCCAAGGGTTCTCCTGGTTCATAGCATGGGCAGCGAAAATCAGGTGTAGTTTGGCAGTTGTAAAACCAAACTTATCAATAATTTGTTGAGCTTCATCCCAAGGAAGCATCGTAATATCGCCTGGGCTACAAATGTAATGCTCAATGTAATTGTTGGGGTTGCCTTTGGCTCTATGCTGTAAACAAGCTATTCCCTCAGTATCCTTTTGCCATAAGTCTTTCCGAGTATAAGCTTCCATGCTAGAAAACATTACGGCTGATGAGGGCATAGGAACTATGGGCTTCAGCTGTGGTTCGGCAACTGGTATGGCTTTGTCAAGCACATTGTCATTTGTACTCTCCAATTCTGTGTTGTTTTTTAATTCCGTCGTAAAGCTTTCAACTATCTGCGTGGCAACTTCTTCCACATAGGCTTCATCTTCAGCTCTCTCAGGCTGTTTCCATGTATCTCTTATTATCTTGATAGCCGCTTTTATAGCTATTTGTTTAATGCCCTCTGAGAAGTCATTCCGTAGCGCCATTATTAGTTGTTTCTTATCAAGGAGCAAATTTGGATCAGCTTTCGTCACCAGGTTACTAATATTGATTATACCAGAGTTGTTTGAGTTAGGCTCGCTCTGGTTTGTTTTGCGTTTATTGTTAGGATTTGTGTCCTCTGCCATAACATTCAAAAATTTAGCAGCGGGGCTTGAATAGTTAAAAGTATAATATGTTTCACAATTTAGTTATTTTGTGAATTGAAGATTTTGAAAAATCACTTTTACTCCTCTGGTTTGTCGTTTAAATTTTGTTCTAAACGTTAACTTTTTCACTCGTGACATCGGCACGTCGCCAGCTAGCACAAAGTAAATTGCTGGGCAATTCGGTAGCTGCGATCTGCGATCAAAGCTCTTTACTCGCACACGCTCATAGCGGACCATGAGCGCGGTAAGCGAAGCTATGCCGTAGGCTTTACGCTATCGCGGGTGTCTGTGGCAGCGATGGAAGGGTAAGCGGGTTAATATTTACTACATTCATTGCTTTTCATCTTTTTTATCCTTGTTCTTTCGGTGTTCAGCTATGGCTTTTTTGACTACTACCCGTGTTAGCTGGGGTATCGTTAAGAACTCTTCTTTAGCCCATACTTCTAGATAATCAATATCGTCTTGGTCTAGCCGCAGGGTTATGCGAGGCTTTTGGGAAGGCATTTAACAAGTATCTATAGGTTTGTCACTTGTTTAGAATTATCTCCCTTACTCGTCTTTTGATAATTTAAGTCGCTACCTGTTGACTTAGTGACGCACCAATCGTTACTATAACATCAACAAGCCAAAAATTAGTACACAACAAAGGCAATAGATGCCGGAAAGTGCTATAAGGCTTAACCAAAAAGTGATTCCGCAAATAAGACCGGATTTGAGTCAAATTAATTCAATCCCGGCAAAATCAGCATCTTGAATAAATTTGAACTATGACATTGCTATACAAATCTGCCGAAATTTGGCAGAAGCAGCTAAATTCTGCTGCCAATTTAAATTCGCGTGAATTTATCTGTGGGAAAGATCCAGGAGCGGGTTACGGGAAAGCAATTTATGGTGATCTGGCGGTAGTTGTGCCTGCCGCATATTCACGCTTAGGGAACCGGAATATCCGCCACCACGAAACCATCAGCAAGGATGGTGCCTGGGTTCGGTATGTGTCCGGTTCCCGGAAAGACTTAACCGAAGTTCAATTCTTCTGGGGAAGTGCTGCGATCGCGCAACCGGACCACATCCTTTTACATGAGGACAAGGGACAAAAAGCCCAGTTAGCCCTTGAAAGCATCCTCGCAGACTTAGCAATTATTAACATTCCAGATGGTTCCCATCTTTGGATCAGCATCTCCAACCACAACCCTGACAAGTGGGAAGCTGAAATCAAACGCAGAGTTTCTGGGATACACACCTTTTTCCACAAACATCCTGTGCCCCGCGAGATAGTCAAAAAAACTGTTGAGATTGCGGTTGCTGGCGTTTATCCAGAAGGTTTTGGAAGCATTGCATATTGCCTGTTTGGTAATAGCTCTCTCCAGCTAGACCCATCACAGACCGCAATTTCACTCGATATCGGGTCAAGCACCTTTCTTGCAACTGTCTTCACTGGCAGCGGTGCGGTGGTAGACCGACACCTGATTGAGGGTGGTTGTGGTGAGTTGCACTCGGTAATTGCAGAAATGCTGGACAAGAGAAACGACTTTGCCAGCCTTCTCTCCAAAGATGTAAAACACAGTCCAAGCCTGATTAACCAAGGCATACTCGCTGGCACTTTCACCTACGGCAGCAACGCCATGACTGGCAAGAAATTTGAGACAGAGTATTACGAGTGCCTAGAGCAGTGGTGGGATTCAAGGATTGAGAAATTCGCCAACTTCATAACGTCTAGCAACTACCTAGACAAAGCTGCCTATCTCGTTTCCTGGGGTGGTGGCGTAGCTCTAAGAGGTGTGCAGGACAAGCTAGCTTCCTTGGGCTTCACAGTTCTAGACCAACCCCAATTTATTAATTCCCAAGGCTTGAAACTACTGACTGAAATTCAAAGGGAGGACACTAATGACTAATTCTTTCGATTCTCGGCGCATCACCATCAGCTACTTTGCTGCTGAGGAAGTCTGCAAAATGTTCGGCTTGCCCTTGGATGTGCCGTCGCAAGCACTGGGCAGTGCAGTTGAGAAACTGATTTTCAAAAATGGAAACCTGCCAACCGCCCAACTATTAGCAGAATCAAATGCACCTCCGTCAAATGCGCCCAATAAATCAGCCCTAGCAGCTATGGCGAAGGCGTATCAACCCAACAAAAACCAAGAGGCAGCATGACACCGACCACTACCCTCACTCATCACCCAACAATTGCGACTACTGACCGAAATCTGCACACACCCTGACTTTCTGGCAATCAAGGACGATGACGGAGCGATCGCAAGCCACCGACCAAAGTAACTGCGATCGCCCATCAATCCCTCGAAGAGTGCATCTCCCTGATCGGAAATTACACAAAGGACATAACTATGATGACAAAACCTGTAACCTATTTCACGTCTAGCAACCAGATAGATAAGCTTGTAGAGCGCTTTGGAAGTCAGCTTGACCTGCTAGACCGTGAGCAAAAACTCGAATTGCGAATTGTTCTAACTTATTTTGTGTTTGGTCAAGAACAAATGGGTGAGAGCTACTCTCTTAATGACGCTTGGTTTGACAGTTTGCAGACGTTGATGATTGAAGATGCAGAGCTAATGGAATGCTTATCCATCCTTCAAGGCATCACTATTAGCGATGCTGAAAGCTTGCAGGAGGCTCTTTTAGCTCAATGCAAGCATGGCAACGCTAGACTCAAAAACGCCGTAGAAACCACCACAGAGGCACTTGTAGGGCGAGGTATTCCCCATGATTTAGCCCGTGAGGTTGCCATTATCACGCATAAGGTTGACCCGATGCGCGATCGCACTTCAGAAGAACAGGCAACCGTAACCAAAGTACATAAAATGCTGACTGTCAACTAACCCAATTATCCTTCTTGAGAAAATTTATGGACTACCAAGACAGACAGGAATTTAACACCGACAACTACAAGGTTGAGCCGACCGTCTCCGAGGTTAACACCTCCAATTATGGGGATGACCCGATGAGCAAGGTGTTTGAGACTCAGCCAATCCTGGAATGGGCTAGCCGTACCTTTTTCGGCGTAACTGGGCATGACATGCTGATTGATCTGGATCGGGATGCTTTAAGGCAGGCAGGGGATGCACTCCAACAAAGCGATCGCTCTTGCAAAACCCTGAAGGGCTTAGAAAAATCTAACGCTCAAATGGTACAAAACAAAGTTAGCGCTGCAAAGTCGATTGTGTCCATAATCACCGAACGTCTTAATGGGGCGCGGTCAATCATGGATTCTGCCAAGGATGTTTACCTGGCAGGGGCAGAGTTTAAAGCAGATCATCGCAAAATTCAAGTCCAAACACAGTATGGGGTGCAAAGCATTGAGGCACAAGGAGCCAGCGATTTAATTCTAGAAAGAGCGCGGTTTTTGAAAGAGTTAGCCCAGATTAAAGTCAACCATGACAACAGGTTAACTGAGGCGGTGAAGACCGATGATGCAACCCAACACGCCCTAAGAGCGCAAGTTTTCAGAGAGCTTAACACCGAATATGTGCGCCACCTGCAAGCACTTGGACGCTATGGGACACCAGTACAAAATGCCCTGCCCACTCCCCCTATGCCCGTTTATGACACCGTTAAACCTCAAGGCGGAGGTGTAGGACAGTTTAACAGCTTAATGCGAAACATGGCTGGGGTGTTTCGTCGCACACTTGGCATCTAGATAAAACAGATAACCCGTGGTGTCAGTTGAAAGCCTCACCACGGGCATCATCCACAATTAACTGAGAATTATGAACAGTCAAGAATTTAACGCATTTTCTGGATTGATGGGAATAGGGACAAACCCAACAGAAGCCCCCAAAGAAGACGTACCTAAGACCCAACACCCATCAGCTAACTACTACGACGCTCCCACCTACCGAGGGGAGAACCACGCAGACTTGACCGACGATGAGAGAAATGCTGAGTCTGTTGATAGGTCAGAGATTGATGACATCAAGTCAACAGGCAACCTAACCGAGGCGATCGCCTTACTAGGGACTGGCGCATCAATAACAGTTGCTTTAAGTGCCTACTCTAATCCTGGCTTTGGTTTGGGTGTAAGTCTTGTAGGCTGCCTGGTTTTTGCAACTGGGGCAGCGGGGAAAAATGGTAAAGCTGATTTGGTTCGCACTGGGGCTATGGCGGTAGGGGCAGGTTTTGGGGTTGCTTCTGTTTGGAATAGGTACAGCCAAGAGCAGGCGATCGCCACTGTCAACACTGCGGTAGAACAGTTTGAAATTCCCCCTCAGCCAGGTAGTACAGATATACCTAGCTGGGCAATAGTGGCAATCATCGTGGCAGGACTAGGTTATCTGTGGTGGATGAAAGCTTACTCTATTAAGGCTTCTAGCACCAACACTAAAAATAATCTGCCTTTCTAATCGAGCAATTAAAAAAGGGGAGTTATGCTCCTCCCCTTATTTTTCCGCGCAAGCGAGCGATCGCTAAAAAAATTATGCAAGACTTTAACCCGAATGACGGCAACCCAGAAGACTTAGAGCAATTAAGAGCGCGGTTAGAAAGTGCGTTATCCCACCCCGAAAATGTGGACGCACTCAGACCACAACTGGAGAAATTAGCCCAAATACAGGAACAGCAGACACAACAAGCACAACCTCAACCTCTAAAACCTCTGCCCTTGCCGAGTGCAAATCTGTTTGCTAAGGGATGCTTGCTGGTGAGTGTGCTGTTAATTGGAGCGGCGATGGCAACACCAGTTAAGACCAGTTACGATGTTTGCTTTAACCCCAAACCACTACCCAATCAGCCGCAATGCTTGGGAGCAAAAAAGTACCGGATCGATGAAGACAGATTAAGCGAAATCACCGAACATTCAGGGGTACACGCTATTAACCGCGTTCAGGGGCATCCAATGCTTGCTATTGGCTTAGGGGTAATTGGAACAGTTTTTGCAGGCGCGGGAACGCAAGCGACACGGGAAGCTTTAAAGGTGAAAACTAGTAGTGTAGTTAGCGATCGCCTTAAGCGCCGGCACGGGTGGACACAGGAGAAAATCCAAGCTGATGCCAGCGTGAAAGCATCCCACGAAGCAACCCAACACGGGGTTAATTATGTAGAAGTTCATAACGCCCACACGTTGACGGCTGAAAGCGCAAAACTTGAGTTTGCTTCTTTACATCAAGCGATCGCATCACTACCGCCGCAACTGCAAGACCAGTTTGTAAACTTCCTGGCTCTCAAAGAAGCCGAGCAACAAGCACAAGCTCAGATGCAAGCGCAGTTACAGGCACGGCAACAAGACCCCCTAACCCAACTATTCGGCACAACGCGCTCCTCTCCCGAATCTTCATCGCCAGGTCAATCAGAGCTTTCAAGCCCAGCATCACGGCTAACCTCTACGGGCGGAGCGATGATTGAGAATTTGGTAACAGCCGACCGCTCAATCATCTTTTTGGGTGTACCAGGTAGCGGTAAGTCAGTCTCAATGCGGGTCTTAATTGGCAGGATGCGAAAGCTACATGGGGAAAAACTTGAACTTTATGCCATCGGTTCTAAAGGCGGTGACAGCTTTGCCGGGATAAAAACCATATCCTACTCTGGCAACCTGGAAGAGGCTTATAACACTCTAATAAAGGTGTATGCCGAGCATCGTCACAGGCAGGACAATCTACCTGCTAACCAGCGTCAGAAAATAGGTCATGTTCGCCCTATCTGTTTGATATTTGATGATTATAAAAACTTCTGCGATCGCATGAAGACTGCTGAGGGGAAAACCAAGGTTAGCTTTCCTGGATCAATCACAGAAATTGAGCTTAGTGACGCATTTAGTAACGCCATGAGCGACATTGCCTTTAACGGCAGAGAAGGCGGTATTAAACTTCTTATCGGCACTCAAGCTAGTAATGTTACAGACCTACCCTTTTTAGGCTCTGCTCAGGCGAGAGAATCTGTTATTTTATGCTACCAAGCTAGACAGAATCCAGACAATAAAGCGAATGGGTTTGGTGTGATTGATGGGGTGTTAAAGAATGCGAACGTGATAGGAGACGCTAAGACTCGGCAGGACTTAACCGCACAATACCCCAACGTTAAAAGTGCCTCTATTTCTACTAACCAACCTGTGATTTTATCCTCAGTTACTGATGACGGCATGTGGGCATTAGGACTTGTACCAAACCTTACCAAAGAGGATGATGAATTAGAGGCAAGTTATGCCGAGGTTAATGAAATTAACGAATCACCTGATGAGTTAGAGGCAGACGTTGAGGAAACGAAGTTGTCGGCAGAGGCTACAGCTTTACGTAACTTTTTAGTAAGAACCAACCGCAAACAATCCTCCATTAGAGAGCTAATATCTAACTTTAAAATCAACGGTCAACGATTTAACACCAATGAAATTAAGCGGTGGCTGAATGAAATTGTAGAAGCAAATATAGCAGCTTGGGTTAATGAGGGAGAGATTGAGTTAAAAGATTTTTAAGGGGATTTCCTGTCTGCTGTCTCCCCCAAATACACCTCGTTTTAGGGTGGATTGCGCCCTCTCTAGACAGCAGACAGCAGACCACTGAAACCCTTGCTATAGCTTGCTGTCTGCTGTCTGGCAGACAGCAGACAGCATCTGGACAGCAAGCGCGATGCTCTTGGCGCAACATTATTCGGAACACATCTTAGACGCACTGGTTAATATCAATAAAACCCAAATACTTAATCCACCGGAAAAAATGAAAGCTAAATTATTGGATTGGATTGAAGTTACTACTGTCTCACTCGGAGTTAGTGGAGCAATACTGATTATGGTAGGGGGAGGTAGCTGTTTATTAGGGCTTTCTGGCAAAGTCATTAAGAACTTAACTCAAGCATTAGAACGACAACAACCGATTATCAAAAATATGATGTTCTATGGGGCAGTTTCGACATCGGCTGGACTGTTTTTAGTAGGGAGTGGGGTAGGCATTGCTAAGTTTGTAGGAGAGAGAATGATGGATGAAGAGATGAACCGATTAGATGAGAGGTTGCAGCAGAAAATAAATATAATTGAGAATCAATGTAGAAACTGTATTTATCACTCTCCAAATGGTTACTTGCCTTGTGCGGTTAACCCAGAACAACCAGAGAATTGCTCGGACTTTGAGCAAACGATTTGAGGCGTTCGCCTCCACCAAACCCAATACAAAAGCCCCTCGGACAATGTGGTTAAGGGGCTATTTTGTTATTAAGTGTTCCGATTGTCTTTTTGCGGATTGAGCGTTTAACGGGAGCCAGATCGAAGTATTGACGTACCCGCTCTCTCATCGCCACGATTGCTGTCTTGAAGAAACTTCGTAGATGCGAGCTTAGTCCAAAGATTCTCCATTTATTTGAAAAACCACTCCCACTTAGCACTCTTTTTCACTTCGGGCAGTGAACTGCAAATCATTGATTTTAACCAGAATAATTGTCCTAAAATTTCAATTAAAACGCCAAATATTAAAGGTACGTGTATTCACATTTTATAGTAAAAATAAAATTGATTATATTCAAACATATTACGATAAAATTATCGTTTTTGTCGTAATATGTTTGAATATTATTACTTACGTCAAAGAAAATTACCAATATATCCAATTGAATGACTCGTTTTATTCATGACCAGTTTGCGAAAGACTATCTCGAAGAATTATTAAAACCTTATGGGGAAGTACAAGCACCCCGGAGAGTGCCAGGAGAAGTTCGAGAAATTGATGTTTTATTTTCTCCTTCAGCAGAACAAACCACCAATTTAGAAATATTAGGACTATTAGGAAGATTTGCGAAATTTCCTGCAATATTAGAACCATACCGCAATGCTGCGTCGAAAGAGGAAATCTGCGATTGTGTGTTGAAATTATTAGAAGTCAGAGGTGCATTACAACGAGAAGCGAATCGAAATAATACTTCTGTTCAAGACTCAACAGTACCAAAATTATGGATACTCACGCCAACGGCATCCGCGACGCTGTTATCAGGATTTGGTGCAACCCAAGGAACAGACTGGTTGCCTGGAGTACATTTTATGGCAGAGTATTTGCGGACAGCTATCGTTGCTATCCACCAGCTACCGCGTACTCAGGAAACCTTGTGGTTAAGAATTCTCGGTCGAGGAACAGTACAAAAACAGGCAATTGATGAGTTAGAAGCGCTACCATCAAATCACCCGTTTCGCAGAGCAACGCTAGAATTGCTGTACAACTTGCGGCAGAACTTGAGAGTAAATCAAAGTCCAGAAGATGATGATAGGGAATTAATTATGCGACTAGAACCACTTTATCAGCAAGACCGGGAACAAGCCAAACTGGAAGGAGAACGCCTTGTTGTCGAAAACTTACTACGAGTTCGCTTTGGTTCATTAGATAACGAGCTTCAAGCAATTATTGAACCATTACTGGCTTTATTGCCAGAAGAGTTTACCCCATTACTAATGCAGTTATCGCGGGATGAATTAATCGCTATGTTTGGTGGACAATCTTAATATTTAATTGGTCAGTTGCAACAAAAGCGAAAAATTATAAAAATAGCCATGTCGGAGATATTATCCCCGACATTTTTAATGCACTAATAATCACCAAATATTTTAGGTAGGGTAAACCCAACTAGCAACGGGCGACGATGCAGATAAGCGCTCTTGCTTCAAGCTAAGAACTAAAAATTTTCTTATAATTACAACTAACAATTAATTCCTAATTCCTTCCACAGAGACAATTGCCCAGGTGAGATATTCCCTTTTCTTCTACAATGATACAATAAATGACAACTCGTGCAGACAGCACAAAGATTGTCTAATCTGTTGTCTTCGGGCGTAAAATTTTTGTGATGGACTGTAAGTGTTAACGCCATTCTTTCAGAACGAGAAAGCCCCTTTGTACTATTACCTGGACGAATGCATTGTAAGTTGCATTTAGAGCATTTCCAATCTGCGGATTGTTTAACTTCAAACGCGATATCTGCCCAATTCTCTGGGTATCTGTTATGGGATTTTTTCAACATCTTTATGTTACTGGGTGATATAGTCCCGTATGAGCGTTAAATTCCCACCCAATGCCTGAGCTATCTTTACGCTTAGACCATCCAACAAAAAGTGGTGCTGGCTGGCTACTTCTCTCTTTGCGTACAGTTTCTACATTCACACCTAATCTTTTAGCTAAATTTTCTTCTGTTAATGGCTGAATTTTAACAGTTTGCCCTTGATAATATGAATTGTTGTACGATTTATTTCGTCTCGGTTGGTTGTTGAGGTTATTTTGCAGAAGGATAATTGCCTCGGCAAATTGTGCCATTCGAGTTGTCATCCCCTCGATTTTTTGTTCTAGTGAGGCGAGACGTTCGGTTTCGGGTGTTCCATTGCTATTCGACTCACCCAACAATTGTGATTCCAAACTATCAAGTCTTTCGTAAATTGCCCCTATTGCTTGACTTGTGGCATTATATGTGCTCGTACTGCTGCTGTCCAACGCCAATATTAGTTCATCAAGCCTTTGAAGTACCTCACTTGTGCGTCCCTGTCGGTGCAAGCGGGATAACTCCCTAACTGCTGGAATTAGGGGAGTGGGGACGCGCACCATTGCACTTGGTTTATTTTCATCACAGGTATCAGACATGTTGATATCGCCATTGATAGCATCGCTATCGATATCGAATCTTATTGCATTGATATCACAATATCAGGAATTGGATGCATATTAACCCAAGTTGCGGGTAATAAAGTGGTGGATGGTGTGTAGAGCTTCAATTGCCAAGAAAGGCATCAAAAATTAAAGATAGCTCTGTAGAAGCAACCTTGAGGAATAGGGGGAATTTATGTATAAAATTTACCTATTAGATAAATGCTTGCTGGAGAGTAAACGCAAAAATAAATGCTTGCACTTTCAGTAAAAACCCTTGATAGGTGACGGCATGAATGGATTTGGGAAAATTACTTGTAATCGAACTAAATACGGTTTCAATGTAATGACGAGTATGTTGTTTTATATATTGAATCCAAGGGGGGTCAAGACGAGTGGATTTCTTTTTTCGCATCACTTTTAAACTAATTTGACTTGTTTGTTCTAAATCATCTTCTATGGTGTAATCTGTGTAAGCCGCATCACCATAAACTTCACTTTCTGGTGGCAGATTTAAGGGTAAAGCATTTAACCCACGTACATCATTGGCACTACCAGGTAAAAACACAAATTCCACAGGGATTCCAGTTTTAGTTGTTAATAATTGAACTCGCACGCCATAGAAGTATCTTTTCTTCGATGCAATGTAGCCTCTATACTGTTCTGACTCAATTAACTTGACATGAAAAATGCGAATGTTATCACAGATTGGCACAGGGAATGAGTCTAAAAGATACTCCGTATCATCACTACTTTCTTTCAGTATCATTCCCATTTGATGAAATAAATCGTTCATTAACATGAAAATCCCGTGTAATCTTCTGTTAAATCGTGATTTATCTAACATATTGGGTATCAATCCATGTTCTTTCATATAACTGCAAGCTTTACTGTGGTTGCCGTTAAAGAACATCGCCGCACACACAGCCGTTGTGATAATTTCTGCATCGCTCACAACTCTACGACTATCTTCATCATGCCCAATCGCTTTCAACAAGTCATCAGGGAAGCGCATAAATCGCAATTATTTCGTTTAACATACACCCCTCCTCTCTTTCTTCGAGTCGGGGATTTTATTGCTTTATGGACACATAGCGAAAGCGATCGCTATAACTAGCAACTTGGGTTAGTAATTTCAATGTATGGTTCGAGTTTTGGGGTGTGTAGGAGTGGCAATTGAATTAACTGACTCATTAAAAATTTTGCTTCAGGAAATAGCAAATCAATTGAAAGGTGCAGCCAAAAGACGTTTTCAAGCGCAGACTGTTATGGGGCTAGGTCATGGAGGACAGCTAATAGCTCAAAACGAGTTGGGATGGGATAGAAAAACTATTCGTAAAGGGATTAAAGAATTAACTACTGGAATTACTTGTATAGATAATTATTCAGCTAAGGGTCGATCGAAAGCAGAAGAGCGCTTACCAAACCTGTTAGAAGATATTAAAAAATTGGTGGATTCACAAACCCAAACTGACCCAAGTTTTAAAAGCCAGAGATTATATACACGCTTAACAGCAAGCAAAGTAAGAAAGCTATTAATTGACAAGTCTGGCTATAGTGATAAACAGTTACCGACTGAAGAGACAATTCGTGTCAAATTAAATTATTTGGGTTATCGACTTAAGCGGGTAGCAAAAGTTTTACCTCAAAAAAAATTCCAGAAACTGATGCAATCTTCGAGCAATTAGCAATAGTTAATCAATCAGCTAGTGATGATACGAGTGTTTTACGCTTAAGTCTTGATGCCAAAGCCCGTGTCGATATTGGCTGCTTTGACAGAGGAGGCAAAAACCGAGTTACCACCGAAACCGAAGACCATAATTATAATCCAAAAACAACCGTAACGCCTTATGGTATATTTCTTCCAGAGTTAGATGAAATATTTTTATACTTTACAGAATCTCAGGTAACAAGTGATTTTATTATTGATGTCTTAGAAGATTTTTGGAAAAGTGAAAGTTGGCGGTTTCCAGATATAAAAACGCTGATTCTTAACCAAGATAATGGAGGAGAGAATAATTCGCGGCGTACCCAGTTCATGAAGCGTATAGTACAGTTCGCTCAATCTAATCAACTAAATATACGTTTAGCCTACTATCCCCCTTACCACAGCAAATATAATCCAATTGAGCGAGTATGGGGCATATTAGAAAATTCTTGGAATGGCAGTATTTTGGATGAAGTTGAAACCGCTTTAAACTTTGCTAAAAATATGACCTGGAAAGGTAAAAATCCTGTGGTTAAGCTAATGACTCAAACGTATGAAACTGGGGTTAAACTTACCAAGTCAGCTATGTCTGCTATCGAACAACAGATAGAGCGTCTGACTAAATCGCAACATGAAAAGTTTCCCAATTTAGGTAAATGGTTTGTTGATATTTGTTATGGCAGCACTTAGTTTCTATCACTAGTTTTAAAAGCATTCAGCTAGAAAAACATCAATATTAATTATGATAATGCACCTGACATCATTTACAGAGTGCAGAGTTTTGTATGAGTGTTTGAGGGGGTGAGTGGTGGGGGGGGGGGGGGGCCCCCCCACACCCCCCCACAAAAAGGATGATTATTTTTTTGGGTT